>Ga0181612_169245_pt1 | contig 10828 bp, 8 predicted proteins | sample HoacroProtozoa21_FD_119630 | JGI IMG/M metagenome (GOLD analysis project Ga0181612, IMG submission 119630) | Hoatzin crop microbial communities from Cojedes, Venezuel. Combined Assembly of Gp0051906, Gp0051904, Gp0051908 | reverse complement strand
TGAAGTACTTACGTAAAAACTGTTTTTTTGGAGGAGGTGGGGCATCCTTAGTAGAGAAATTTCCACCCCCAGCAAAGCCCTGAACAACTGGGAAGAGGGACTCTCTTCTTCACATGTTTGCCCCTTTGTCCCAAAGTAAAAAGACAGGAGGTGAGAGCTACGGCGCTTTGCCTGTGCAATGTGTTTTATGCTACAGTGGCCTGATAAAATATTCCTTCCCCTTTCCCCTTGCAAAAGAGAAGTGCTCAGCACTTGCACTTCTTGTTCTTTTTCAGTAAAGCCACGAGGAGTCTCTGAGGGTTGTACTTGATTATCTGTACTGTATTTTTTCACAGATGTTTTGACTTAATTTTGGGAACCCCATAGTTGTTTAATCTGTCAAGCAATTTTGGTACATCTAAACATAAATGAGAATTAAGGTGCTGTGTTTCAGATAAATTTCAAGAGACTCTTGTTGGGTTTCTTTCCGTTCCAGGCAGTGTGTATGTGTGGAGTGCTTGTTGGTGGCATTTATTCTGTTTCTAAACTAAAAAACTGTAAAATGCAGCATTTGCTTCTTTTTTTTTTTCCTGCTGGTTAAAAAAAGGGGGATGGGAGGGTTAGGCAGTGTGTAAATTAGTTACTGGAACTTGCTACCACAGGAAAATGCTGAGGCTAAGGATTAAGCAATAGTCCACCAAAAGGTGGAGTTTTGTTTAATTACTGTGTCCAGAGCTAATGCAGATGCATCTGGAAGAGGATACTAGACCTCGTGAGGTCCTTAGGGTTAAATTGGTCTCTCCAACATTTAAAGTCCGTGTGGGCTGTAGTGGCAAGCACAGATTTACCGGGCTATGCCGCTGTTGCGCTTTCTGTGAAACTTTCATCTCTGGCATTGGGTCATGGGAACCCTGGACCAAACAAGCTGTTGGTTTCATCCCGTTTGGTGGCTTTGCTGTTGTTATACTTTTGATAAGGTTCTTCATTTTGCATCTGAGGCTTGCTTCCTCTATTTATATAGTATTAGTGATAAACATACAAACCTCTGGGGGTTTCAGTGGTGTGTATATATATACAGTGTATTTTTTATGTCAAAAGGCAGCCTGACTGCCAGGGAAGCTGCTCTCTCTTGTGCTTAGAAACAAAACATACTGGTTCTAGTGCAGGTGACCGATATCCATTACAAAAGAGTAAATACAGCAACAGTGATAGGAGAATTGCTGGAGACTAGTCTGAAGCGGGTTTGTGTAAGCAGTTTGACTAGTAGACACATTAGAGAAGTTCATTTTGTTGATGAGTAACTTGCGGATAGCGGAAGAGGAGCATCGGTGAGGTGCAGCCTGGCTCTGCTGCTCCCGGTGAAGGCGGCTGGGTTGTCTTGTACACCCCTGTGTCTGTTTGCAAAGGAGCATGGTTTCCACCTCCGTGTTTTAAGATAGTTTTTGCCTTTGGGGAAGGGGAATGGCTGAAGAGAGTGGCCAGCTCAGATAGGAGTATGGATCAGAGTTTTCTAAAAGATCGTTCCTTTCTTTTCATCCTGACTCGTTTCTGCTTTGTTGGCAATCTCCTCCTGTTGGCGATCTCGCTCTGCGGGCTTACGCATACACTTCAGTTATGTATGGTAATTTTTCATTGCTGTGCTCTTAAAGCATTCAAGATTGCACAGCCAATGGGTCTTGCTAATACAAATACAAATGTATTTCTTTCTTGGCTTACTGCAGCATGCGTGCACTTGTTAAATTCTATTTTCATTAGCTTGTATGACATATTTTTGGTATTAGAATCAGTACTACATGGACGGTATTTGTGAAAGTGGAATAACTGTAGTTTACTATTCTGCCCTTTTGAAGGGTAGTAGTCGGTGTCCAACTTTATATAGCTGGTGATTTTTTGTATTTGTTGCTTATGGCCCCGTATGCCTGACTGCTGTTGCCAATTGTTCTCGGTACTGCAGTTTTTGACCTCACTGATGGGTTCTCAGTGTTGTCTGTCTGGATAATATAAATATTGCAGAGCTCTATGCCTCTCACTGCTTTTTTCTGTAACTATTTTTATCAGGATTCCATTATATATCCTTCCAATAGAAATTCTGTTCAAACAGTGGTTACAGGCTTGATGGAAAGCTTCCTAAGGTTAGTTTGAAGAGCTAATATGCTCAGAACAGACTATTTTTTTTTTGACACTTTAACTTCAGTGTTGAGAAGTCTATATAATTGCAGGTTTTAGACTTGTGTGAGTGTGGTGGTGGTGTTTTTTAAGACAGAATACATGAAATTTGGAAAAATGAATAGCATAGTAGTGCAGATACTGAAGACTGAGTTACTGAAAATATAATGATACTTTAAAATGTCCATGCAGCACTGGGAATTCATAACTGATGGCAGTGCAAGGTGTAGATTCCAATAAAAGTATATGAAAAAGAGATGCAAATTTAGAAAATACAGGGTTAGTTGGATGTCATGAATTTTTATGTTTAATCTGGATTAGCAGATGGAGAAAAAAAATGTAAACGAAAACGAATTGGGTTACTTTTAATTATGTAACTTTCCTGAAAAGACTTTTCTTTTTCCAGGCAGCTGTCTGATCAATGGCAAAACTCAGAACAGCTCCCCGAGTATTTAAGATCTCTATTAATTGGAGCTCCTTCTCTATATGAAAAATTGTTCTCTCATTAGCTGTTTTGCATATGAAAGATGAAGACAACCGTTTTTCTCATGAGATGAAAAAATAATTAATTAGAATGAAATAATTTTCTCAACTTAGGGGAATTAATAACAAACAAAGCTTCTGGAATAGCCAGCTTTTATTTTGCTACATGCAAGTATAACTTAATGTAAAAGGAAGATGCTATGCAAACACATTTATTGCATGGTATTTTAAGAGCCATAGTCTGCTATATTGCTAAAGCAATGTAGATCTTTTGGTTATTAAGTATATTTTGCTGCTTTTATCTTCAGATGTGGAAATAGACTTGCTCAGATTTGGGGGAAAAAAAAGAGAATGGAAATTTGTGCTGGAAATGCTAGAACTGGTCTTTTTTGTGTCTCCTGGTGGATATTGCCATCAAAAACCTGCTCTGAAAACAGGGGGGAAGTTGTACTGATGAAGTCTTTATTTTGTAATAATACGGAGCTTTAGGAGTTCGGCTTGTGTTGAGTGACATTGCCAAAAAAACCCAGTTCATTTTTGCCTATTTCTGTGCCCATGTACCATCCTTGGTTCGCTATGGTGGGCATGAGATGCCTCTGCAAAGAGTGGCTACCACTCCGTAGGTGATACTCTGAGGCACTGCAGTTAAAAACCCCACTAGCAGCTGCTGTCTGATCAGTTAAACCCCCCCAGACTAACAGAGGAAACTTCACAAGGTGTTTGGATTTGGTACTGAGTTTGCCCTTTGGCTAGCCTAAGACTACAGGAAGCATACCTGGGCTTTAACCATACTACCCGAGATGGTCCAGGCTGGTTCTCAACCAGCTGCATGAGGACCTTCTGTTTGCTCAGCAGAGAGCTGGGTTTTGGATTTGGGTTTGGTTGGATTTGTGTTTTTTCCTTTGCAAAGTAATTTTAAGATGCTCTTGCTGCTCCACTACAATAGCAAAGCTCAGTTGTGCTCATGAAGACATTTGCATAGCTGTGCTGTATATGGGATCCTGGTGATTTGTTTTGTTGCTTGCTTTTAAGGGATTGGGACTTGTCAAGGAGGGATGAGGGCTTTCTTAAAGCATTCCTGCCGTGGAAAATGTCACTGAACCATAATCTCACTGAGGCTAGTTGGATGGCACAGTGCCGTGCTAGTAAAATTACGCTGTGTCTAGCTCTCAAAGCAGAGTTTCTGCACAGAAGAGCATGGAGGCATCATCGTGCTTAGTGCTGACCCGGGTGTGTTCTGGCAGGTGAGTGCTACAAACCTGCTTGAGAGATTTCCCGACTTGCAAACCTATGTTCTCAAGTCACTGACGTACTATAGATAAGTTTTCCAGTGCCAGGCAAAGCAACAATTGGAGAAAGAGGTGCTGCACCTCAGCTTTGTGATTCCTTGGTCTTCATGAGCTTGGTGAGAGAGGGTGATTCACATGGCACGGTTCAGCAGGCTGCTGCGTCTCTCGTCTGTGCGCTAACGCAATGGCAGCAGCGCAGCCTGGGCTGGCGCAGGAGTTTGGGCCACACCGAAGCAGGCAAGAGCTACCCGGGGACTCCAACCCGGAGAGAGAGGCCTGACGACAGGAACCGATCTTCGCTTGCTGCCTTCTGGTTTCCAGTTTTCAGTCTGAAGGTAGAAAGGGGCAGTTGCTTCGATGCTGTAAACAAGTTAACGGTGTCCCTCTGTGAACGCAGCTGCTGGGTTTTCAGGGGGTGTCTCTCTGGCTCTGTTGTGCTGCGGTTGTGAACAGACTTTGACACTTGGATGGAGAACTTGCCGTTTTAACAGCGTGTGAGGAGGAAACAAGTACACAGGCTCTGGCTTATCTTTCTTTGGTCACTGACCAGGCACAAATAATGAACTTATTAGACTGAATTAATCTCTTAAAGGAAATGGCTTGAAATCCATCCGGTAGAGTGCTGAAAAGCAGACTCAATAAAATCCTAGAAAATTGACTGTAGGAAGGAGTTTTCTGTTGGCAGAAAGCTGAATTGGATGACCTGAGTGGAGTCCTCTGTCTGAAATTTCTGACTCAAAGGCAAACAGAAATAAGCGATGGATCCTGAGCACAAGGTTTGCAAACTGCGATTTGAAGAGATGGAGAATTTAAATGCGCTTGTTCCAGCTGATGTTTTGTGACACGATTCCCGCAGCGAGGTGTCGCGCCATGGGTGGCTTTCGTGTGGTGGGGGAGCCCAACATTCAGAGGACAGTGATATGCACAGAGCTAAGCATACTTATTACCTATCTTAATTCAAAAGCCACTGAGATACTGCCTGATCTCAAGCTATGGTGCAAACAAAGAAAAATGATCAGTAATTTCAGCTGTGTGTTCAAACCTGCGATCGATTTCTGTGACCGGAGATAAATGACAAGTTCTTACTGTGTGGCTGTTGTGTACCCACACCATTTCTAGAGGGTACTTGCAGTAACAGGCTGTGCTTTTTTTCTCCAGTGATAGTCAGGTGCTGGCTGAGCGTGCCAGAGTCTGCCTTTTTACACACAAACCTTTGGTGTTGCCTCTTTGCACTAGCAGTAGATTCCCTAAATCTGGTGAAGACTTTGTGTCTTGTGTGCTGGCTTCTGCAGGAGTCTCGGCGCCTGACAGCCCGTCTCTTATCGATGCTCCACAAGGAGAGTTGCTCTGTCAGGAGCGTGAGGCGAGTTGTATCTTTTTGCTTTTTTAATGTTAGCGTATTCCTCATAGCATACCTGCTAGGAGATGCCTAAAGGCTTGCTGTAGTGAACGAGGGTGTGGATGTAGCTGCAATTGCGTTTATACTCCAGAGCACTCCTTGGGGGTACGATGGAAGCAATGTATATGTGATCAGATGGAGTGTCCTGTGTTGTCCTTCAGCTTCAAGACAGTAGAAGACACTGTACAATATCTAAGTGTCAGAACTTTCTGTGGACTCCTGGTGATGCAGTCCTACTGGCTTGAAAAATTTTTGAAGCTTTTGGCTCGTTTTGCCTGAATCAAAGCTCAAGGTTAGCTTTAGGTTTGCTGGAAATGAACATCCATTGGAAATAGGCTTTTTTGTGCTTTTGTGTTAATGCACTCACTAGATTGAAGTTTCCAATTACAGAAAAACTAATTTTGCTTCCAACTCTGGCTGGGAAATGGTCAACACTGATAGTCCCTCAGTAAGAGAAGTCATTGTTCCTGCTTGGCACTACCTGCAAATACAGTCATTAGCTGAAAAGTAGCAGGCTTTCTTAAATCTCCTCTTTGCTCGTCGTTCTCCGGGGAATTGTATTCTGGAGTATTCCTCAAACAAAGGCTGTCCTTTCAGCGCACCGACTCCATCCCGCCACGTCGACGCATTCTGCGGTGGTGGCATTGCCGCGGTGCCGGAGCTGACGGGTGTGGGGCTCCTGGGCTTCCCATCTCCTTCCCGACGCCGGCGGAGCGCTGGAAGATGTCACTTTATGTGCCGGGGCTTCGCCCGGGGCATGGCGCCTGGCCCTCCGCGAGCCCGGCCTGCGGATCGCCCGCAGAATTGGGGAGCTCCTTCAGCAACAGTGACGCCATTCTTCGGCTCTGCGAAGCCTTGCCGCTCATGCTGTGCAATGTAAAGACAAAATGCTTCGTGCTAATTCGTAACAGTTACCCTGTGGGAACAGGCTCGTTACAGGGGCGCCGAACCCTGGCCCACCGTCCTTTCCAGCACCCGAACAATGGGGAGGGAGGGGGGAGAAACGGTGAGGGAAGCTGGAGTGCTGGCACCAATTAGTCCCGAGATTAGTCCTGAAAGAGGATTGCAATTTCAAGGCCAAAATGAGTAGGGAGTGGGTAAAAGGATTTGAAATGAGATTATAGGACCTAAAAGCGCCTTTCTTTTGTTAGGGAAATAATTCAGCAGTTTTGCTCGAGCCAGTGAGGCAATCCAGTTTGGTGGCTGAAGCAGGAGATGTGTGTCCTGTGCTTTTTAAGGTCCTTTAAGGAAGTTGATCCCCAGTTGCATTTGTTAGCGCTTCCTGCGAAATCAAAGTGTTTTCAACAAACAAACAAAAACACGGAGGAAAGCTATCGCCTCATCAAAAGGCCCGTTGTTTTTCAGGAAGCTGATTTGTATTCTTTAAAAGGGAAGCCAAGGAAAGGAGACGGATTGAACTCTCTTGTTTTCTTTGGGGAGACTTTTTTCCTGGTGGTTACTATGAGACTGGCACTGGAGTCACCCTTTCACCACGCATTCTACAGATGAGTTTCAGTGCTGCTTTTTGTTTGTTGGCCTGCTCAGAGCTGCAAATCAGGCAGTTCCTACTTCAGTTCAAAGCACCGTCTCCTGTCAGTGCCACGGTGGTGTAGCTGTTCCCTTCCTCCAGGAGGGATGCGGGCACTAAGCCTTGCTGCCCTGGTGAAGAGACCATGACGTGCACTCGTGTAACACTGAGTGTCAGCGTCTGGGGCTGAAGGCTGGAGCTTGCTTGGAGGCAGCAGAATAGGAAGGCTTTTCCCCCCTCGCTCTTGCTCCAGAAAGAGAATTTCAAAAGGGGGAATTACAGAAGAGAGTTGGAGACATTGTGGATTTAATAGGAAATTTTTTGGTTTGGTACATTCTTGACTCCAACACTGCATGAAATAGTGACTCCTTTTCTGCCCTTCCCAAGAGGGAAGCTGTTTCTCTTGGGGTGACATAGACTAAAAAGCTGTGGAAGAATCAGGAGTTTATCAGTTACCAGCAGTTTTTTTCTTTCTTTCATTTTCTGTTTCAGTGGAACTTCTCATTGTGAAACCCCTGTGTAGTCAGGCTCAAGAGCCCTGCTTTCAGTTCGCTGCGCCCACAAGCTCAGGGGAGTTTCTCGACATGGAGGGGTAGTGAGTTCTGCCATGAGCTTGATTTCCCTTACTGCTGCATTTCACACGAGCCCTTGTTAAACCTGCTTTCGTAGGCACGTGCTTTCAGTTGCCTTCCAGTGTGGCACTGAGAGGTTAGCGGGCATCGCCTTGCCATTCAGGCTAGTGTAGCATGGATAATGGGCAAGATCGGATTGTATGGGGAATATACTGTTTGAGAAAACCTCTCTTTTGACAGAGGGGACCTCTTTGTTGCAGAGTAAAACATTGAAATAGAATATTCTGCACTCTGTTCTTGGAGCTGAGTTGTTCTCTTTGGACTTGTTTATAAACACGTTTTAATTCCCATCCAGAGCACCTTGTTAAATGCTAAATTTTTGTCCTTTTTTTTTTTTTTGTTCCATTATGCTGCTCTCATATACTCTACTGAATCTGACCTGCCGATTTCTAGCTTTCACGACCTATTCTATCTAGAGTCCGTCCCAGAAAAGAAGGAATGAGAGACCAAGAGGTGAACCCATCAGTAAGAGTTTCCATGCAAACAGGGAGAAGGGGGTTTGGTGAAGAAGCACAAGCTCTCGTACTGTCCAGGGGACTTGCCTGAATGGCTTAATAAAGCTGTAGTTTTGAAGTTGTCCCATGCTGACTTGCTAAAGGCTCTACAAAATAGCCATAAACTTTCTGAAGTGGAATAAAGACCATGATAAAACCCAAAAGGGATTCAGCAAAGGGGATGATGTGGAGGAGGAGACAGTTAGGCAGGAGTTGGCAATGAAAACAGAACAGCAAGTCCTCTTTGTAGGTCAGGAAAAAAGGTTTGAAAAGGGTAAAGAGTGCACTGAGGTGACAACAATTTCTGCCGATACCATCCAAGTCCTGTTTGACTTGAAGTCATGTTTCTCTGATGTGAAATTTAGGCCCATGGATTTCTAAAAAGGCGGTTGAGCATGTTTTGGTTGAACTGAGAGCCACAGATGTTTGCTGCGCCCGGCAGAGGTGACTCTCTGGATGGTTTGGTGCTGCAAATGGCTGGGCTTGTTGCTTTGCAGTTCATACCTATTTACTTTCAGTCCTTTGTGTGTTGGTGGGAAAATTCAGTGATGTGCTGCATATGATACTGAAAAAAGAGACTGGACTATCAGTGAAGCCACTAACTGAGAATTCACTGGAATGGTTTGGAAAAGTTGTGCGTTCCATTTCCCCCCACCATGATGTGTCAGAAGTTACATTAACACGTGAAGAAAATATTTCTGCTTAACTGGTTGTAGTAAACGGATGTGCTATAAATTAATTGCCTCTTTAATGTTTAAAAGGTTGTGTCCTGTTCATTTTATGACTGATTAGTATCATTTCACTAGAATGAGCAAGCTTGAGGTCATCTGATGTTTGAAAAGCATAGTTTGTTACTCTCTGTGATTTGCTGCTTTAGAGGGCACAGATGCTATCTGGGGATGTCAGGGTGTTGGTGTCTCTTTCTAAACACCAGTGAACCATAATTAATTGTTTCCTGTAATCTAACTCATTGATTTTCTATATTTGAGGTGATCCAAGGAACAGCTTTACTCCAGGGATTAATTACAGAGAGAGAGTGAGAGTGCACATACAGTCATGAACATATTTTTGCTAGTTAATACTAATGAGGATTTTTTGCAACTGCGTGGCAGATAGTGATTCAACTGGAAGGAGAATCACACAGCACCTGACAGATAACCGTGCCCATCCTTTGCATCTCCTTTTGGTGCCTGCAGAGAATGTGCTCTTCGTTAGGGGAATAACTCCGTTTTTGGGGTTGTCCACCAGCAGATGGACCTCCCAGAGCCTCTTGGTTCGTCGAGGAGAGAGCTTGCAGTCTCCTCCACTGGCCATTAAACCAGAGCTGTTTGGCAAGGGGCACAGAGGATTGCTGGGTTGTCATACTTGGTTTTATTCTTTAATGTTCGTGAGCTTGTGTTATTGAGCTTTATCAAGACTTTCTCTCTAGGCTCCTGTGTTTTGGCGTAAGATTGTTACCAAACTGCTGTTTAGATACACCATGCAGAAACAGTAAACTTAGATACCTGCAACTTTTAATGACTTCTTTCGTGTTCAGAATGATTTTTTTTCAGCCTTCCCCACATGAAGTCGCAGTGGATAAGACAGAAATGTAGAAACCAGTGTCTCATTGTAAAAGCAATTGCATGCCCACCTTCACCTTTCCTCATACATCCTTTATTTCTACACCTCTGCTTTCTGCTGCGAATCCCAGAGTGAAGAGCGGTGTTTAAGCCCGGTCCTACTGAGTCGCATCCAATTTTTGTACAAACAGCTGAGGAGAAGCAGCAAATGGAGGGAAACATAGACCAGATCGCGGATTCCATGGGGAAAGCCAAGATTTGTTGAAGTAATGATGTTGTAAGACAGTTCTTGGTAGAGATGCAGCTTCATCAGTCATATAAAGAATTGCTGGCATAGAGGTAGAGGGGTGACTTCTCACTATAAATTATGTGAGGGTCAGCTTTTCTGAGTGAGTTCTTTCATTCATGCAGGTAATACTGTAATTTGAGAAAATTATTAGAATATTATTAAGTAGAATGTTGGTATTCTCAATAGGCTGAACAGCTGTTTGGAGAGGTAAGGATTAGGGATAAAGATGCACACTGAATTTTATTTCCTGTTACAGGCAGGTTTATTTTTCTGCTAAGATGTAAGTGGCTAAAGATAATTTAAAAATGAGTCAAATGAAGTCCTCTGAGTATTTGTTTGCAGTTAGATTTGCAGAACCTGTGAAATTCGTTATTTCATACCTCTGCTTTAAAAATGTGGTGTAGAAGATCCAGGAGTTGGGTGCTGTGGCTAGTGCTACTGTGGAAATAACTAAGAGTGCTCTTGCTCTGGAGACCAGAGCGGTACAGATCACCTGCAGTTCCTAACCAGAGTTCGGTGAGGCTTCTTCATGTTGGCATAGGCTGTGAGAAGCCACAGAAGTAAGCCAAGAAGGCTTATGGCTTCTGCAGTGTAAATACCTGTGAGGTCTCATCTGCTCTGCCCATTGAATTTGGGGCTTTGTTGAGTTGAACACTTTTCTGGTATAAATGGAAAATTCCCATCTTCTCCTGACTGGATTGGGCTGATAGGTTAGAATTTGGTTAAACTTGTGCCATTTGCTTTAAATTTACAGTACGGTGAAGGTCATGTTGTAATTCTGCTTTTCATTTTCTCTGCATCCAACCTGAGGCATTTGGGATCCATTTAGGAGAAATGCTGAACTCTTGTAGGTGCAACTGATGCCAGTGGGTGGTGAGGAGCCCTGATACGATGGCAGAGTGGGCGGTCGGTGGGGGCCGGGAGCTGGGAGCTGGGGCGGCCGGGGACTGGTTTGGGGCCACCACGCTTCACTGGGTCTTTCGGAGGTTCGTTGTTGTCTCTCTGTG
>Ga0181612_146092_pt1 | contig 10828 bp, 5 predicted proteins | sample HoacroProtozoa21_FD_119630 | JGI IMG/M metagenome (GOLD analysis project Ga0181612, IMG submission 119630) | Hoatzin crop microbial communities from Cojedes, Venezuel. Combined Assembly of Gp0051906, Gp0051904, Gp0051908 | reverse complement strand
CTCATGTCCTAACCAAAGTAACAGTTCAAGTATGCATATGGATAGTTCGTCATCTTTTTGCAGAAGAATGCAGATTCTGCCTTACGCTTTTCCCCTTCCTGGACAAATAAGAGGCAAGTGCTCTAAAAAGTAGGCCTCTTAGTCTCTTTAAAGAAAGATAGAAGTGCTGACCTGCAGCCAGCTTGTTGCCAAATAAAGCAGTGGGCAACCCTTAGCAGGCAGACACAGACAACCTGATGTTACCAGGGGAAGGCATTTGATTGACATTTGATTTGGGACATTTAAGAATTTAAGCCCCAAATCCTTTAAAACTCTACTCTTTTTTCCTACTCTTGCTGTGCAGATTACTGACAGCTTCTGTGGACCAGAGGGCAATGAATTTTTCCAGTGCTGCTTTCCTCTATTTTCCTCTTTCTCCATATAGTTCCACATTTGGTTTTGGGTTTTTAATCCGTATCTCTGACCATGCGCTGTTTTATGCTGTCTCTTACTTTCTTTCAGTTCTGTCTCAATTGCTTGAGCAGTCTTTTATCTGTATCCACTTGAAGTAAGAGTAAATTGTAAATTCCTGCAAAGCCTCAGGAGGCACAATTTTGAACACAAAATTGTAAAGTAATTTTATTTAATAACAAGTTACTCTAAGCAGCAAAGGGTACAGAGGGAATGTGTAAATCAGCAAGTAAAATTGGGTTTTTCTGCTATGGTGTCAGTCAAGTAAGGAGAGAAGCACACAATTCTGTAACAGTCAAGCTCAGACTACTTTCTAATGCCAAAGACTAGTTGTATTCTTGTAATGTCTTAACATTCCCTCCCCTGAAGAAAAAAAGGTACCCAAGCCATTTTAGGATGGAAGAAAACCTAAATTCAATATTTATGTTCTATCATGTTATATATTCAGCTTGCTTAATGAGTCCTATAATTTAGTGCTTAACTTAAAAAACACTAACTCAAAATATTACTGCACTCTTAACAATACAGACCAACTGAAAGCCTGTGATATGAAAGTATTAGAGGTAACAAAATTCGAATTACATACTTCTGAGACCTTTTTTCACTTAAGATGGCTTATCTGAAATACAGTGAGTATTGATAAAACATGGAATATGGCCACAGTCAGGCCTGGCAGGATATAATGTGATGAGGTTAAAGGGTGCTTGTATTTAATCTTAATAGATACTGATTAAATTATTTTTAGTTATCTTTCTGTAAAATGAACACTGATGCTTTTGGAGGATGCATATTTTTCAGTTTGCTTGTGTATCCTATATCTCTTTTTTCACTTTGCCTCTCCTGTAAGCACAATGACCAACATATTTGCCATTTGTAATGCATTTGACCTAAAGACAGAAAAATCAGCCAGCTGCATCTTGAGACTGTTTTGTATTGTTTATAAACTGGCAAATCAAAATGGTACGACTGTATTGATGCAAATTCTCTACTCTGTGACTTCCCCTAGAAGATAAATTTTGTTCATCGGTTCTACTTACACCATAGTTAAAGTTATGGCTCCACCTACCGAAAAGGGAAATGACACCAGCTGATGTGAAAGAAATGAGATGGGAGGGTATATAATCTGTGAAATAACCCTGCTTGATAAAAGCAACACGCTTCCAAGGTGAAGTTATGCAGAGGCTAAAACCATTCAAGCAAGAGCATTGAAGTTCTGCTCCTGCACATGGCCTGAAACTATGAAATTCCTGAAGTTTTCTGGTGTTGCTTTACATTCTAACGAGTGTGGTTTTACACTTTTACTAAGCCAATCCAGTAGTTAGGTGTTCTTGCTAGGGGTGTTTCTGTTCACCAGCTGCTTCTACTTTTCTGCACTGGTGTTCACCTAATCCTGTGGTGAGCTGATTCACAAGCTGAAAAGGGGATTACGGTTTCTGTGGTTCACCTATGTGAATTGGCTCATAATAATGTCAAATGCTAATGCATTTATAATGGAGAAGGCCAGAATGGGAAAAGAGGCAAAAAGAGTAAAACTCGCAGCACTTATCTGTTAAATTGCTTTAACAATAAGAAGGGAGAGGAGCATGTGAAAAAAATCTGTATGGTGTAAAGTGCTAACTATAAATGCCACTTTTCTCACTATTTTCAGTTCTTTGCTTTGAGGGATGGAACACAGTTTTTACTGAAGTGGTGGCTGTTCTCTCAAGTTCCAACTCCTGAAGGTTGTGGGAAAGAGGAAAAAAGCAATGTTTAACTAGTGGGAGAAGTTTGAAGAGTGGAAACAATAAGAACCTTTTTGCCAAGACCTCTACTTCATTCTTGGATGGTGGAGAGTGGGGTGTAAGAACTTAAATCTGTCACATGAACAAGAAACTTGCATTCTGTTTAATTTTGACTTCTGAATACGGACTCCTAGAATGGTTAGACTCTTTTACTGTTGGGCCAAAACTTAAACAGACTAGGATCATGAATTAATCTTCGTGTGCCACTCCAGCTTTTAAAAAACTATTGCCTTGGAAGTTGAAGACTAAAATTGTAGCTATTGTTAGTCAATTGAAACTTCTCAACTGACTACATTATGAAAAAAAGCAGAAGGCACCACTTTTTCATATATTTAGAATCATGGAAAGGAATTTTATGAGTATAATTGAGTGCCCATGGAATTTGTGGAAACTGAACTATTGTTGTGATCGATGAATGTACAAGTACAGTTTACTTCGTCTTAAGCCTGGAGTTATTAATGGAATTGAAATAAGCTCTTAGAGTTAGACCTAGTCAGTAAGGAGCTTCTGGCTCCTGCTGGAGTAAATATTCTCTTGCTGATGAGGTCCTGGGACTTTTTATAATGGGAGATGCATTTTGCAGAACAGTAAAGGATTTTTGTTCTCTTCCTATGTCAGGAAGAGAAGTTTGGATTCTAAGAGTGCTTTAACTCTTCATCTTTCATGTGACTGCAGTGTTTCACTATTTCTGTCTAGACAGAAGGTTAGGGGATCCCATTTCTCAAGCAAAATTTGCAGTTAGATGAAAGTTAATCAGTAACGCTTGAGTTTCTAGGTCTCTTCCATACTTTACCTTCTTTCCAAGGTAAATTAGGTAAATTTAAGGTAAATTAGAGTCCTCGGTAATCAAGGCTATGAATAGTAGAAATCTTTCTTCCATGTACTAAATTCTCAGTCAGGAAGTTGAAACTGGGTTAAAAAGTATGTTTTAAAATGGAAACTTCCCAGTAGGATAAACCTGTATCTGGCAGACTCTTTTTGTTTCCAAACGCATCTCTTTAGACAATATTTTCCTTGCAGGGTGAGGGACTCTGTATGATTGGCATGTAGTAGTAGTAGTATTTGAGAGATCAGGAACTTGTCTTGGCTCTTAGTGGGGTCATTGTAATTTTATCCCTAGATTATTTGCTAAGAATCGACTGAGGGATGTTACCCCTTTATTTTACATTCATCTTTTTACAATGTGACCTCTGTAGCCCTTACCCTAGTAAAGGTCAGAGCTTTTGTTTTCCAGGCATGGGTATAAAGTGTCGGAGTATTGTATGCATTTACTTACTTGTAGGTCTTTTCTGAGCTGCTTTAATGCTTCGAACTTGCACATTACTCTTAAAAATCCTGTGTCAGAAGACTAAGTAAGACTCCCTCAGTGTAGGCAGTGCTTGTGGAAAATCAGTTTTGTTCACATTAGGCTCAATTTTCTGATCACTGAGGCTAACCTTTTAGTTTGAGAGAGAAAGGTAATGCTCTCCTTCACAGAAGTATTTTGATGCTGATGAGAAGTCAGCATATCAACTCCATACAGCAATCCTGTCGGCAATCCAGGATTGCCTCAGAAGAGGGATACAATCTACTTGTACGAGACATGCCTCAGTAAATAACCTTGAGGCAGAAGAACATACCTATTACAAAATGAAGTTGAAGCAACACAAGTTTCCTTGTGCTGAAATTTATCTAGTCTCAGTTAAATCATGTCACTCCCTTTTATCTTCCATCTGCTGCTGCTTCCATGCTGAAGTTAACTTTTTGTTGCACAAAACCCCTTAGAAATCTTATAAATTGAAAGTGTCCCATCTGGGTTAGGTATGTGAATCTTCAGGGGGTCTAACTGTATCTAAGCAGAAGAGAAAGGGGAGATTCTTTGAGTGGAGAGACTAAAACTATTCTTTGGTCAGATTTGGGAAGATTGCATCACAGAAGATAACACATTGATTTGGGCAGACAGGAAGATCCCCTTTTCCGTCCCATCTGCCTGTTCATGGTTACGTGTGAGTGTGCTCAGAAATTCTGTTCAAACATGACTAGCCCCTCTTTATTATTCCCTCTTTTTATAAGCTTTTTAATAATTCCGTGACTAATAGTGTCTAACAAAACTTGGAACTTAGAAGTCCACGTTCTTGCCACTGATCCTGACTGCCACCTACTTAGTTAGGACCATATCAGCTTCATCTTCGTAGAGACCTTACCCTGTTCCTGTGGCTAATATTGTAGGGATTGGGCAAAGGAGAAAAATACCATCTCATCCAGGCAGTCAGCTTTGCATGTGCATACAGCTAAGCTTATTTTTTTTGATCACTGCTACAGCATGTAGTTTCCCACTGTAGATATATTTATTAAATGGTAAACATCTGATCTCATAAATGAGATGTATGTTACTGCACAGATTCATGTTACCAGTATGGTCTGTCTCCAGTGAATTCATGATGCAAGTATCAAACTGCTTCACAAAGGCATACTGTAACTTTTACCACTAGTTGACCTAGTAGGAGAGCATCTCCTTTCTTTCTAGAACTTATTTTTCAGTAAGCACAACTTTATATGCACCAGTAAACTGATGATTGTTCTAATATCTTGACAGTTTTCTTGAGGGCTGTTTCTACTGTGGGTATTCACTTCAACTGGGATGCAAGTTTTGCTTTCTAGTAATTCATTGCGTAGGCTGCTCAGTGTTCATAACTGTCAGTCTCTCTTAAATGACCTTCTCCTTTCCCCAAGAAAAGCTTTAAAATATTTTCTTGTTTCTGTTCTTCAGAATATTTTCCCAGACAGCCTATTCTCTAACCAAAGAACACGGTTTGGAAGGCAAGGCCATGTGAAGGCAAGGAGTAGTGCTGGAGGTCTATTTAAAGGTTGCTTGGTTTAAGTGAAGAGTTTTTGCTTCCAGGCAATCAATCTTTAGAGAAAGAGAAATAGAATATTTCAGTAATTACTAGTCAAGATCCTTGATGATCTGAGACAGTAATATATTTTAATTTGTTAACTCCTAAACTACTAGTTGGCTAAGCCCCATCCCTTGCTATACTTTGAGCCAGATAGATGGGAATGGAAAAAACACTAGTGGTTTGGGACAAAGAATAGATTTTCTCCGTTATCTTGAAGTTCAGAATGCTTTGGCATTGAGGGCGAGGTGAAAAGCAGCAGTAAAATGTAGGGAAACCTACCTATCTGTTGCCATTGTGTTGTGGCTGAAAAAAGTTTTACAAGTTTTGTGTTCAAAGTTGTTTCAAAAGGCTGTAGCTTGCTTTTCAACTTTCTCAACTTAGAAAATAATTGATTATTTAAGAATTGAGGCAGTCGGGTGTTTTAAGACTTAAGTAATTCCTATAAACCCCTGCATCTATTCCTGCCTCTGTGCTTGTTGTCTGTTAAGTGCTCCAGACACACAGTGTTTTAACATCATCACTATGACTCTGCTTATGATGCCTCTGTAATTGCCCTTAATCAGGCTGGAAGGAGGAGGAATAGTAATCAGTATCAATTCCATTACAGTTTTTTTTCTGTAATCCTACATCCATCTTTCTTCCTCTGAGGAATTATCACTCAGATTTCTGATGGAAAGCAAGGGGAACAGACCTCCTACCTAGTAGTGAAGTGGGTGACTGGTGTGCATATGCTAGTGTTGACTGGCAGACCGTCTCCTTGTTTCTTGGTAGGTGGAGCCCTAACTTTGGTGTTTGTTGGGTGGAATGAGAGAAGACTGTAACAATTACAGTGAGTAACTTTGCTGTACAGATAAATACAATCCAGAACACTGCTCAGAGGACTGATTCTGTCATGACACCTACAATTCTAGCCCATGTATCACTAACAGTGTTGCTGTTCTTGTTCCATTTTTTGCCCAACCCTAGTTCCCATCTTTTAATTCAAATTTAGTAGATATACAAATTTGACTTCAGGTTGTGCTGACTGGAACTGACCTGTGATTGCCATAGACCTGTAGACGTTGTCTGCTTGGTGCAGATTCAGTTAAACTTTTGCTAGATGTGTAAAATAAGCATAGTGCTGGCTTGTATTTTACTTTTTACCATTGAAAAAATTATTAAATTTTACAGTATTCACATGAGTTGATATTTGGGTGCATATTCACATGCATAGCCTGTATATACTGTACTTTCTGTAAAGTTGCTTTTCTTTTCCCCTTTTTCTCTGCCAAAAGGATTCTGATACACCACCTTGCACAGCTCCTAATGTTTACCAGTTCAGTCTGCAAGCACCGACTCAGCTTATGGCCAGTTTACCACCCGCATTGCCTATGCCAAGTGGTAAACCCCAATCTGCGCCTACAAGAACCTTGATAATGGCCGCCAGTAATCAGGTATGAGCCAACTAAATGGAGCAACTTTTTAATGAGAAAGCGATCAAATCAGAAGTGTAGGTCATTTGCGCTGTGCTGTCACTCTAAAAATCTCTGAAGATAACCTTCATATAGCATGAGCTAAACTTCATGTAATCGTAAAAGTGCTTATCTGCCATGTCAGAAGTGTGGGGAGAGGAATGGGTGGGAAAGGGTTTGCTGTTTGAGATGCAGCTCGGAATATGAGAGCCCTTCCACAGCACACTGACACCTAGGCACAGGCTGAAGGGAGAGTGTCAGATGTTTCACTCCTTAAGTTTTATGTGAGACTTCTGGTGGGATATGTGCAGATCTTTAGGCTATTTAATGTCCTGTTCTTAAAATAGAAACTTCGTGTAGGTGGTCTGTCTGTAAGCTAGTTCTTGAATCTGAAGAAATGGTACTGACCTGTCTAGGCTTGTTTAGTTGTCTTGATTTTGAATTATTAGAACACATCTGACTACACTTGTAACTTTCTGTAATACATTTTAAAGATAGAGAACAGGAAATTAATTATAGGTATGTGTATAAGAATTTTTTCCAAAATATTAAATGTGTCCTTAAATGTGCTAGGAGGTGAATGTGCAGGGAAACTGTATGTTATTCAACTAGCCCAAAGGATTTTAGCCAATGTGTCCATTATATCACAAGGGGAAGAAAAATTCTCAGGTTTTTCTTACAGCTGCAGTGCCTCTACGTGTAGGAAAATACTCCCTTAATCTTGATTATTAAAACTATTAGTCAAAACAGCTACCTCAAGTGATCTTTAATGCAAGTTGTGGGTTGCAGGTTGCCTATGATAACAGAATGATCAGCTGGTTTGTTTGAAACCTGGTTTTAGTCAGGTTCTTATAATGTTTTCCTTCCCCTCTCAGTCCTATCACAGTTCTTTGGAACCTAAGGCTAGAATATTTTTAATTTAATGACCTTGTCTTTATTTGATTTGGTGCTTCCTTAACACTTTGGGCATGACACAAGATTTGCTTCAGTTTCTACTTTGAGGTTGTTCAAATATTTTGCAGAATCACAGAATAGTTGAGGTTGGAAGTCTGGAAGTCACCTAGTCCAACCCTCCTGTCCAAAACAGTCACTACAGCACATTTATCAAAGGCCTTGTTCAGTCAGAGTTTGAGTATTTCCAAGGATGGAGAGACTGCAAGTGCTCTGGACAACTTGTTGCAGTAAAAAATTTTTTTTTTAAATTTAAATGGTGTTTTCTGTAAAAGTTTATGCCCGTTGCTTCTTGTCCTTTTACTGGGCACCAGTGAGAAGAGTCTGGCTCCATCTTCTTTACACCCTTTCAATTAGACCCGTCAATAAGATCCTTCCCCAAGCCCTCTCTTCTTGAGATTAACCAGTTCAAGCTCCATCATCATTTCCTTGTATGATGAATGTTTCAGTCCCTTATTTATCTTCATGGACTTTCATCGGACTCACTCCTGTATGCTCATGTCTTTCTATTACTGGGGAGGCCAGACCTGGGCCCAGCACTCCATGTGTGGCCTCACCAGTACTGAGTAGAGGGGAAATGATCACCTCCCTTGACCTACTAGAGATACTATTTCTAATGTAGCCCAGGATGCTGTTGGCCTTCCGTGATGCAAGGGCACATTGCTGGCTCATATTCAACTTGTACACTGGGAATCCCTGGTCGTTTTATGCCAAGCTGCTTTCCAGCTGGTCAGTGCCCAGTGTGTACTGGTGTCAGGGATTATTCCTTCCTAAGGGCAGAGTTTTGCATTTCCCTTCTGCAAATTTCATGAGATTCCTGTCAGCCCATTTCTCCAGCCTGACGAAGTCCCTCTTCACAGCAGCACAACCGTCTTGTGTGTCAGCCACTCCTTCAATTTTGTATAATCTGCAGCCTTGTTGAGGGTCACTCTCTCCCATCATCCAGGTCATTAATGAAGATGTTAACTATTATTTGCCCTAGTATCAACTCTTGCGATGTGCCACTAGCTGCTGACCACCAACTGGACTTTTTGCTGCTGATCAAAGTACTTTGAGCCTGGCATGTAAGGGAATACTTTTCATTCAGCCTGTGAGTTTGATTTATATGTCTAGAGATAGTAACTGCCACTTACTACAGAATTATACAAAAAAAAAATTGGATAGTGCATTAAATGTTGAGACTTTTACATGAATAGTGAAGAAATTTCATCTGGACAGCATTTTCAATGTTCAGTAATATCAGCGTTGAGTTAGGGTTTGTTATAGCTTAATGCGCAAATTCTTCATAGTTACTACACAAGTGCTTGTTTTAGGCACTTCACTGAAATGTTTTTCACCCTCTTTTTCATTTAGACCAGGCTACTTTTCCCTGTGCATACCGCAGGTGTTCCACTGTTTCCTTGCAGGCAGGTTAACATAGAAGGGGCACCATCTTTGAAAGCTGTTATCACGTGCTCTTCCCACCTACCTCTGCAGTCACCAGTCATCTGCCAAGCCCTGCTTGTATATAGAGGTATGCCTTCTGTTTTAGTTTTCTAAGTGATTACACATATTCCTCCCTGCTTCTTCCTCCCTTTACCTTTCCTCCCCTACTGCTGAATCTTACCTAGCCAAAACCAGCTTATGTGCACAGGAAGTGTTTTCTATTAGTTCTCACTAATAGAACAGCATATTGCTGTTTTAGTGTCTGCAATTGAGTATTGACATGCTAGTGTACAGTCAGAAACTTTTGAATTTTGTTTGAAATAAAACTGGAGAGCTGTTTTAAGTTAAACTTCATCTAAAATAGAAACTTAGTCTAGTTTATTCTTTTCCTTAACAACTCTCATTTTCTGAAGAGGTACCCTGGAGCTTAGTTTCATCAAAATGACACAAAAAGGCGGCCAGTTATGAGGCGTGCAGTTGTTGGTAGAAAACACATTGGCATCCAGAGTTTTCGTCTCAGTTGTGAAGAGGCAGTGTGTTGCATGAACGTTGGACCTCTGTTGGAATTATGCTTTGTAGCACTTTTTCTGACTTTCTGTTACTTGATTGTGCTTGCCAATACTCTTCAACTGTTCTCTTAGTAAGTTTGTACAATACTTACATGTTTGAAATTGGGAATTTTTCTGTGGCTTTTGCTTGACAAAGATGTGCCTTTGAGATTCATGTTAAATTAGGAATTTCTTTCTGTCTGAGATTCAGAAATGGGATGATGGTTTCTCTGCATTGAATTTACCAGAAGCTTATGTATTGTGAAGTAGAAATGTTCTTTTTTTGATAAGGATTATGACCAAGTCAGAAGTGGGAAATGAATTCATTCTAACTAGAATGCTATAAGTATCTCCTTTTCATTTGCAACTTTCTGGAGTGTGACTGAACTAATTAGGCTGATGGCTTTTCTTTCGCAGTTGATGTAACCTGAGACGATGCTAGTGTATAACTTAATGGGCACATTTTACCAGCTCGGAGGACTCCTAGCCTCATAGACTTGAATGTATGCAAGCCTGTTTCTTAACAGCCAGCGTTCTTTCATGTTCAAAAAGTCTTTGAAAGGGATTAATTTGTATCGTGTCTTCAGCGTTTTCCCTGGAAACTTTCTCTGCCTTGGTTCAGCGTGGAAGCTGTGCCTGGGTGTCCAGTACTACCGTCTAAAGCGGGAGATACCAATGTCAAGAGCACTAACTGTATTTTGGACAACTTGCAGCCTTCTAGGCAAGTTCTCTGCCATTAGAGTTTCCTTTTGTTTTTGAAACAGCTCTGGTGTGATTAACAATTCTATTTACATACTGTGTAATTAATTGGAGAATTTCCAGGTAGTTCAGGGACTAACTAAGCTCCTGATACAGGTCTGCATGATTTTTGGGATCATCTTCATCATTTTTCCATGGTAATCATTGTTCTGATTTGCTGACAAGCAGTTTGAAATTTCACTTGGGAGAACAGAACAGTTTATGAACCAGTGCTGCCCGCTGGAATAAGCAGAAAAACAAATATTGTCATGCATGTCCAGGGGAGTGGAGGGGATGGAAATTGCTTGGTGACTTCCAGTAGAGAAGAAAGAACTACTTTCCTTATTGGTATTTTGGGGTGAAGTAGGTTCAGTTCGTTCTTCCTTGGATTGCTGATCACTTGGTCACCAATTAAGACAGAAGACCTGGACAAGCTGGAGAGGTGGGCCTGTGTGAACCTCATCAGGTTCAACAAGGCCAAGTGCAAGGTCCTACACCTGGGTCGGGGTAATCCCCGGTATCAATACAGGCTGGGGGATGAAAGGATCGAGAGCAGCCCTGCTGAGAGGGACTTGGGGGTACTGACAGACGAAAGGCTGGACATG
>Ga0181612_132133_pt1 | contig 10828 bp, 3 predicted proteins | sample HoacroProtozoa21_FD_119630 | JGI IMG/M metagenome (GOLD analysis project Ga0181612, IMG submission 119630) | Hoatzin crop microbial communities from Cojedes, Venezuel. Combined Assembly of Gp0051906, Gp0051904, Gp0051908 | reverse complement strand
CTTGGCCCCATCCTCCTGACACCCACCCTTCAGATATTTGTAAGTATATATTAGGTACCCTCACAGCCTTCTCTTCAGGCTGAACAGGCCCAGCTCCCTCAGCCTCTCCTCGTAAGAGAGATGTTCCAGTCCCCTCACCATCCTTGTAGCCCTCCGCTGGACTCTGAAGGGAGATGTGAAATGGTTTATTCTAGTCATCCAGGCTGTGAAAGGTAAAAATCCCAGAACTCAGTTTCAATGTACTGCTGTCTAATAAATACGTACTAGGAAAGAGAGAGGAAAAGTATATTCATATATATTCTGGTTTGGACTCAAAGGAGCAGGCAGCATGATGAAGAAAGTAAGTTCTCAATTTGTGGTTGGAGTTTAGTGAAGATAATTTTGCAATTTAGGAAGGCAAAATAGCTTGCCTGCTTGTTTAGGTAGTTTAATTCCCAAGATCAGAGAATGGCCCGTCCAGAAACCAAGTCAGATTCTAGATCACTTCAGTTTTAAAATCTTGCTCTGTATAGTTTGTTATAGGAAGTAGTCAAGATTTTTTGGTATTTATAGTTTAGAACAGATGTTTCTGTTCAAGCCCACATCTGATAATATTTGGCGCTTTACACTTCCAAACCTTTGCAGGTATTAAGTAACTTTATAATATAATTGTGAGACATGCAAAAGACTGCAGTCTCTGCCCTGCTTTTCCTGAGTATTGAATTTGCTGTGTCCTCTATCTTGCGTAGTTTTTCTCATCTGTAGATTGAAGAAAATTCTACCAAGAAAGAAGGTGGGATCTCCAGGTTTCTTTGCTCTTCTCTCTGGAGGCTACATCATTTTGTGCATCACACACAGTCTCAGACCCTCAATTTACCCATGTTCAGAAAGGTGGGGTGACATCTTTGCTCTTGCTAAAAATATCTGAGAGCTAAGGCTGCAATGTTTCTTTTAAAATGCCCAGTATTACTTAGGGATGATTTATAATTTATGCTACGTATCTTCATGTGATTGTGTGGGGAAAGAGGTCCTCTAAAATCTTTGTAAGAAAAAGTAGAAACAAATTCAGCTTACACCAGCAATTCCCTGGAAAGCTATGCTAGTTAAGATTGTTATTTATTTGTTTATTTATTTGTGATATTGTTAGTAAAATCTCTAAGAAAATAAATAATACGCCAGCAAAAACCTTCTATCTGGATATTTAACTGTGCACAAACTAGGAACTTTTTTCTGGCATGCTAGAACCGGGAAAACTTTTGTGGTGAAGACTAGGTCTACAAACACATTTTAAGTAATTCCAACCGCTGTAAGTGTATCTAATTTGAAAAAGATTGCTCTGATAATATGTTAAGAAATAAACATAAAACAAACTGATCCTGTAAAAAAAACAATTTTTTTTTTTTTTTTTTTACTTAAAAGAAAAATTCTGATGTCAAAGTAGCACTAGACAAAGGTTTCAATAAGCAATACAAGTATTACTGGCTTTTTTTGCATTTTTACATTTTAAGGAAAAATACCACATAATTACTGTCACACTTTTACCAGTACCTTCTTCAACTTTGATGATAGTAAGTCATATGACAACCTCAGTTCTTATGTCAAAGACAAGGATGATGTCTTCATTCACTTCTAATATAATAAACTGGAGAATCCATTTTAGTCAGGGAAGAGGGGATGTTGGTAAAGTTATGAGCTTTCTGCACCTTTTAAAATGAAATATTTAAACAAGTGGAACCTTACGTGGTTGATGCATTAAGCTGACATAGGATGTAAATCAAACAACACCTAAATGTCCTTTAACAAAGTCAATTATATTATGTAAGCATAACAGAGATGGAACTCCTTTATCCTGTGCATCTGTCATTTTTTTCCATTGAGATAAAAAACCTTTCCACAGATGCAGAGTATCATTTATAACTGCTCAGCATTGTGCTGTAAACTTAAAAGAAATTAAACAAAAATGTATTCTTTATTAATATTACTGAAAAATGCTGTTCCATAATCTAAACATCTACTGGAAACATCTACTCAGTTCCTGAAATCATCTCTATTAGATTATGTAGATACCATCTATGAAAATACTTCTAAACTTAATCTGTCAAGACTTCAAAGAGTCTATAAGCAAATACTTAGATTTGCATTAGATTTTTGACTTTGAAATCCATTATTGTAAGTTCCTTGCTGACTTTGATGTGCTGCCTTTCCACCTCCTCACTGAGAAAGGAGGTGTAAAGGCAGCACATTAGTTTATAGATGTTCACAGACTGTTTTTCGGATAAGGCTATTTAAATCTCTTTTGAAGGTCAATCCCAGCTCTTATCATTCAAGAAGTAATAATAACAGAGAGAGTCTGCCTAGAGTAAGGACTGCTTTAAAACACAAAATAGCATGGGTGGAATGAACTTACTTAACTCTTGACCTAGCACAATATCAGCATTCTAGTGTTTTGCTGTGACAATGCCCTGCTAAGGCATAGTGTGAAATTTCAATATAGGTGTATGGAATTAAATGATTAAGGAGAACAAGAGGGTGCAGCTGTTTACAGCTGGTTTATTTTTTTCTTTGATTTCCTTGATTTCTTTGTTTTTGTTTGTTGCAATTAATAATGCGTTGATTAACCATTAAAATACTGCTTGAAACATACAGCAATATACCCCATGTTGAAACACAGGGCGAGAATTTCCTTTATGCATAGTCCAACATTTTCAAACCTGGCTGACAAAAGTTGGACTTTGAAAATAATCTGGAAGCAACTTGCTTGCTTTTCTTGGGCCTGATTTTTCTCTTCACCTGTCCCCTCTACTTATTATGGAAGTAGGCCTGTTTTTGATGTTTTCTGCCCTGCTGGTATGGACACCACATCACTAGAAGTGATATAAGTCAATCTTGAATCATTTTGCAATATTATTGTTTTTCTTCTTATCATTGTTTTCCCCTGATCAAGAAAAATGAGAAAGATCTATTTTTCTTGTTTTAAGAAACAGTCTTTGTCCAAAGTCTGTTTCTAGTCATTTTGTTTAGGTTCATTTTGATTTCAGTGATTGTCTGCCATATGTAGCAGTCGTATCTAGACAAAAGATTTTGGAAGTTGTTTCTTCCACATAAGGAACCTTATTCTCAGAGGATGGAACCTTACTTCTGAATGCAAAATTTGGCAAAGCAAGCAGCAGAAAACACAGAAAAGACTGAATTTATTAAATAAAGTAGTGAACAATATCTACCAGTTTTTTTTTTTTCTTTTGTGGGTTTCGGATGAAGTTTGGTAGCGGTCATGGTGTTACATGTTCTGCTAGTTGAGTGCTGACAACTCTAACTTTGCGATAAGTAGACTATTTGCACGTGGTTTATGAGTAGGAACAGTTAGTTTTGAAACTAACCTTGTCCAGATGCATTTTTGTCTGGTTTCAGCAGCGCTTTCTGTACTGCTAATGAACGAATAAAGAGGAGCTACAGAAGGTCAATGCAGTGCAGTCATTGTGTAAGAAGCCTTGTCTCTGGTGTTCTAATGAGACAGAAGAGCTGTGCTCCAACAAAACAGTGCTATCATAATGACATCCAATAAGTAACAGAAGTGACCAGTATCACAGAAATTTGCAGGAGAATACGCAAACTTGCAGGGATCCAAACCACACCTACAAAATGAACAGGAACAGACTGATTTCAGAAATTTTATGCTGGCATGTTTGCCATTGTGTTTGGAAGTGCTATGCATGCTTCTGTGTCAGTTTTCCTGTGATCAGGAAAATACAGCTATGTATTGTGCTTCACAAGGTTTCTGGAGAACGTAACTTTAGAATGGGCTATTTTATTTGTAAAGGGATCTTCTTGCCCAAACTCTTTGCAAAATATCACAAACTATTGTAAGAAAACTGGTCATTTTAAAGCTTATATTTAAATAATGGTAACAGTGAGAAAAGTCAGATATGTCGTTCATCAACCCACTTACATGCAAGCAGCACCAAAAAGTGCAGTTTCAGCATATTACATTTGTGCTACAATCCCTTATGTGTTTTCTCACATAAACAGTGTCAGAACCCAGCTTTGCTTCTGTTGATTTTAGGTGCTTATCAAGTCCACATTTTGAATGATTCTTGTGCTTCTCCCCAGATCAGCAGAGGCATGGAAGATTTGTCACACACTTTTCTGCAGATGGGAAGTGATGCACAGAGATTAAATGATTTAGTGTTTCACAGTCACTATGTCAGCGCAAGCACTTGGGATCACCATTCCTAAGGTCTAGCTAAGTTTATATCATTGCAGTAGCCTTTCTTTATTGGTCTAGAGCCTACTTCATGGCTTATGCAGCCGGAAGAGGAAAATTTACATGTATGAGCCACTCTTCAGCATGTAGCTGTAAGGACTGCAACAGTTGTTGTGGAATGCATTGAAAGAATTTTCTTTAGAGGTAGTGCTCTGGTGATTTTTGTCAGTACAATAAGTGTATTGCTCTGAGTGCTGTAACTTCACAGGCAGGTTGGAGCATTTGTGCCACAGTCTGTACTGTGGAAGGCTGGAGGAAAGCAACAGTTTGTGGGTAGAAAAGCTACTAAGCCCTCTGCACACCGGGAAACCGTTTTTTATCCTGAACTTTCCAATCTGGCCTAGAAATAAAAGCAATCCTAATGTAGGTCAGGAGGAAAAGAAGTAGTTTAGGCCTCTTACCCTAAGCTTACATGCTGTAGTAGGGATCATTTGCGTCACTGATGTCAAACACTAGATTTAGATAGTTAAATCTTTAACTCCTGTAGTGATGATGAGGCATATCCAGGATCTACTTGAAGAAGTATAAGCTTATATTTCTTCAATGCAAATGAAAAGGAAGTATGCCTTAAAGTCTTAAGACACTGGCTGAATCTGACTTAGGAACTTCAGTGTGTATATATATAAGGATCAAAGTAAAATTTCTTTTACAAATACTTTTCTAAAGATTCATGATTTTAAGACTCCAGGGTTATTTCTTTAAAACCTTTGTATGTATCATATTCCTTCACTTCTTACTTAAAACAAACCCAAACAAAAAAACCCCAAACAATAAACCTCAAAACCACCCAGCAGGATCATTGCAGAGGATCTCAGATTCCACTTGTCTATGATGTAGTTCTGCTTGGGGTCCAGTTTTCCTGTTTTCCTGCTGACCTGAGAACAGCAATGTATTTCCTGTCTGCCTGAAGATCACTGGAGAAGTGCCAGTCATAATCTTCCACTTTATTGATTCTGGTCAGCAGCTATTGACAACTTTAAAAAGATTATGTTTTAATTGGGGATCAGATAGATGGCATTTTAAGGTATTTAATTTCACTTTGTAACTCACTATAGATTATCTGAGTGGTTCCACAACTCAAAGAGGATAAAGATGAATGTGTTGTCCTTTTCTTTAGGTGACCTCAAGTGCAAATGCAGCTCAGGCTAAAGTGACTGAAAATCTTTTTCTATCACTGGGCTGAAAAGGTTGAATGTGAATTCATTAGTGTTATCTTTGTTTAAGGTACAATGTCTACACCTCACCAAGCTCACATCTTCAGTGGTTGTGCTTGTTCTCATGTGGTTTAAGGGAGAAATAGACTGGTGAGGTAAATGAAGAAAAATCAAGACAAAGACTTAGAATTCTCGTTGTCTCAAAACTTGTATGTTCACTTCCATCTCTACAAAGTGGTTGTGCAGCAGTGCCATCAAAAAGATTGGATGGAGGTCCCTAATTTTATGCTGATTTCTTCTTCTTCTTCTTGCAAAGGAGGTTCAAGGCAGTGCTGGAAAAATAGGCTTCTAAATTTGTTTTCTGCATGTTCAAAGGAATGAAGATACTCTTACAAAGAAAAGCAATTCAAGAGACAAGCAATCAAACACAAATATTGAATTCTGAGATCTACACATCTCCATGTAGCTCAGTCTGAACAGCCAAAGTCTGATCATTCTGCATTCAGAATTGACTGGTGGACTGTCTGAAGGTTCCTTTAAGAAATCTAGATCCATCTCACCGGGAGATGCTTAATAACACATACTGATGAAGTTCAGAACCTAGTGTCCTGAGTATGCTGGATGCACTAAGGATTGTAATTTCAAATTTACTGGGCCAAAAATTGGAGGACATTTTTCCCAAAGACACCTTTTTTTTCTGTCCAGGCTTGATTTGAGGACTCTGACAAACTGATCAGATTTTCCAACCTTCAGCTAAGTATTGCAGAGAAATTTATCGTCTTGCATGTGACAGATCTGATGTGTCTCAAAGGTATCACATTCACTACACAATAACACCTAGCATATTGTTGATGATTTCTGTGAAGTACTCTATGTAGGAATATTACATTTTTAGTTCAGATAAAAGGATGAAAGACTCTCTGTTGCTTAATTTCATCATCCAAGAACATGGTAACCACTGTACATAGCAAACTAGAGCTCACTGAAGAATTACAGAAAAAAGTTTGTTTGTTCTGCACAGTGGTTGTAATACACATTTGTATGCAGGTAGGCAACTATTGCATAGAGTTAGTATTCCTGACACATCAGTAGGTAAAAGGAAGACCCAGTCTGTGTGATAGGATGAGGATCTTAAAGATCCCTCTTAAAGGGTGATGTGAATGATTGGAATATAGAGACATGAATGTCTGAAATATTTACTCTCTTGATAGTCCTTATATATTTTCAAAATGTGTGTAATAAGTGCCATATGCACATTGTGCTTTATCATCCCACTTCTTCCAAGGCACCAAATGCAAGTCACTAAATTTCTTCTCTGTCTCCTAGACCTTGCAAGCCAGCAGACTCCCTGAGTTGCGTGTATAGAGAAATAAAGTGCGATCTGGATATCTAAAAGAGACCATTGAATTGCACGTGAAAGGTCTCTAATTCCTTCCTCTGACTATAGAATCACCTCAGTTTTGGACAGCTACAATTATGAGATGCATCCCACATTCTTTTATCTGAGGGTGCCTACCATGGTTAGACTTTGGCCTCAGCAACACAAGAGAAGTCATTTATTGTCTCTGCAATGCTTCCACATGCCCTGCCATTTCTCCCTCTGCTCCTGTTGCAGATCCTTAGGACCTCACAGGGAGGAATGTATTCCTCCTCACACAGTTCCTGTGAGATGGGGGAGCACTGTTATCCTTACATTACTGCTGGAGACTTGAAGCATGGACTGATAGGCAATATGTCCAACCTTATAGTGGAAGTCAGCAAGACAGAAGGGATCTGAGAGCCAGGATCGCATCCTGACAATAAGATAATTTCTTTTCCTCAATACCAGTCAAACTAAATAGCAAATGTAAGGAAATCTGGGATGACAATGACTTCTGTAGATTTTGCAGAAGTGGTGAGCCTAAAAGTTAAAAATAAGATGTCCCTGACTCTGGATTCAAGATTTTGTGGTGCTGGCATAGTAGCAGGTCTTTGTTTTCCTTGTTGTCTCAAGGAGCTGGCTGAATCAGCATGAGTTTATAAAGCCTTACAGAAATATATAGAAAAACTGTTTCGGTCCTGTGGCTTCCTGAATGACTCCCTACTCCTAGTTTATTTCATTTTTTTTATGTACAGACCTTCCCTCTTCTTGCTGGATGTCAGAGAGGGTGCAGGCTGTCTATTTGGCAGCAGTGTTCGGATGGTCTACTGAAGGGTGACACGGATATGACGGAGGGAGAAGGAGGCTGTAGTAATCAAAGGGAGAGATGAATGTGCTGCAGAACTTAAACTACCCACTAAGGACAGCCTCCCAGAAATACCAAGAAATCCAGTGTGAAGCAACTACTTTTGTACAGAGAATTTAACTGAAATAACCTCCAAGCCCATGTTGAGAAGGCAGTATTAATTGGCTCTGCCAAACTCAAATGGTGAACAGCAATTTATATTTCATGCACTAACTCTCATATGGGCCAAGAACCAAAGAAAACAGGCTTTCCTGTAGCTAAGGATGAAGATGGTACTTTTTCTCTTTACATCAGATGTTACATATCCCAGAGCTATTTCCTTGCATTTGAAAAGACTTTATTTGTGGCTGAGGTCAGACTGACAGACTCCAGGGAAACAGCATCAAACTGTGCCCATACATTTTATTCTCAGAAAGTGAGTGACTACATTCCAGGAAGGCTTGGCTGGTGCTTTTATTGTTGTCAATCCTTAAAAACAATTATTAATACCATAATTAAGTGACTGAATTTTAGTCATTGCCCATGGTTTCTGTTTTCACAAAACGGCTCCGAGGAGGAATAACTGCTCCATCCTGAACCATTTCTTTGGCCTGGTCTGAATTCAGGATAGTCCTTCACATCTCCATGTGAAAGCCAGCCTCCTGGTCTTTCCCAGCCTCAGGCTCAGCCAGCATTATATTCATTTGCTTTTAGTGGTCAGCAAGCTCAACGAAAATCTGTGCTCAGCTGCTCCCTGCTGTTTAATGGGCTGATTCAACATCAGAGAGGGAGAGGTCTCATGCATTTTCCTCAATTTTATCCTTCTTGTTCCTGATTCATTCATTCAGCTACGTTAGTGATAGGAACTGTGGGACTCCACGTATATAGATGCAATCCCAGCAGACACTGATATTTGAAGCACTGTGTTCTATAGACCTGCTTTGAGCAAGGTTAGTCAACTCAGCACTTAAGAAGCTGGCAGCCATCTGGAGCCCAGCCTACGCCAGAGTTCAAAATTGTTTCCTTCACTGTTGGTAGCAACAATGAGGATGGGGGGTTTGGTTGAAAGCTTTCTTAGAACCAGATTTGGAGAAGAGGAGTATTCACTGCAGGCTGAAGTCACGAGGTAACCCCAGATCATAGAGGTTCATGGACACTGTGCCCTGTAGTACAACCTCTGCTTAGAGGCATCATTAGACTCCTGATAATTAGTAAGTCATTAGGTTTTGACTACACTTAAAGGTTAAAAGGAGAATCTTTGGTGATGGATATTTTGTAATTTTCTTTCTATTGTGTTCTTATGTATTCTCTTTGTACTAAGTGGTTCTGGTGTCCACCTCTCACGCGCAAGCTGAAACCAGCTCACATCATTGAAAATCTTCTCTGAAAAACAAATCAAAAGTTATCTCAGCTTATCTTAAATTGAGGCCACATTTAAAAAATGTTGCGGTAGGCAAAGTTTAACACCAGCAACTTTAATTTTTGATCAGAGCCTTGGAGATGTGTATTTGATAGCAAGCTAGAGAGCTGTACTAAAGCACTGCAACACAGCACTGCAAAAGTGCAAGATGAATATCTAAGGCTTGATGAGATAATGTGGAGCATGTCATTTCCTGGAGTCAATATTTGCTGTAATGACTCCAATATGATCTTGCTTGATTAAGTGTTGTTCAATGACTTCTGTCATGTCCACCTGTCTATCCACAGACTAGTCAAAACTGTCTTGCTGCATTTGGAACAAACCTTAAACAATCCATTTCGGGCTCAAGACAAAGAAAGTGTGTCACCCCAAGTACTCCCAAAGAACTACGCTAATATTCCTAGGACACTTTTTGTAACAGGTAAAGTTCTGTAGCAGTATAACTATAAAAACAGAAATAATTTGCAACATACTTTACACTTCGGGGGTAGAATTCTCACATAGTGAGCTCTGAAAAGCACGTGCGGAATCTTCTGTCTGCTTCTGACTTTTAAAATGAGCAAAATTCAGTAACAATTCTCCTTCAAAGTGTTGAAAGTATTTCAGTTCATTCCATGCTTGTAGGACAAAGAGAAGATTAAAAAAAAAAAAAAAAAAAGAAGAAAACCCCACAACACTATGATGCCGTGTAGTGGAATGAGTGGAGTGGAGGATTATGAGGGATGGTCTGTATGAGAGCAGGCTTTCCAGGCCTGCCGTGCGAACAGAAGGGCAAATCATGATTTGTCTGTAACCCTTTCGAACTGCCATTCCTGATATAGTCTACAGCCTCCCTGAAAGCTTTGGCATTTGTGGAACCAGCTCTGTGTCCTATCCATTCAGCAGCCTGTCACAGGCAGTATCAGAAGATACTCTTGTGTCCCAGGAGTTCTTTTTGCTTCTGCAATAACTAGAACATGTCAGAGTTGCTCTGGATGGCTGCATGAAAGCTTGACCCTGCCCACAGTTACCAGCAGATCTTTGCAGAAAACATCCTAAGGGTGGTGTGCCTACAGCTTGTCATATTAGAGAGAAAACATTCCTCTCAGCCCTGTGTGAGGGATCTGTATTTTCATTCATCCTGCCTAGACTTGGGGGTTTTACATGAAATTGTTTGAGGCTGAAATTAAACACAGAAGCTAAATGCTTGGCTTCATTTTCAGATTTTTACTCAGTAACAGAGTATTTTACCTGCAGATAGCAGCAAACTCCTATGCATTGCAGAATGATATCTTAGCCATGGGGAAGTACCTATTTATTTTTTAATAAAATAAAAAAAAGAAAAGCAGTATTTCTCCACCTAATTGATGAATCGTGGCACATTTACTTTGTTAACAGGTTTTAGATCATATGATATCACACAACCTGATACCGCTGCATGCACTTGCTGTAATAGCTGCTTGTACTATACTAAATACTTCTAAAAATGTGTAAGAGGAAAGGCTGTAAGTGTTGCGACTCGCACTTTACTTTAACCAAGTCTGAGATAAGAGACGAGTCTACCAAAAAAGTAGTTTCCATTTTGTCATAGAGTATAAATTGATGTCTTAAATGGATACAGAAAAAAAACATTTTTGAAATGGGGACCATCTGCAGGTTTCATCCCTTAGATATCAATAGAGAATAGTATCTACAATCCAAGATGCTATTGCAGCAAGGGGCTGTAGAGAGGGCTGAGTGGGATGACAAAAAACTTGTCTGTTACAGTAACCTCCCCACAAAGCACAGACATCTTTTGCTTAGCTTGCTGAATTGTTGCTTTTAGTCACAT
>Ga0181612_127330_pt1 | contig 10828 bp, 13 predicted proteins | sample HoacroProtozoa21_FD_119630 | JGI IMG/M metagenome (GOLD analysis project Ga0181612, IMG submission 119630) | Hoatzin crop microbial communities from Cojedes, Venezuel. Combined Assembly of Gp0051906, Gp0051904, Gp0051908 | reverse complement strand
CTGCAATGTGATACACTGTATGTTGCATTGCGCCAGCTCTACCGTGACGAGAGAGGGTTCTACATTGCATGTGAGCAATCTTGCTGATTGCCGATGATCCTTACCCTGCATTTCCATGAGAATCAGAAAATTGCTGATATCTTTGGGCATATGAGAAAGAACTAAAAATAAAACTTGCTTTCAGGAGGGGATGTGAGTGCCTGTCTTGTGCACCAAGAGCAGCGGGCATGTGCTGAACAGGCAGCGTGTGGAGTCAGTGAGGCAGGATTTCAGAAGCTCTGTCCTTCTTGTTTGACCTGGCAGGTCATGAAGAATGAAGAGCTCAGCCTAGAGCTGCTCAATCTGGCCAATGCCAGGAGCACCTGTCCTCGCACAGAGGGCTACCGCTCCCCCGCCAAGGCCGATGAATCCTCTGCCAAGCTGGAAAGAGTGCGAGCAATGGTGCACTGTCTCTCTGCTCGGAAGGTGAAGGTAAAGACCTCTTTGTCCTGTTGCCAGGCTGAGCTCCTTGGAGAACAGGAATCTAACAGACACCTTCTTCTGTCTCTTACTAAAACCAGCCAGAAGATGTAGTTGCCTCTGAACATGAGCGGCAAAAGCTGGACAGAAACGTAAGTGTGTGGGGGTCTGTTCCTGGATCCTTGGGGAAGCAGAGGGGGAATTTATTCTGACTGTGGCTGGCACATCCTGGTGCTAACTTGAATTTTGTGGATGAGCTGGTGCCTTTATTTATTTTAGTTTGTTTTTTTTTAAGCTGTGCAGTTGAAAACTGAAACTAGAATAACTCCAGATCTTGTGCAGGCAAAAGCTGTGAGAGGGCAGCTGTGGTTCCCTCAGTCAGTGCCCCTGGGTGAACAGAGGCAGGAGTTTAAAAGCCAACAAGTGCAGAGGACGCTTATTTATATTCTTCTTGCGGATACTTGAGAAAGATGGGAGTGATAGAGCACCCGAAAGTGAGAACACAGAGATGGTCCCTGCCTCCCATGCAGGGTCATTGACAGCCCGTGTAAAACCAGCTTGGACTCCACCACCACCTCCTGCTGGGAATCTGATTCTCAGAGCCAGACTCTCCCTTGGGGGAGCTCCATGTGTGCACCTCCGTGTGCCCTGTCTCCAGAGCACACGCCGCTTCTGGTGTGCTACGGATCACTGGTCACTCCCAGTTAAACCTGTCCTTTCCCCAGGGTTTCGCTGGTCAGCTGGACTTGTGCTCAGCTGGAGGCTCTCCTCACTTCTTCCCCGTTCATGAATCCCTCTCTCAGCCCTCTGGCTCATCTTCATCTTCATTTGTCCCTCAGTTGCTTGGAAACCAGGATCACATAAAAGTGGAGCTTGAAAAACTGAAGAAAACCTATGATTCGCAGCATCAGAAGCTGGAAGAGAGAGTGTGAGTGTTGGAGGGCATATCCTTCTGTTTGGCTGGGCATTTGTGGAGCTTGGTGCAGCTGAATTTGATCCTTGGGCACAGGAGACGAGGCAGCCTGCCTTTGGTGGAGTACAGGGGGTGAAACAACAGTTCAACCTTGGAAGAAGTGAGGCCTGAAAGAAAACCTAATTTTTTCAAGGCTCTTAAGAGGGTCAGCTGTCTGCTTAAAAGTCAGGTGGTGTTTATGTACCGCCACTCTGAAAATCCACCTTCCGTGACACACACGGCAGATGTGTGACAGCCCAGAGGTGAATCCAGCCCTGGCCCTTACCCCCCACAGCGGTTCTTCCATCGACAGGCTGGAATGGGGTCAGTGTCCTGGCAAAGGCTGCCACAGCAGGGACGCTACAGAACTCGACCCTCTGGCTGGGGTGGATGTTCAGTTTTGGTAGCGAGAGCTCTGTGGCTGCCGGTTGGCACACAGCTGGTGGGGGCTGGTGCTGCTGCCGAGAGATTTCTGTCATCCCGTAGTGATTTCCGTCTCTAAGCTGGCTGTATTGGACCTACAGAGAAGTTTAGGGGTTTAAAATAAACACAGCTTCTTTCTGTGTGCCCAGGATCGCAATGGGGAAGGAGCTGCAGGAGGCGAAGGGAGCGACTGGGGACACCCAGCACAAGCTGGTGGAGCAGTCAGCGGTAAGGGCAGGCTCCCTTCCAGCTGCTGGCACCTGGGCTCTGGGACTGCCCCTGCTCATCTGCTGCTCTTGGGTGCCATGCGCTTCTCCAGGAGCTAGCAGGGAGTGGATGTCTTGTATCGAGGTACTCCGACGCATCTCTCTTTCCAGGGAGTTTGTCATACCAAGGTGCTCCTCCCTGTGCAGTTTCCTTCTCCAGGGGTGCGATGCACGTGGTGGAAGGTGCTGCTTGCCACAGGTGGTGGGAGGAATTCTCTTTGCTGATATTTAGAAAGCGTTGGTGAAATCGCTGAGAGGGGGATGGGGGATTGCAAATGACAGAAGGTAGCAGGGGAATAGAGACTATAAATATTCCCAGTGGGGTCCTGTGAAAACACAGGACCTTCCCAGCTCTAGTGAAGCTGAATATCTGGAAATGAAGTCCCCCATCTCTTATGGAGCTTCTTAGTGCCCCTTTGCTTGGCCGGAGGACGAGGGCAGCAGCGAGTGTGTTTGCTGTGCCTAGGTGCTGCTGACCTCCCAGAGCCAGCTCCAAGAGGTGGAGGCCGAGAACTCCCAGCTGCAGCTCCGGCTGAAGGAGCTGAATGAGGAATATCGCTGCCGGCTCGCGCAGTACGTCAAGGACGTGGCGGTGGGTAGCCCCAGTCCCAGGGGCTCTTCTGGCCTGGGGAGCTCTCTCCATGCTGGCTGCCTACTTCTTGCAGGCTGCTGCTGTTTCCTCTCCTTGCTGGGCTGTGGAGTAGAGCTGGCAGTGGGGCTTGGGGAGCCCTGCTTGCAGCTGGAAGGGGGCTCTGTGCCCTCGGCTTGGCCTGGCAGAGGAGATGCCAGCCCCACCCATCGCCCAGATTTCCTGTATGGCCGCACTAAAGGGTCTGGGAGCTTCTGTTGGGAGTTTATTTCTTGATCAGATTACTTGGATTGAAAGATCCTCTTATTTACAATGGCTGATTTCCAGTTGGCTTCTAATCTCCATTGCCCTGACAACTTCCCTCCACAGGCCAGGCGACGCCACTTCTGGCTTTGTTGCCACCTCCATGGTGACTCCGCTACTGTCCCCGCAGGGAGCTCTGCCAGCCTTAGTGGTCGGCTATGGAGCATGTAACACCAGTGCCTGGGACCCGCTCTCGGAACAGGCGCCTTTGATGTAGAGTAGGGCTCCCAGAGTGTGGTGAGGACTCAGCACAAGGCAGGCATTTCAGGCATGGATAGCTGATTATACTGAGCAGTGAGACTGGGAAGAAACTTCTTTCTTCTCCCCTAGGTAGCAGTAAGCATGTTTTGGCAAGAGTTTCTGTGCTGGGAGAAGGTTAGTGCCAAAGAACACAATGTGGTGATGGATCAGGAGACTAAGCAAAGCAATTTTTACTGTTAAGAATAGTTTAATTTCCAACAGAGCGATGTTGAAGCGTCTCCTAGCTAGTAGAGAGGGTGGGACATGGTGGAAAGAATACAGGACTAGAGATGGTAACTCCTGGTGCTGACTGATGTTTCCCTAGACGGGTCACTGATACAGTACAGAGGCCTTCTCTGTCTCGAAGGGCCGTGATGGACGTTAATTAGTCTTTCCTGCTCCTAGAAAATGGAAGATATGTGTTATTCTCTGTGCTGTTAGCACAAATCTGCCTGGACCTTCTCTATGGGAAATGGGTTACATGCCTTAGGGAATGACTTGATTACTTCGACTTATTTCTCTGTATGTTTAAAGGACTACATGGACAGCAAATCCAACAACGGTCCTAGAAAAGCCCCAGCTGATCATGCTCCCATGAAACGCTTTGTGGACAGCATGCTGAAGGATATCAGAGCTTCCTACAAGTCTCGGGAAGAGCAGCTAGCTGGAGCGGCACGTGGCTACAAGAAACGCATGAAGAACTTGGTCAAGAAGCATGAGAACCTGCTGATTGCTTATGGGTAGGGCTATGCCAGGGTCTGGGCTACCTCTGCCTCCTCAGCATATTGCCAGGGACCAACTGGAAGTGCCCTGAGCACCCAGACCCCTGAGGAGGGGGGCAAATGGGGCTCCCAGGTGGAGCAGAGGATCTGGAGTGCATGTTTATCTCCCTGCTCTCGATAAGCCAGGAGCAAGGTGTCTCCAGCTACATGTCAGGGTGCTCTGGACACCCTGGAGCTGCTCTGCACATGTTTCTCCTGTGTAAAATTTAGGGTGAGAGATGGATTCCACGTTGGATGGTGTGGAAATGTAGAGGTACCACAAATAACTCCTGCCTCCCAGCCCGTCCCTGCAGCACTCTCGGCTCTGCTCCACAGCTCTCTCAGCAGCTTGGGCTGTGGGAAGCAGCAGAAATTCTTGTGGCATAAAAGCCACAAATAGCTCTAGGACAAGCTCGCCTCGGAAACACTCCCAGGAATATCGTGCATACTTCTGGGCTCTCCCACTGATCCTTTGCAGGTGGATTGGCTCTCAGTGGCCATAAGCCAGCAGGTCCCAAGCGAATGGTACCTCCAGCACCAGCAGAAATGTTCTGCGTTGTTACATAACCAAAGCTACCAAGGGACTAACCCCTACTCCTCTGGCATGTTGCAGGCTCCAGAGAGAGCGGATCCGGTCCCTGGGCAGCAGCGCTATGGATTGTGGCCCTGCGGAGCTCCACTTTTCCATCACAGACCCAGAGCTGCTAACAAACACAACCCGGGAGCTAAACCGGCTGCGGGAGAATAAAGCAAAACTGGAGATGCAGCTACATGAGTTGCAGAAGGTGGTGGCTGGGCTGCTGGCTTTCTGCGGCAGTGAAACTGGGAGGTGGTGGGGAGTCTCACAAGCAGTAGACTCAGCCCCTTCCTTAGGTGTTCCCCAGGGGTTTGCTGTGCCTGTGGCACAAGCAGGGGTAGTGCCTGCTTGCCTTTTGGGAGGAGACAGCATGTCCAAGCAGTCCCCTCATTGCTTCAACCCCGCTGCGTAGGGGTGAGTTACAAGTTAGATCCAGGAGGCTGGGCAGCCCCATAGATTGGGGTCAGTGAGCTCTGGGAGGGCTGAGGAGTAGCAGATGTTATGGGAGAGCTGCCAGGCCAGCAGACTCACTTGCTGCTAAAAGAAGAGGTAAGGGAGGATAGGGTGGGGCTTTCTGTTCTCGAATGCCTTTGCCTCAGTGTGAATAGATAACTGAGCAGGAGACCACACTCAGAGACACGCCAGTCAGCTCCATGTCCTGCCACTGGTTCTGCCTGGGCAGAGACATGTCTCTTGATTTGCATGAGATACATTTATTTAAAAATTCAGAGTATGGGAGACATAAATCTTAAGATTGTCCTGCACATCGTTTCCTTGCCAGGGCACTGGTGGCTGCTGCAGTGGTAGGATACATTGTGCCACTTTCTTCAAAGTGGCGAAGACTGTGGTGAGACTGTAATGGTTTAATGCTGTTCTTCCTTTGCCTTCAGGAACGACCGAAAGCAACCTCTGGCTTTCCACTGTCTCCTGAGCAGTAAGTGCTGTTTGTTCCTCGGGATATTTGTAATTATGAATTCTCCTTGCTGTGTGGGTTGAGGAGTCTTTTCTGCTTTACTTGGAATGGTAATAAATAGGGAGAAAGCGAGCTGATAGGGACTCATCTCAGAAGAAAAGCCAGCTGTCACCTCAGTGCAGTGTTTCCTGTGGTGACATGAGTTGGTCATTTGGGCCTTAATCCAAGAAAGCTCTTAGGTACATGTTTGATTTAATCACATTTTTAGTCCCACCGATCTCTTCAGAAGCAGAAGTTAAGCATACGCCTGCGTGCTTTGGCGGATCACAACCTGAGAAAGGCAAGTGAAACACCACCAGCTTGGGATGGTTTTGTTTCTCCTGCTTCCCAACGCAGAATCTGGGCTGGAACCCTCAGCGCAGCCTGTACGGGTACCTCCCTGGCTTCCCGACATGCCCTTTATTTGCTCATTTTTGATGGGTCTGTTCCCCCTGCTTCGTTATTCTCTTGAAACTCTTATCAACTATAGCTGTGAAGAGGTGGAACAGAGTGTACCAGAAATCTGAGCTAGGATTTTTCAGACTTTTAAAATGTGGTAGCTGAGAAAACACATCAGGTATTTCATTAACTGGATGCCAGCACCGAGGAGTCTGTCAGTGCCTGAGCTACTGGGCTCCAGAGGAGTGTCTCGGAGAAAACTTTGAACCTTAACCAGGCTCTGCCATGTTCTCCGTGCTGAAAAGTAGTAGTAGCCCTTGAACAGATGCATTCATTTTGGCAGGCTCACCACAGGAGCAAGACACAGAAAGACTAGAACCTGAATTTTAGTGATGCATCTTGTTGTTAAGGTGTTTCGGGTTTTTTTTTTTCTAGCTGCCAGGAGAATCTACACACTTCAGATACTTGTTGTTTGCTGTGTACTGAGGAGTTTTTCCATGCTGTTACCTTGTTCCTCTAGCTAGAGGCACAAAGCCTGCTGTTACTACAGCACTTCAGCTACAATTCCTGCTGCTTCTCATCTCTATCAGCTGGGTGGCTTCACTGTTTATTGTTCTCCTTGCTTCTGCTCCCATGAAATCTCAGCCATGATTTCCCGTGTGCTGGGCCGGGAGTCTGCAGCCACCAGAGGGAACTCTGGCAGTCGCAGCAGAGCCGCTCTTGAGCACAATGCATTCCTCCCTGCATACAACCCAAATTCCCCGAGCATCAGATGTGACCTGTATTTTGCTTATTCAGACTGGGACAGAATAGGAAGAACTTTCCCACAGCTGGGCTGCACAGACAGCTCACCTATTGCGCTCGGCGACCAGAACGGGCGCGTTCGTGCTCTGAAACGTGAAAAGCGCCCGCATTTGGCATTGGTCGCGCTCTATTTCCATCAAATTCAGTCCGGCAGTGTCAGGTTAAGGACCCTTTCTGCACAGAGTCCTCTGATGTATGAGTGTTGATGTGAACTTGGAACAAACCCAGGTGTCACAGCGGGGAATCCCAGGTTGGCAGAAGGGCTGTGACTCTCGTGCATGGGCACAGGGGTGGCACTGCATGCCCTGAAGAAGTTTGGGGCATTAGAGAGAAAAGGTTCAGAGCCCCGGGGTTTGCGTTCTGATGGACACAAGTTGTGGCCAGCCCCTGAATAGCACTGTGTGATCTGTGGATGGGTTGGATTTGAACATCTGGGCATGATAAAAATCTGCTTTTCTCTCCTAGGCAGCTGGATGAGGAGGGCTGGGCAGAAGTCAGGAAGCAGCTCCGGGAGTTCACACGCACCACCCAGGTAGAGGTCTGGAATAGCCCATCGGAGTAAAAGCTTATCCCTTACCCACATGTCGAAGATGTGCTGCCCCAGGCTGGAGCGGGGAAGCTTTCCACAGAGCCTTGCAGTGGCTTTGGCCTCAGCCCACCGAGTGACGCTAGCAGGTCCCTGGCTGGTGGTGTATCAAGGCTGTACTTTCCCTCCCACTAAAAGGAGAGCAGCCCTTACGGCTGCCCATTGCTGGACTTTATTGCTGCCTCTCTTGTTTCAGCAGAAGCACTTGGGCATCTGTGTAACAAACTGGGACTATTATTTGACCTGATTCAAGGCTAGTTTAAATCTGAATCGGCTTCCCAGTCTGGTTTCCCCTGAGTGCAATGGTATTTGCCGTGCACTCGGGAATGGGGCGGCCCGGAGTGGGGCCCATCCGCAACGCTGCTCTGCAGCACCCATGAAACCGTGGTGATGCTTGCTGGGAGCGGGCTTGGCTGAGGTGGGGTTTGCTGTCCGGCAGTGGTGGCAGCAGTGGGGAGAAGGGTTGGTGCTGGGATCCCTGCCACCCTGACTGCCAGCTGTGGGGAGAGGGCTTCGCAAGCAGAGCAGAGGTTCATCTTTCTGTGGTAGACAAGGCTCTAGGTGTGCTACCAGCCCGCTTCTATGTCGCGCTTTCCTCTGTCCACAGCGACCTGAGTAAGCGCTCCACCCTTCTCTGGTCACGTAAAGCTAAATGCCTAAGTTGTGTGTATCTTTGCGGCCAAAAGAAGGGAGATGCTGTGGTTGAGGTACTGGAACGCTGCACTGGGAGCAGGTCCTGCTCCTGGCTCTGCTGTGCATCTCGGGGGTGAGCTTGGTCAAGCACCTCAGACCCTCCTAGTGGCTCAGGGACTGTGCAGTTAACTCAGGTAAGACGATGAGCTACTGCCCAGACACACTGTGCAAGAACCAAGGGGTTTTTTATCTGAAAGGGAAGGTCATTTCCCTTAGCAACAAACTGCTGGTGAAAAGGTGTGAAGGCTCTCTGTGTCCGAGTGCCCAATCTGGCGACCGCTCTGCCAGTTGTCTCTGGAGCCTCGGGGGGGAGTTAACGATGGCTTGGCAGGCAGGGGTTGCTGCCTGGCCGGGGGGTGGCCCTGGCCCCCAGGCCTGCACTCTGCCCAGGGAAGGCTACCTGGTCTGCCCAGCCGATGCCCCGGAGCAGTGGTGCCTGCAGAAATCTGCGCTGTCGTCACCAGGCTCCTTTCCCCGAGCTCATCAGTTTTCAGTTGCTTCTGTAGCCTGATGCCAAGTGGTACCAGAGCTGAGTGATAGGGAAGTGGTCAGTCCCGCCTGGCAGAGGGACAGAGCAACTTCACTCCCATCTCACTGAGCTCCTTGTTTTTTCCACGCTCCCTTGCCCCTCCAGGAGGATTTGGAGCAGGAGAAGAGCCAGCTGCTGACTCGGGCGATCGTGGCAGAAGAGCAGGTGTCCGAGCTGCAGGAGTACATAGATAAGCATCTTGCAAGGTGAGATGGTAGGATCCCCCTTCACACGTTCTCTGCTTTGTGCTCCAAGTTTATCTCCCAGGCTAATTGCCATCGACATTGCCGTGCCTGCCACGCTGTCAGTGCCTGACCTCGCCGCTGCCTTCCTGCCTGGTGTCCCACAGCATGTCCAGCTGTGCGGGCAGCTGCCACCAGCCCTTCTTCAGGGCAGGGGGGACAGCGTCTGGCCTGCCCCGCCGCACATCTCCTTCCCTTGTCTGCTCACCCATCCTTTGGAGGGAGCTAAGAGAGGGGTTGTCTAAGATCTCAAGCCTTGCAGCAGCCCCTGATCTACGGTCCTCTCTTGCTGGCTCATCGTGCCCTGAAGCAGGGGCAACAGCTGCTCGGGCAAGGAAGAGCGAGAAGTAGGGCACGTCTGTCGGAGCAGTGGCCTAACTCTGCGCCTGCCGTAACTCCCCAGCCAGCTCGGCTGCGACCTTGGGTCAGACTCGCAGGCTTGTTGGTGGTACCGTTCCCTGGCAGAGCCGAGAAACACCTCTTCCTCGGGAAAAGGCTGTGGTTTTGTCTCTGCCAGGGCTCAGTTCCCAGCATGGCTCAGTGTCTGGGCTGGCTGCTCTGCGTTACCTGACACGGCATGTCCTTAGCACACAGCAAACACAAGGCACAGCGTACATTTCCATGGATTGCTGGGGATTGTGACTACGCAGGCAATGATGGTGCTGCTTCCCCATTGCAGGTACAAGCAGGAGATCCTCCGGTTGAGGAAGCTTGCTGGCAGCGAGCTGCCATGCGTGCTCCGTGCCGGGGCGGCCGACAGTCTCTCACTGCCCAGAGCCAGAAGGACTGTCAGCCATGAACTGTAGCTCTCCACCACAGCTCTGAGGAGCAGCACGATTGTAGGAAAGAGCAGGATGTAAAAGGAAGGAGCTTTCTGTTGTGTGGACTGGCTGGGGCAAGTATCCTTCCCTGGCTGAGAGCTGAGAGGCACAGCAAGGGAAACCACGTGGGTGTTCTCCGTCTCAAATTCACAGTACTAAAATGAGACAAGACAACTGCGTCTCGTCTATCCTCTGGCCCCTCAGCTGTAGGAATTCTGCTGTTCCCCAAGCACATCACGCCTCAGGACACGGGGTCAGGTTCCCAGGCAGCTTTTTTACTGTGGGGCTGCAGGGACAGGTTTCCATTCCTGCGATAACATTTCTCCCGGGTCAGACCTAGACTGGAGTCCAAAGGGTAACTCTGCTCCTGCCTTTGCTCCCCTCTCAGCTTCTAAAAGATAAGGCCAGGGCTGATTCAAGCTAGATTTTGGTCTAGGAGGTTAGACAAAGGAGATCAGCTGCTCTTTTATGGTGGGAAAGACATTTTTTCCTCTATGTTTGAGTGGAAAAGGGAATGCTATATAAGGTGAGCAGGGCCAAACTGATCCTTCAGTGGGAGGGAAGCTGGACAAACTCCCTCCTGAGCTGCCTTCAAAGGCACGGCAGAGCAAAGCCTGAGGCTGGGAACAGCAGCTGCTCTGGCTCCAGAACACCCTGCGGCTCAAAGGCAAAGCAAAAGTCTCGAGGAAAGAACCATCCAAATGTTTATTTTGAAAAATTAACCAGAAATAAAGTAGCAAACATACAGGAAGAGGCACTACAAATTTAGCCCTTAAATCCTGTGATAACTCCAGCATTGCTAGGTCTGGTTTTCCCCTCCCTTGCTTCCCCTAAAACTGCCCGCTCCTTGGAAGACAAGGAGGGACCACCACCCTGGAAGTGCCTGGGAAAAAGCCTGGCCGAGCAGCCCTCTCTCTGCTGTCCTGAGCTGAGCCCAAGGGCTGGAGAGGCTCTGACCCCTGCTGCTGCTGCCCCTCAATGCCAGGCTTAACGAGGCTGCCGTCAGACCGGGCTTCCCTCTGCGCCGCTCGCCGCACCTCCTTCATGTCGTAGGCCCAGACTTTCTCCAGCCCCTGTCCAAGGGTGCTGGTGGGGGTCCAGGAGGGGAAGGGGAAGCGTCCAGCCACCACCCGAGCTTCGTCCGGGAGTTCTGCAAGGAGCTTGGCGGCTAGGGGAGGTTTCTGGGGAGAGAGAGACAGCCGTGGCCAGGCGGCCTTAGCGAAGCCACAGAG
>Ga0181612_117614_pt1 | contig 10828 bp, 5 predicted proteins | sample HoacroProtozoa21_FD_119630 | JGI IMG/M metagenome (GOLD analysis project Ga0181612, IMG submission 119630) | Hoatzin crop microbial communities from Cojedes, Venezuel. Combined Assembly of Gp0051906, Gp0051904, Gp0051908 | reverse complement strand
GCTTTGGAGCAAACACTGTCTGTAGAATATGCCGCCAACTTCAGAAAAATGCAGTTACTTAGAACTTAGCTGTAAGGAAAATTCACTAAAAGAGAATTGGTTCTGCTTTCACCAAAACCAGGACACAAAGACAAAAAACCTAAGTGATTTCAGCTGAGTCTCTCTTTAAAAACAAGTCTGAATTAGGTTATGTGGTTAAGCATATCCTTAAACCTAATTTTAAATTCATAGTTTTTAGTAAGCTTAAAGCTTCACTTCCACAAACTTGTATGTTATGTTTTTTCTTTGGCCGCCAAATCGCTCATTGCAGTTATGCCATTTCTACATGTTTAAAAAAAACCTCTTTGATTTGAAAGTAAATGAAATTCACTGAAAAATTATGTTAATACTTTGAAGTGTTCTGGTTTCTTTTCCCCTGCATGATGTTTATTTCCACAGTCTTTACTGAAAAATTAAAATAATAGATAGTTGAGAGACCCAGGTAGCATTAGCATTTTGTGAGAGTCTTTTATGTTCATAGCCCTAGTGCCTGAGTCTTTCTTTGAATTGTGAACCAGGAATAAAGTGCACTTACCCTGCCATCAGAGGTAACCGACCTAACCTGTAAAATGGGCACTACTTCCATTTTAGAACATCTTCTCTTTTTTTACACTACTGTATAAGACTTAACCAACCTGCCACAGCCCAATAAACTCTCCCTGATATTCACCTGATAATTCCTGTTGTAGGTAGGCCCCTCTGGCACAATGTGATACGAACTTGAGCAACATAGGATTTCTAACGTTCACCTCTTTCTTTTGTCTAGAGACACAGAAATGGCAGAAGACCTCTCAAGTGGAAGCATGGTTCATGTTGATGGCCTCATAACAGAAAAATAGTTTTGCAAAGCTGCGCTGGGTAGTCCCTCTACCATTTGATATGTCTGTGTGTAGAACAGTGTAATCAGAATTGATGCAAGCATTTACTATTGCTACTCTTTGGCTAATGGGTTTTAATTTATATTACAAGTTCTCTGCAATATTAAAATCTCAGATGTAGACATATTTAAAGGACCCCTATTTCTTCAGGCTTGTGTGTGTATGTAAACATGCTAGGAAAAACTTCAGCGCGTGTTAAATACTGATTATCACACTTCCATGTCTTGTGTATGGACAGTGCTGCTTCAAATGTTTTTCTTCACCTTACATTTTTGTATTCTTATCTTAACTCTGGATTATCACAGTCTTTCTCTAAAGATGACAAGAGAAGATAACATCCACAAAGCACTGTATGATTCAACCCTAGTTTCTGGAAGCTTGTTTGCAGTTGTTCTGACAAGTGTGGAATTTATTGAACTTCTGGGACTTTGCATGTGTGGTAATTTTGTTGAAATGTTTAGTATTTAATAGTCTTATATGTGTGGTTTTATTTTTTCACTTTTTAGGTGCATTGAATTTCAGTCCTGATGCTCCTGATTCCATTCCAGGAGAAAGACAACCTACAGATATAAACTGGGTAAATAAAGATAGGAAGGACTCAAGCAGTAATCAGAATAGAAGTAATTTACCATTTCCTAGTCCGTCTTCTGAAAGAAGTAGAGATTATGAAAGCTCTTCCACAAAGCATCACAGCTTTTGTAATGCAGAAAGTCAGTATGGGAATTCTGAAGACTTCCACCAATATTTTGGTACCAGTAAAAGTTTGAAGAATCGCCACTTGCAAAGCCAGAGATGGCACAGATCAAGAAACGAGAGCACATGTGCTAGGAGTAAGATAAGGCAAAGTACTGCTGATGCTGCTTCAGGTCCAGGAATCTCAGATGCTGCAGTGGTACCTGGGAGAAGAGCACCTCCAAGAGGATACAATGAGTTTCTCTCCTCAGAGAGTGACAGGGAGGTACCTAATGCAGATAGCAGAGGAGCAAAGCCAAAGAAAACACATCTGATGCATGTATCTGGAAGAGGTTTCAGGGAGAAGGGAAAGCAAGTACGTGACCGGGAAAAGAGAGTGAGCTCTAAACAGAAAGTGGAGCTGTTTGAAAATGTTCCGCCATTGGATTTGACTCAGTCTGACTCTTCAGAATCATCTGTTGGAAAGGCAGTCTGTGATGCATCTGTTGGAGGTGGGGATGAGCAGAAAGGCTACAATTACTTAAACAAAAGATATGCCCGAAAGCCTGTATGGAATAAACCCCCGGCGGAAAAGGAGTGTCAGAAAAGGCATGATTCTCACCGTAATAAAAATACAAAAGTAGGTAAGAAGTCTTCTCTTGCATATACTCCAAAAGATAAAAATGAGAGGAAGAAAGAACTTTCTGTTCACAAAAACGATGAAAGCTTGACCAGTGAGATCAGGCATCAGTTGTCCGATTCTGTTAGATGTAATGGAAGAAAGTTCCTGCTAAAAGGGGACCAGGCACCTGCGCTGCATTTCAGCTGGACCCAGTACTGGAAAAAGCAAAGTGATGTACCAAAAAACAAAGAAACTCATACAGGTAAGCTTTCTAGACTGTCCTGTACTCCTGGATTAAAGAGACAACCTGGAAGAATTTAAACTGCTTTCACATTTCACCAGCTGACAAGGCTTATTGTTTCACATGAGATCAGTGTCAGTTTCAGAAGGTAGAATTAAATGTAAATGTGCGGTTTCTGAGTGGGGAGATGTTCTGAAAGTTTACTAGGGAACAGATTTTGTTTAAAGTTTTTTTTTGTTTTACTACCAAACTGCAATTGATGGTTTGGTAAGGCACTGTGTTAAAACATGTATGTTGCAGGAGTGGGCAGTAAAATTTTGAGTATTCTGAACAGTAGGACTTGAGAGGGATAATCCTGAAACTGATTTTTGCATAATAAGTTTTCTCATGTTTTATGTAGAAGTAGGAAAATGCCAGATAGAGGAACTGTGTTCTGCTTCTAACTGGATTTTCTTGCTCTTTTTTGGCAATGGTAGTATCAAAAAGTAATTAGAAGTAGAGAAAGTCTCTTGATACTATTTTTGGAAGTTGAGAATAGAATATGTGCCGTTGACAGTGTAAAGCAGACCCATAGGTTTTGACTGACTGACTGAATTTTGTGCCAAGTCATACCGTTAGGGACTGAAAACATTAAAAGGAAGTTGGCTGAATGTCTTCAGTGCCACAGTACTGGTTTCTATTTCTAGACAACCTAGGTAGCTTTTTTTTTACTGTTTTAGATAAGCTTAAATGTGCACTGAGAAAATAGTCTCATGTTACTCATAGCACTCAGCACAAGAAGTCCTATTATTTATTTTCCTTCAAAGGCAATAAGGAGATTTTCCTTTTTTTGGGGAGGAGGTCCCTTTCCAGTTGAACAAACACGAAGAATTATATTTAGTTGGTTTTTACAAAGCATCTCCACCTGATCTCCTGCTGCCCAGAATGATAGAGATGGGTAGACTAGTTCCTGTTAACTGTGGTACTGAATCTTTTGAAGATTTTGTATGTCAGTGTCTCTTCTCCTGCAGAGCTGAGAAATTAGTAGTAAAATAGGGAAGCAGAAGATAGCTCCAGTCAGAAACTTTGTTTCCTTAGGAGAAGCTCAGGGATCAAGATCCTACTTGAGCCTTTCTAACTTAAATACATTAACTTTCATGCTCCTGGGTTCTACTAGAATCATAAAATTAAAGATACCTCAGTCTTTCTCCCAGCAGTATGATTAAGTAAAAAACATCATGTGCAATAAGCAGGAAGAAGAAGCAGTAAACTTTTACAGGGAACTTAAGGAACTTCCCCCTTCAAGATGGCAGTCTTTCTTTGCACGCTTCAGTTGGGAGCCATTTTGGAAACAGTGTCTGCCACTATTTTTAGGGCACTGAGTCTGTGCTTTTTAGCTATTTATGGGACAACTATACTTTCTGAGTGAGGTATAGCTTTAGTCTTCTGGAGAAGAGAAGTATGTTTTAGATGGGGATATTTTCTTTGCAGCAGGTAATATTCATGTGGTACTGAAAGCAGAAATGACTGTTAATTTTAAATCTTGTGGTGCTTGATGGAGGAGGACTGGAGAAGAAGCTTGAAAGTGCTTATATCCAATTAAGGAGCGCGAACAGTGTTAACACTTTCAAGTCTTCAGGCATCCATGGCCTTGCTTTTCAGTCATGTGTGGCACAAGCACATTTTGAATTGATAGTAATTTTTCTTTTGTTACTGTCACTTTTGTGCTTCGTTATGAGTTCTAACTTCCCTTGTATTGGCACCATCTAAAAATGGTATGTTTTTAAGCTTTTAACTCATAATTAGGATATTTTAAAATTCTGTGGTCATAGATCAAATAGCATTTCTAAGGTGTATTTGGTAGCCTTACCTTGATGGGGGAGTTAATCTGGCAGAACTGAAGTTTTGTGGTGCCTTTGTTATAGTTACACATCTAACTGTTTTTAGGCTGTTTTGTCTTCCGTGTGGAGTTCTTCCTTTATTTTCCGAGTACTTCTTCGTGTTCTTTAATATGGCTCAAAAGGCTTTGTGCTTTGACCGTTGTTTCCCAGTAATTCCACTCCTAAAGCAGTCATTTTTATGAGGCCTGTTTCTGTAATCCAGGTACTTCACTGTTAGCAGTTGTTGTGTGGTCTTCCAGGAATACTTGAAGATGGGAATTAAATTTAATTTTGGCTGAAACTTGTGTAGTTAAGAGCTGTAAGACTTTTGGTTTAAACTTTATGTGAAGATAAATTTTCCATATTAAGTGATGAGTAAAATCTCAAACTTCTGCCAGGCTTAACACTATTAACTAATTTGTAAGGTCAGAATGGTTGCTATTCATCAACAGGAATTGTTGTTGCCACTTTTATGGGAACCTCATACTCCCTCTTCCTGCTCTGAAACTAGAGAAATGCATACCAAGTATCAAACTGGAATCTTCCAGGAGTAAACTAACAGTTTATAGCCACACAGGAAGAATAAATTCTGTTAGGATTTAAATGAAATCTGGGAATTTCTTTTGAATTTTGTTTCTCAGGTAGCTGATGTTTCATGCACAAGTAATATTTTATTTGCAGGGTCGTTGATTGAACAGCTGACCACAGAGAAGTACGAGTGCATGGTATGCTGTGAGGTGATCCGAATAGTCGCCCCAGTGTGGAGCTGTCAGAATTGTTACCATGTATTCCACCTGAATTGTATTAAGAAGTGGGCACGATCACCAGCTTCACAAGCCGAAGGTTGGTATTCTCTCTTGCACACACTGTCTCTCTCAAATATATACAATAGCAAAGTTCATGTGTTTCTTCTGTTGGAAAACTACTTATAAATATTGTCTAAGGTAACTAATAAGCTGTACACAAAGCAAGTTTTAAATAAGAAATGTTTTGTTTTGTTTTGTTTTCTGGGTTCTGTGGATGCTTTGTGTAATCCTCCTAACAGTTTTGATTCTTTCTGGTGTTCTAGCTAAAACTAGTTACCAGGTTTGGATACCTTAAGTATAAGATCACTCAATGAAATCAGTGCATGAAGATGCAAAGCTCTGTGGCTGTGTTTTTACACACCAAGAAATGTCTCATCTTCTCTTGTTTGCACTTGGCTGAGCAGTCAAACAGAAGAAACACTCTAAGCATTAGTTGTCTGCTTTTACTCAACTACTTCTTAGTTCTGTTTTCAGATAAAGCACTCCTGAAATCCGTCACCGTAACCATACACTGAAGTGAAATTCAGAGAAGACAGAAAGCTTCTGCCTTTGTCATTAGCTTAAACTGTTTAAAATTCTTTGTATTATACTACTTTTTGAAACTCTATCACCACATTCTGCCTTTTGAATGCTGTGGTGTAAGTTAAGGCTGAATTGCAGCCTCTCTGCTGTGTTCAGTTGTGTGATGTAGACATGCTCTGAAGACTGTAATGTTAATTTTGAAGTAGAGTTAATTTTTTCTGTACTCTGCTTTTTTAGCACTTGTCATTCTGCACGTCTTCCTGTCTCTCTCTGGGCAGACGGAGGAAATACAGTCTGTGAGCTACTTCCAGATATTTCAGAGAAATTTTTACAGACTCTAAATCTCTTGTAGATAGGATTGGTTGTAAAGTTCTTGGATTTCTCAAGATGCATAGATAGATTGCTGGGTAGGGTCGTACTGACAGTAGAAAGGAAGTTGCAAATATCAGCAACAAAATTTGAAACATAAAGGCATTGGAATGCTTGAGAAGGGAACAGATTGTTGGGTAAGAGATATTAAGCCAGACGAGAGAGTGACTGCTGAGAACCTCTATCTCCTAGCTGTTTTTCTGTCACCTTCTTTGGCGCTGATTTATCTCCCTGAAACAGCTTATTGCTTGATCAGAGTATCTGCTTGTGTAAGGGAGGTGTTGCTTATCTGTCAAGACAGTGACCTTAGATGCTTGAATCCTGACAGCCATTCCAATAACCATGTCTTTTGGCCATTTGCTTTTCTTCTAAGAATGTGTGGACTAAATAAGTTACCGTATCCTGTGTGTGAGAGAACTTGAGCTAATCATTAAATTAAAGTGGTGGCCTCACTGCAACTGATTCAATAGCTCCAATAAGGATACTGATGCATATTTCTTGACCTGCAAGGCCCTGCTGCTCTATCTTGAATAGAACTTCTACTTCAGGGTGTATGTCTTTTATGGTAGGTTGTTTCGGTGTAGATTCTACTTTTCAGGCTTTGTATAATGTTGAGGAATTCACTAGGATTCTGGCAGTAATTATTGTCTGCCAGAAGAGAAATAGGACATGAAATCTACCTAACTCAATAATTTGCTGTTTCTTCTGGAAGAGGAAGAAAATCCTGGTTGTTTTTCCGGACACAATTTACTTTACATCTACTTGACTCTGCAAATGTTATAAGGAATTCCAGGAAATCTTCTCTAATCTCAGCACCCAAACTTTTCACTGCTACATTTCACTTCCAGCCTAGTGAGAATATTTTGTTCAGAAGGTCTGTTTTGAATGTTCATTCTTTTATGTTGTTGAGGCAACTGAATGTTTCAGTGAGAATGTCCCTCCATTTGGGGTCTTACAGCAGCTCTTATTTCTATGACACATGGTAGGAGGCTGAAAGTCTCACAAATTTTTGTGAATACAGCATTGTATCAGAGAAATCCTGAATACGTGGATGAGGTAGAAAACATCCTTGGTGGGGTATCTTCTCATATAGTTCCATCTTCCAGATCAATAGTAATGGGTATCTGTTATGAGGGAAAAGCAGGTGCCAATCCCTCAGAGACAAGCCACAACACTCAGCAAGTGAAAGCTTTGGCTTGAATGAATCTGTAGTATTACCACAGTGGGAGCCCAAGGACGCCAGCGCTAATCAAATGGGGACCCAACGCAATGGAACACTGCTCAGGAGTGAAGCTGAAGAGAATGCACTGCAGGGACGGATAATAACACTTGTGCTGATTAACAGATAGTACATATGCAATATCCTGTTCTGCTCATTAGTGAACTTGCTGATGTAATGCAGGTGCTGTTGGAATTCTGAGATCCACAGCCAGCTGTCAGGTTGGCACCCATGCGAAGGTGGTTGCAGATGAATCGGGGGAAGTGAACTATCCTGGGTTACCATGTAAATGGGTTAATATGTGTTTGGGACTACATACTCAGATGGGAAGACGCAAAGACTTATCCTAGGTTACTGTAACACAGTCTGCTGGCACCCTGCAGTGTCTCTTTTCTCAGAGACTCTCTGATGTGTTTTACTGAAGGTGTTTTCCCTCAGAGACTTATTCGCCTTCTATTGTATTGATTGTCATCTGAAAAACAACATTTAGTTTGGCCAAGTCAGGTGAAACCATCCCCTGATTATCTGTGGGGAGTCATAGGGCATTGCTCTATGCTTGGTCTGCTTACATTAGACTTGTGGTTGACATCCACCTTTCGGTATTTCTACAATGTAGACTGTCAGTAGCACTCGGAGCTAGAGAATGGATTTTCATTGTGTATTAGATATGTCCTGGTCAGGAGGAGGAGCTCTGCTAGACATCACTGCCATCATGTGGGAAGATTCTTTCCTGTAAGGAAAAACATAACTTTCTCCTTAGCAAGCATTTTTACTAACATTTTAAATTATTTCTTGGAGGAATATAACCTTTAGATACTGTACAGCTAAGGTGAATCTGACAAAAATACCTACATTGCACACAAGATCTTTTACTTTGTTATGTTTATAAAGGGGAAATGGTTGTCTCTTGTCCCCTTCCTTCTTCTACTTCTTTTAAAAACTGGTACTTCAATGGTGTTTGACTTGTGCCCTCACACTGGCGGAGCAAAAGTTTAAGCCATTTGCTCCCTTCTTTGCAGGGAAGGTAGTTTTACTGCTACTTTCATTTTGGCTGGAAGGATTGGAGATATTTGAGTTATTACAACTGTCTCTTTCTATTCTGCTTACTCTGCTGTCACTGACCTCCACTTCCAGATGAGCTAGTGGTCTGTACCAATCCAATATTGGCCTCTAAGATGACTTTTGATTTTCAGTGGTCAGAATAGGAATCTGCTTGCCTTTTTTTCTTTTTTTCTTTTTTTTTTCTTAAGCCATCCTGTTCAAGGGCTAAAGCCATTCTGTGTGCTTTGAATATTAAATAAATGCGACTTTTTTGTCACTGAGACAAAAGCTTTTGACTGTGTCTAGCTGAGAAGTCAAAGCAATAATTTATTCTGATACAGATTATCTCATTGGAGAACTGCATAAGATCTTTTTGAAATGGTAATATGAAACTGCCAGTATGGATTCTAGTATGTTCTACTACAGTTAAAATGACTGAAATCTTCTGTTTAGAGTTGTTTTCATGTACCTAGCATTGTGTATAAGTTGAAAATTCCTGCTGTACTGCTGTCTTTGAAAATGTAGCCTTTTAACATTCACTCTATTCCAGCAGATGTGTTTGGATCCTTTCTTGTGTAATGACCCATGACTCATCTAGGCAACCACATAAAGAAGAAAGTTGCCTGTTTGGAATTGCATGTAAAGATCCCTAGTCGGTGTATATAATTCCTAGCTCTTCTTACTCAAGGTTCTTTTGAGCGCCTTAATCCTTTAGGACTCCGGGAACTGATGAGATCGTTCACTGTGCCTTCATGAGAGCAGGTATGCAATAAGAATGGTCAGGTTTCTGGGCATGCCACCACAGATAAAGATTTTTGTGGTGGAAAGTGCTACAAATAGGACAGCTTGCAATATGAAAGTGTATAGAAAAAAATTTGGTAAATAATTACGAGTAAGGAATCTTTTTATCCCAGAAGGAGGGAGAGGATAGCAAATACTAAAACAATCTAGTAAACGGAAATGGGGTGTGTTGATTTTGCTTAGACAACTGTGCTTTAGGTATCTTTGGTTGGAATTACTCTTGTTCATGAGAAGATTCATGAGTGGAATGTTCATTCTGTAGGGTCATCCTCATTCTCACTTTCTTCAGTAATCAGGGTTTGTAAGGAGAGGTTACAGGACCACTCCTTACAAATGTGTATGTCAGGAGTCACCTTACCGTCATTCTATCCTGCTTTAATTGCATATGAATCCAGGGAAAAACCCGATCTTTCTTGTGTTTTTGGAGGAAAGCAGCTGTGCCTGTTCCCTGTGGGTGGACCGACATGCAAGTAGTTATGTCTTAGAGGAGCAAAGGAAAATCAATTATTAGAAGGAACAAAATAGATCTTGAAAGGCTGTTTTGCTCAGTGAAAGGTTCCTGCTTTACAAGGACCTTCACTATACTCTAGAGAAATTGTTGCTTGTAGAGGACTGGGCATCCTGCTCCGGGGGAGATGTTGATAGGAAAGGCTGCCTGCTGACCTCCTGAAGCTTTGATGATAGGCTTACCTTAATAGCTATTGAAAAACCTAACATGGAATAACAGTGACAGAAATTATGTTGTTTATGTAATAGTACAGAATCCCTTAGGGTTTAGTATGCTAGGTTTGGGAGGAGCCAGGTAAGCTGCTGACAGCTTCATTGACAGATACCCCTTCCAGTGCCCTGCTGCCAGTTTTTACCTGTAGCTTTTAACACTTCACTCTGAGATGCTTCTTTCTGAGATGCTTCAGTTTGTAGCAGTCAAAAAAAAAAAAAAAATCTTGGCCACTAAGTGGAGATTGGTCTTGAGCATGAATCTGAGAGTATGCTTCTTGTGCCACTGTCCTACAGCTGCTCAGCCCATAATTCTACAGCTCTCTGCAGCAGTCTTGGTGGCACAGTGAGAAGAGCCACGACAATGAGGGGTATGAAAGGCACAAAGTATTGAAAAGAAAAGACATGCTTTAGATATGCATTTCAAGAGTGTCAAGGCAGTCTGTAATCTGGATCAATTGCAGTTTGTGAAAATCATTACCATTGTGCATTATGGTGGTTAATATAAGAAGTCTCCAATCCAACTGATCGCAAACCTAGGTGTGCCTGCCATTGCAGTGCAGTTATCTTGTCACACAAAGGGTTTCCTGTTTGCAATCCCCTCTGCATTCATAAGGGGAAAATATCGTAAATCTTGGTCATATTTCTTCATTGTAAAGAACAGTTCTAAAATCACAGCTTTATTAATTTACTAGCACTGAATTGATTGGTTGAGAGACAGTAACAGCTTAAATTTTTAAGTAAGAGTTTATGTGTCTTCGTATCTCTATATATAGATACAAAAAAATGTCTCTCTGCTCCCTGCTGCCTTTTCTGTTCAGTAGTATCACAGAATCACAGAATGCTTTGGTTTGGAAGAGACCTTTAGAGGTCATCTGGTCCACCCCCCTGCAGTGAGCAGGGACATGTTCAACTGGACCAGGTTGCTCAGAGCCCCATCCAACCTGGCCTTGAATGTTTCCAGGGATGGGGCCTCCACTACCTCTCTGGACAACCCATTCCAGTGTTTCACCACCCTCACTGTAAAAAATTTCTTCCTTAT
>Ga0181612_181224_pt1 | contig 10829 bp, 3 predicted proteins | sample HoacroProtozoa21_FD_119630 | JGI IMG/M metagenome (GOLD analysis project Ga0181612, IMG submission 119630) | Hoatzin crop microbial communities from Cojedes, Venezuel. Combined Assembly of Gp0051906, Gp0051904, Gp0051908 | reverse complement strand
AAACCCAAGTGTTTAGGAAGGAGATACCACTGGGGTTTGTTTAAACCTGTGAAACTAAAGTAAACAAATGTTGCTGGGCGTGGATATGAACACCATAGCTGGAAAACCAACTGTAATCACAATCAGGGCTATAGTTGTAATCAAAGTATCGATGAAAACTTTGATATTTATGAAGTAACAAATGACATGGGAAAAATTAATACAACACTAGATTCTGTTTTGTATTAGCAACAACATCGCTTCGCAATTGACAGCTAATCTGCATGTGATTTGGTTTACAATAGTGACAGGGGCTCAATAAGTTCATGAATTCATTGACACAGATTAGAAAAAAGGATATATTCTCTTTCTGTCAAAATGCATAGATGTAACCCAAAGCAAAATGAGTCTCTGCTTTCTCAACTCATCATGTAGTGCAAACTGAGTTTTCAAAAGCTTCTTTTAGATGTACTTAAGGACTTGCTGGGGGAGAAGTGGTGACATCTACTGGAATTTTAAAACACTTCAGCCTATGTTTCCAAGGCTGCTGGCAAGATGTATTTGGTTTAGGTCTAAAGTTGGATGAATAATGCAGAAGAAATTTCTACTTATATTTGTGCAAACTTAGAAGCAAATCTTCAGCCATCTTGGGGTTGCTTTCGGTGTCATTTCCTGCACACACTCATAGAGTTATTTAACTTTAATTCCATAACTGTTGGCAGAAAATAAATGTTAAGCTCACACAGGAATTCTACGAAAAGTGAATTTCTAATATGCTTTCTGTAAGCCTGTGTACCACAAAGTTGATTCCACGAGCTATGTTCATTAGACGGGAGGATGGACACAATATTAAGTGATTTATGGGACCAACTGCAATTGAACAGTGAGCTTGTGCTTGGAGTAGCAACCTCTTACTTTAAAAGAAATTTAAAAAAAAATCAACGAGGAAGGGATATGCAGAAAAAATTGCAAACCACTCCCCACATTTCATGGAAAGAAGGAAGAAAACTCGTCCATCATTAAATGCATTCATTAAAAATTATTCACTCAGATCCATTTAAACCATGATCTAACTTTAATCTCTTGATTTCTTGGGGCTAGATTGTGATGTGTGCTGCATGCCCAATAAGAGTGTGAAGGCTTCTCTTGCATCCTGATGTAGGTTACTTGGACCTTGGGACCGGGCCTGCAGGAGCAGTAGGGTTATACATCTGCTTCCTCTCTCCTCTCAGAGGCAGCGTGTGGAGGGGAGGGAAAGGGGGATGGGATAGCAGAAGATGAAGCAATCCCTCTTGGCACAAAAAGCCCCTCTGACAGGCTTCCTGGGACTGGGCTGGGGGTCAGGGTTTCACAAAATTTTACTACTGTGAACCACTGACAAATAATTCCCTCCGGGAGGAGGAAGATGTATGCAATAAATTCGCTTTTGAGATGTACCTTTGAGGTGTGTTTTCCAATGTTATCTGTGTGCTATTGCAATTTACCTGTCCCATCCCCTTCAGTATATGCCTAATCTTTAATTCTTAAGATCAAAAGAGTTTGTGACTTTATGAAGTTTGTGACCTGATTGTGTGATGCAATTGTGCCATACAATTAAAACCATAGAAAGTGAGGAGTAGGAATTTTCCTGCTCACCTTAAACTAAAAGCCAAATTACCAATGTCCGAAGGATTTCCACAGGCTCTCAGAAACTCTCTCTTTTGCCCGTCATTTTGAAATTTCAGCCTTTGATAAGGTGGATAACATTAAATCATTGTTTAGTGTCTGATTCAAAATTATCTAGTGAAGTCAAACTCATCTTCCTAGTAGAAAAGCTAAACACTGGTAGATCCTGCAGCACTTAGATTTTTTCTGCAATATTTAGAGTAGCAGGCACAAGAAATACCCAGGGGAACATGGACAATGAAGGTCCTTGAAGTCCCACCACCATTTTTCATTTTCGCTAAGAACTGTTTCAAATATTGTGTGTAGCTGGTTCATGTTACTGTCCCTGTTTGTTTTTTAACCATTAGATCCTTTTTGTTAAAAAATGTCTAATCTATGAGAAACTTTCTGTAAGGCTTTCCACCAAGCTATCCTTAAGGATTTTCTACTGCTAAGAAGATTTATTGTTATGGTATGACAAAAGGAAACCACCTGCTGTCATTCATCAAAATTCAAGTCTATCACCCATCTTAACTCTAATTCTAAAAGCTGCAGATGTGTGGAGATTTTTGCACCTGTGAGCATATGACCTGTTGTAATATTCTATTCCTGCAGCCTTCACTTGAGTCCTGTGAATCAAAGTAGATCCCCAGTCACGAGAGCTTTTCTAGCAATGGGAGTTTCACTTCAGCAGTGTGCTCTGGTTACGAGACTGCCTGGCTAAAGAGATAGTAAGTGTGATAGTCTAACTTACCTACTACAGAATTGGAACTGCTTGGCTGTCAGTTAGCGTTATGGTGAGAAACTCTGACATGACAGGTTTCTGACTTCATCAATAAGCTTTAATCCTCCAAACAAGTTTTGTTAGTACATGCTGACTTTCCTGCATTGTGTCTCTGATTTGTTAGACTGACAAGTTTCTATCAATCCATCAATCTTATTTAGCTGGCCTGCTGCTCACAAGTTTCTCTAGATTTATCATGACACAAGTAACAGGTTTTTAATTGAACAGAGATTCCCTGAGTCTGTGTGCATATCCATCTCTAACTGTTTTCATGGCTAAAGCCTACTCTTACTGCAGACCTTTGAATATCCAAGATCTGTACACAAAATCGCTGTATATTTTCAATTAGTACTTTTCATAATTATGCTTTGCTGAATCAGGTCAGGGTGCTCAGTCTGGTGGGGAAATGTACATAAGAAATGCAACAAGTTGCCTGTACAAGGGAGCTGGCATACCATCCGGCAAAAGTGCATAGTATTTTAGTACTATATCTACTTATATAAACTTCAGATCTGGCTGAAGACATTATAGCTACAATATTCTATGTTAAGCTAGTAAAACAATAAGTGATTGAGGGTGCAAGTACTAAAATCTTCCCCAGACAATAGCATATGATATCCAATTAACAGTGATGGTAAATCTGTCTGAAATGTACTCCATATCATTTGTGGCAAGATTTGCTTTAAATCAGAGATTACAGAGAACATTTAAATTAGAAATGAGAATTACCCTGAATAACAAGCTCATTATTTACTGTATTTGCATTTTGTTGAGCTTATTAGTAGCATTGCCTGGCAGGATTCTGTGGATCTTTTTCTTTCCTTTCTGCACAAAAGCCCAACTATGGAACATTTCTGAAAGCAACAATTGTGATTTTTTAATGAACCACAAGAGGGGGGAGAATGAACATAAATGAAAGAACTTGATTTTAATGAAGAACTGTTACATTTAGGACAATGCCATATCAATGCTGAATTTAAGAATATTGGCCAGGTGTTGTGTGTGGAATGAAGAGTTTCAACTAATGGCGAGACACTGTTCCTAAGATTCATCTTTTCAAGCCTGCTGATTTATTACTGAGCTTCACTTAAACCTGTGGACAAACCACACTTCCAAAGTTGCAAAATACCATGCTGGATGTACTCGTCCCTTTCTTTATTGCCTTGATCAAACAGAAAAAAAGCTAATGAAATGATAAAAACAGAGATCTCCATGACCTGAATACTCACTTTTAAAGCCTCCTACCTTGCCTTTTCATTTTGTTCCCCGAACTGTATAAAGAAGATCTCTAACTCAAATAATCAAGGAATTTCTCCCTGGTGCACAGATGAAGTTCTGGTGTCAACAGGAAAACCAAATCATCTCACTCTTGTGACTGTGGACTGATGGAGGACTGGTGAAATTCCAAGTGTTTTCAAGCTGCTTTTAAAAGAAAGCTCATAGTTCCCCCCCCCTCATGTCCAGAAGCAGCTATAGTGATGGCAAAGCTGGGGACTCCTAGAGATGGTACGCTGGGACTGCTGAGAGCACGTGCCTCTACAGCTGGATCGGGTCTTGGGAGAGCATGCACGGGCAGCTTTGGCAAGCAATCGGCTCCCTAATCCCAGGACTCTGTGGGCTTGATGGCAATTCCTATAGCCAGCTGGAGGGTGAGGAAGGAAAACAGATTTCAAGAAGCCACCCACTCCCCCCTCTGCTTTCTCTTGTTTCAAAGTGGATAGAAGGGGCAGGCAACTTTCCTGATTTTTATTCCTCTGTATCTCATGTTCCATGTCCCTCTTGGCCTACGTTGTCAGTCCCCTGGGAGAGGGATAGGAAAGAAAATCAGTGTTACTCCCCCCAGACTAAGAAAGAAGCAAAGCAACAATCATAACAGTTATATGCGGATGGTATTGCGGCAGGTGGTTGCAGCATGGCAAGAAATAGTAGCAGAGGCAGCAAACCTTCTCAGCTTTTCTCTGCCAGTAATTGCAAGTAGCCCAGTAGACTACAACGGTGAGAGAACACCATGTAATGTTATTAGGCAATATTATAATGTCCTTAATTTCATGTTCAAAAGCTGAACGGTGCTGAAGGAGGCTTGCAGAAAGAAATTAAGATAGTTATACTAGAAGAAGACAGAATGTTGATTACCAGCAGCAGTATCCAGATTTGACTAATGGCACAGTTATTGTATGCATAAGCCCTAATGGTGTTTAAGTGGTTGCTAGAATGAATGCAATTAAGGTAATTTATTTGTCAGCATCCAAACACTATAATACTCAGAATAGGATGGGAGGTCCCTTGCCTAGCATACAGCCCTATGAATATTTTTCAGTGTCTCTTTTCACAAGTACAAAAAACCAGTGACTGTGATTTTTTATATTATTTTTATTCTACTCATTTTTTAAGGGGCATCATCTACATAGCTCCACCGATTTAAACTGAGTTTTTCTTGGTTTGTGTCACAGATTTTGGAGGGATACTTCGGGATGATCCAGTCTGGCTTGCCACTTGAAGGCAATAAGTGATCTTGCATCTATCCTATAGCTCCTGAGCACGCATAAGTTTTTTAGAGAGAGATCCTCCTAGTCTGACTGAACTACTGTAGAGTTAACAGTAAATTGGTTATTTTCTTAAATTGCTCCAGTGATTAATGACGATCTATGCTTAGGAAAAAAAACGGAAATCCAGTGTATTTCTTATGTGAGTTTGTTTCAGCTGGAAAGTGAAGTTAATCTTCTGCTATGGGATTTCGTCATGTTACATCAAAGAACCTTGTGTTAATGGAGAACTTTCCTTCTCCTATCTAAGTATGACTGGGATGTAACTGGGTCATTTGAATTACACAGATAAAGCTTCTGATTTCTCACTGTATGGCTGTTGCTTTTGAGTTCACATTTTTATAACTTTCTGACCATTTCAGTATCTTCACTTTGTGTTTTTGGTTTTTATTTGTGGTGGGTTTTTTTTTAGACCTAAAGACGTCACTGATGTCATGTGTATGGACAAAACCACATTAGCGCTCTGGCTTGACAGGGAGTCAGGGGCATCAGTGCTGTTGAGACCTATTGCTTTACACGATAGAGTTCCTCCAAATGTGTATAGTAACTCTACTACTACCATCTACCTTCTACTTGCACTAATGTTCAAACACTCCTAGATTTGTCATTGTTCCTAGCCAAATAAGAGAGAAAGCAGATTCATTATTCTTATCAAATGAAAATTGATGAATGCGTTAGGGTTAATAGCAAAACTTTATCAACATGCATTTTTTAAAGCAAGTTGTTCAAAAATATTAACAGCCTCTTTAAGTTACTGCTCCCCTCTGCACTGAGGATTGACATTGTAGGACTGTGATGAGACGTGGTTGCCTTTCAGTCTGGATCCAGAACAATTACCTTATTGTGAAGCCACCAACAAGAAAGCTGTGACTGGGCTGTAAATCAAAGTTCAACACAAATAGCAGCTGTCAAAACCACCAGATTAATTCTTGTTCATTAATCATTTCTTGTTCAAGATGGAGAACCCTTCCAAATCAAGGCACAGAAAACTTGGAACTGCTGTTTACAGCAGTAGATATGTATTTTGATGAGGGTTTATGTATTTCTCCAATGTTTATTATTTACACGCTAAATAATACTTTACTGGAAGTCTCTCCCTCCATACCCAACAACACAGTTAAGTTTTAAAAATCTCAGACAAGATAGATCAATGCAGTTCCATTGCAAATAGTAGACCTATACAAATTTATATGCCTGCTTCCTCTTTATTCCCCCTAACTTACATGACTAGCTTGAAGCCAGTGTCACATTTAGGGTAGCTTAAAATAGGATAGAAATATTTCTCTTAAGACATATAACTACAAATGGAAGGCTTTCCTTTTCTTTTTTGTCAGAGTTGGGCTAGTCAAATGTACACAGTGAGGAGCACAGTTGGAAGCTCCTTGCAGCGGAATAAATAAACAGTTAAAAGTAGCAGTCTTGTGAAACAATGAAAGACTAAAATTCAGCTTTGATTAAGAAAGCAGTAAATTACTAATGTTTATTCAGCAATCAGCTATATTAAAAAAATGTATCCTAGTGCCTATGTTCTTCTGAGTTCCTCACTGCATCTCAGAATCTTTGAATTGCTTCTTGTTGCTATCTTGATCTTAGGAAACCCTGTAAGTGAGAAGCTTGACTTAACATAGTGGTCAAATTCTACTGTGCATTATTTCCCATGCGTGCAATCCATACAATGATAAACCTGAGGAGCTTGAGTTTTTACCTCCAATAATCACAACTAGAAAACCACAAATGGACTTTTCATTTTTCCCTGCAAGAGCTATAAAACCCAGGGTATACCCTCCTGCCAAATGGCTTTTATGAGAAGCTCACTTTCCTGTTCACTAGTTTTACTCCAATTAATTAAAAGCAACACTCCTGCCCTTCGCTGTGGTTTCCAAGGTATTCACGGGAGGCACATGCCCCGTCCAAAGTCCTGAGTGAGACTGAATTGGAGGTCCTTGGTGGGTTCTTACCCCAGCACTCCTACACCTGGGGATTTGAGCTACAGTGTCCATAAAGTCCCCTTCTCCAAAAGATGGAAGCCTTACAATGCTGAAATGAGCAGGCGACATAAAATTTAATACAGCAATGAAGACAAACTTACTCAGTCCTGATGCTTTTATTGATCAATTTGATGCATTTGCAGGGAAAAGGTAAGCTGAATATTTAAATCCATGCGGGGTTTTTTTGTTTTATTTTGGGGTTTTTTTGAGAACATATTCCTGTCTGTAGAAGGTCTTTAAGCATTCTGCATTCTTCTTGCTTTCCAATTAAGTTTTCTGGGCTTTCTAATGTGGTCCTCCGAGTGCTGGAAAGTAGCAGAAACAAGAATGCATTTAATACCTGGCCTGGTGTCTTGGCAGCAAAGCTTAGCACTCCAGTGTGGGGAGTAGCAGGTTCAAGACCAACCCCAGGAGTCTTACTACTTGGACTGGCAGAGGGCTAGCGTAATGCACAGACAGTGAGCTCATTCTGCAGGTGGAGTGTTCAGCTGCATTGATCTTACGGCAAACCCAGCCTGCTAAGTTTTTGGAGAAACATTGGCTACGATCTAAAAGGAAATTGTGCTGCCTTTCCCTGTCTTTCCACTAGTTTAGCTTGCAAGCTCTAATAACATTAAACCATAATTTAAGCAAGAAGGCTGACGCAGCTACAGAGACACAAAGTAATTTCCTAGAAATAGTAAATACAATAACAAAACTCTCTAATCTGTCATTAGGCAATTGTATTTTCATGGGGTCAGCCAGCCTCCTCGGCAAGGTTGAGGTCAATTCTAAAATATGTATGTTATACACATTAGGCATCTGTTAATGAAGCATAAATTTCATCAGCAATCTGGGTGCCAAAATCAACTCGTTTGAGTACATGGTTTGCATCTACAGTGGTGTCTTATGGATTTGTTCCATAGCTGAAACAGCAAGTTTGTGTAGATGCCATGAATGGCATATAATAAGGTAAAAAAAGCAACACCACAAGCATCTTAGAGAAGCATAAACCCTCTGATTTTTTGCTGGATGAAATTCAGAATTCAAAGAGTTGTAAGATCGCAGTAAATAAAGGGTCAGGGAGAGATCATGTTACCAGAGCCAAGAATACCTGGTCAGTGCTAATAATTATTTTCTTTAACAAAAGATGAAATAAAAGTAGATAAATATGAAGCAAATCCTCCATTCTGGACACTTTCTTACCTAAAAGGGACTAAGTGGGGCTTCAGTTTAAAAATTCACCAGTATTTTGCTCAGATCCATCACAGGGGCCCTGGCAGTGCAGCAGAAAGATGCCACCCCACCAGCAATCAAGCAACAAGCCTCCACGCTTCTCACTTCTCCTGTCAGCCTAGGGCGATAAATCTGGGATTTTTTCCCAACAATGGCAAATCTAGAAAAGAGAACAGGTTCAACAACCCGAATGCCAAACTTTACAATGATGGTATGTAAACACTCTTCCTTTGCAAGCACATAAGCAAAAATGCTTGTCTGCTTTGGAAGTGAAGTGAGGCTATGTGTTCCCTCTCAACATGCAGGCTGGAATATTGCTTTGGTTTATTAACCACCACAGGGTCTAAGGACAGCAATGACTTTGGCCATTTTTTATTGTCCATTAAAGCGGCAGAAGTGTTTCAGAGAAGTAGCCAATGTAAAAAAGAACATGAAATAAAATAAATTCTTCAGAGTTCGGAAACAGCCACCTTTCATTCATTAAGTTTCCATAGCTGAGCACAGGATTGGTGTGTGCTTTGGCAGTGAAAAATAACATAACATTTTGGAAAGAGCAAACTTTACCAGTAGCGCATGTTGGAGCAACACTATAGGCTCCAAGTTGTGTTAAGCCAACTGTAAGTTTGACAGCAGAAATATATCAGTTTCTCTGAACAAATAATCTGAGAAATATATGTAGATCCATGTGAGCTGTTCTCTTAGTTTCGATTCAGTAATTTTCACGCGAAGTAAAGGTGAGATTTTAGGAGGCAATAGCATGAGCAAATTATTGGGAAAAAGAACACACCATGCCAAGAAATGTCCTGTGAGACATTGAATCCCAAAGAGAACTGATGACCAGCAACTGTGTGAGGGGAAAAGACGATCCAATTCTTCGTTCCTCTTCCTTTTCCAGTTGAGGAGAGGATGGGTAAGTAAAGGCAAGTTAGTCGTTCTTACTCCTGTGCATCCAAACTTCAGGGGGCAAGGAACTGAATAAATATGGAGAAGGGGAGGACATATCTCTGCGTTTGTATGTGAAGGTAGATACAGACTCCCATTGGACCCAAGCCACAATCTGACATTAGATGCCTGTATATGTATTTTAAATGTCAGATTTATGCTGCTTAATAAATAAACCCTAAAGTTGAAAATAGATGAATCGAAGTGCAGCATAAGCTACCTGCTAGCAAGAGTAAATTTTGATGTTTGCTTTTCCTCACAAAAAATATTTTTCTTCTTGCAAATAAAGGAAAGTCTTTCTGTTTTCCTAACCTATGAATAGAAATACTGACTTCAAGGGGCAGATCTCAACGATCCTGTTAGTTGAAATAATGAGATATATCTTGAGGCTGATTTTTAAGTGTTATGTAGGCACTTAGTTACAGAACTCCATGTAGATTTTGTTCCTCACTTGAAAAAGATATCCTTTTCTTGCTTTCAGAAAATATTTATCAACTTAACAAAGAGATTGATAAGCTCATTTCTTGGTGAAACCTACCTCTTTCATGGACAGGGATCCCTAAATATCCATTTTCTTCAGAGCTTCTTTAATTGTGCTACCTGCTGCCACTACTCATGCCATTCTGTTCACACATTTTGGTGGCTCAAAGGATTAGAAGGTACTATGATGAATGATGCCATGCAGAAGTAAAATGTACCTATGGATACTGAAGAGAACTTGGAATATTTTTGTTAGTTTATATGTGTATTCGGTATAGTGCTAAGTATCCAGCAGCTAGATACTCCATTGTGCCTTGGTACGTTGCTAATTCTGAAACCACTAAGTTGTTGTGTAGTTCCAGTTGAATTAGTCTGAGCTTAGCCTGACTGAGCATCTCTCTTGTACAGCTAAGGGGGAGGTTGATTGTGGGTCAAAATACTAAGAGGTAGTAGCCAGTAACAGAGAACAAAGTATTCTCTGGTAAAGAATAAGCAGTGGATTAATAGGTTACATGGTTTGAGTGTAAAACAGGACATTTTTTGAGACAGAATGATAATTATCAGAAAAGTCACTTGAAGGCATGACCCTTAAAAGCAGTTAGCATTCATATAAACTGGTAGCTCTGCATTAGTGGAAATGAAAAACTCATAGTCCTTTCTACGTGCGTCCGTACCTGGCTGTAAAACATAGTGAGACCCACAGAAGGCCTTCCATCTACTTCAAGTGGGTTTTGGGGCAGACCAGTAATTGCCCCATCGGAATGATGTTACAAGGTACCTTCAGAAAGGCTGATCGTTTCCATTCTGCTACAGGTAACAGCATAACAGTGGTTAGGAGGCTTTTTATGCATACTAGTTGAAAAGAAGCAGATCCTGACTGCCTCTGCAAAAGAAAGCAGTGAGTGAAACACTTCAGGTTTTTAATACTGTTTAACCTGCTAGCTTCCAGGTTAAACAGGACTGATCCTCTTTCTGAAAATTTCTGTACTGTTGAAATTAGTGCAAACACTAGCATGAATTTCTTGGAGAGAGAAAAAATCAATGACATACTTCCCCCTTTATCCGTCTAGCTCTGGGGAATGTAATGATGCTGAATATGCTGGCTTTTGTAAGAGATGTAAAACAGAGTCTGTGATCATTTGTGGTCATTAAGGATCACTTTTTTTTTTCTTTTTTCATGAATAGAGGTGTTAGTGAAGGTGTTCTGGCCTATTTCCAGCTCCGGTAATTGGATTTTTTTTTTTTTTTTTTTTT
>Ga0181612_174985_pt1 | contig 10829 bp, 7 predicted proteins | sample HoacroProtozoa21_FD_119630 | JGI IMG/M metagenome (GOLD analysis project Ga0181612, IMG submission 119630) | Hoatzin crop microbial communities from Cojedes, Venezuel. Combined Assembly of Gp0051906, Gp0051904, Gp0051908 | reverse complement strand
TATTTCTTCATCATCATCGCAGCAGGACATATATGGAAGGTGGTGACATTGGCGTATATCCCGCCCACTATAGCCGGCATTGTGCTATGCTATCGCGGCAAATACCTCTTGGGCGGATTGCTGACAGCTCTCTTTGCCGCACTGCAGGTGATGTCCAACCATGTTCAGATGACCTATTATTTCCTCTTCCCGATAGCATTCATGGTGATAGCATATTTTATTGATGCTGTCAGAAAGAAGCAAATGGGCAGATTCGTGAAGGCTACGGCAACGGTGGCTATTGCTGCTGTCATAGCAGTGTGTCTCAACTGCTCCAACCTCTATCACACTTACGAATACAGCAAGGAGACGATGAGAGGAAAGAGCGAGCTTGTGAAGCATGGCAAGACTGAAGACCAAACAGACAGCGGACTCGAACGCAGCTACATCACCAACTGGAGCTATGGCATAGCGGAGACTTGGTCGCTGCTTGTGCCCAATGTGTATGGAGGTGCGTCTGTTCCTTTGTCGGAAAGCAAGAAAGCCATGGAAAAAAGCAATCCGCAATATAACCAGATGGAACTCTACAAATACTTCACTCAGTATTGGGGCGACCAGCCAGGAACAAGCGGACCGGTCTATGTAGGCGCATTTGTGTTCTTCCTGTTCATCCTTTCATTCTTGTTGTTGAGCAACAAGAGCGCAATGAAATGGGCTCTCGTGGCAGCTACATTGCTGTCGATGATGCTTGCTTGGGGCCACAACTTCATGGGATTCACCAATTTCTTCATCGACCATGTGCCGATGTACAGCAAATTCCGCACTGTATCGTCAGCGTTGGTGGTTGCGGAATTCACCATACCTCTTCTTGCCTTGTTGGCTCTGAAAAAATTCATCGAACAATCGAGAAATGCCGATGAGCAGGCGCATCTGATGAAATCGGCAACCGTGGCTGCCGTTCTTTCAGCCGGTGTATGCGTTCTCTTTGCCTGTGCGCCGTCATTGTTCGGCAGCGGAGTGACAGAGAATGATGACTCAACCATCAAGCAACTCATTAGCTACGGATTCTCCGAAGGCGACGTGGCTTCATTGAAGTCGAGTTTGCGCGACATGAGATATGCCATGCTAAGGTCGGACGCATGGCGCAGCTGTTGGATTATTCTTATCGGTTATGCCTTGATGATGATTTATCTCAAGAAACCATCGATAAAGGCATCTGCGCTTGCAGCATTGCTGATAGCATTGTGCCTTGTGGATATGTGGGATGTCAACAAGCGTTATCTCAACGATGGTATGTTCGTTTATTCTAATCCTGCCAAATATGCCACACCTTCAGAGGCTGATACATATATCACAGAAACAGACAAAGACGTGAAGGACTACAGGGTGCTCAACATGGCTGTCAACACATTCAACGACAACACCACCTCCAACTTCCATTTCAGCGTGGGAGGATATCATCCCGCAAAATTGCGCAGATACCAAGAACTGATAGACGAGCATATCATCAACAATATGCGCAATGTTTATTCGGCAGTGGGAACGGCGCAAAGCAACACTGAAGCATTGATGAACGGTCAGATCGACTTCCACGACATGCTCACAACGCTTAGTCCTGCAGTATGCGACACCTTGTATCCAGTACTCAATATGCTCAATACACGATGGTTTATCCTTGGCGGAGGACAAGACGGTCAGACGCCTATAGCTCTGCGCAACCCTTCAGCTTACGGCAATGCATGGCTTGTTGACTCTATAGTGTATGTCAACAACGCAAATGAAGAGATAGACGCATTGCACCGCTTCAGCCCGCGTCATGTAGCAGTAATCGACAAGACCTTCAAGGATGCAATTGGAAATGCAGGTGAATTGAAGACCGACAGCAGTGATGTAGTGACGCTCACCACTTATGACACCAACCGCCTTGTGTATGATGTAGAAAGCAAGAATGGCGGACTGATAGTATTTTCGGAAATCTATTATCCCGACTGGACTGCCACCATTGACGGTAAGGAAGCTCCTATAGGACGTGCCGACTATGTGCTGAGGACTATGAATGTGCCAGCCGGAAAACACCAGATAGAAATGACGTTCAAGCCTGCCAGCATCGCCAAGACAGAGAGCGTGGCATACACTGGATTGGGTGTGTTGCTGCTTGCCTTCCTGCTTCTGTGCTTCTCCGCATGGAAGAAATGCAAGAACAGTGATGACGATGATACTGAACTGGATGACGAAGACACAGAAGAACCGGCGGAAGTTGTGAAAACAGAACTTGCAAAGACAGAACCTGCGGTTCAAGGCGGCAAAAATCAAAGAAAGCGCAAATAACACATAAAATAAATCGATAAAATGAATAGACTAATGCTTCTTGCCGCTGTCCTGACATTGTCGATGGCAGCCATGGCACAAAATGACAATCCAGAAAGAAGAAAGCCCGTTGGACCGCCGCCAGCGCGTCCGGAGGGCATGGAAGATGTCAACAAAGTGAGAGACCTCACGCTCGACAGTCTGGCAATAGCCAATCAGGTGAGGCCGGTGTCGGGTTCGACACGAAAAGGCAACAATCCCGTATTGTTTCTCGTGGGCAACTCCACAATGAGAAACGGAACCCTGGGCAATGGCAACAACGGCCAATGGGGATGGGGATACTATGAACATGAATTCTTCGATGAAAACAAGATAACAGTGGAAAACCATGCGCTCGGAGGCACCAGTTCACGCACATTCTGGAAACGGCTGTGGAAACCGGTGCTCAAGGGCATACGTCCTGGCGACTATGTGATATTGGAACTCGGCCACAACGACAATGGCCCCTTCGATTCCGGCAGGGCACGCGCCAGCATAAAAGGCATCAGCCATACCGATTCCCTGATAGTCACCATAAAGGAGACGGGAGAGGTTGACACTGTGTATTCATTCGGAGAATATATGCGCCGGTATATAGCCGACATACGTCGTGCCGGTGCCACACCTATACTCCTCTCACTCACGCCACGTAACGCATACGACAAGAACGACACTACAAAGATTGAGAGAGTGGACAAGACATTCGGCTTGTGGTCACGCCAGATAGCCGAAGAACTCAATGTGCCGTTCATAGATTTGAATGAAATATCGGCAAGCAAGCTTGAGTCATACGGACGCTGGAAAACCAATTATCATTTCTTCGGCGACAGAATTCACTCCAGTGAGTTCGGCGCAAGGATGAATGCCAGAAGTTGCGCAGAGGGCATAGCGGCAAGCAATGACCCGCAGCTTGACAGACTGAAGGCATGCATGTTGCCCATCGACCTTCCTAAATATGACGTGAATCGCAAGAAAGGCAAGCCTGTGGTGTTCCTTACTGGTGATTCCACAGTGAAAAACGCTGATAAGGATGAAGACGGCATGTGGGGATGGGGCAGCCAAGCATACACAGTGTTTGATTCCGACAAATGCACTGTTGTGAATGCAGCCAAGGCTGGACGCAGCACCCGCACCTTCTTGTATGAGGGACGTTGGGATAAGGTGTATAATTCCATACAACCAGGCGACTATGTGCTGATACAGTTCGGCCATAACGACATAGGAGGCATCGATAAGGACAAGGAACGTGGAGTGATAGCCACTGCTGATGACACCTGCCACGTTTACAAGCTCGCGTCCAACGGACAATACAAGGTGATTTATTCCTTCGGTTGGTATCTTAAGAAATTCATCGGTGATGTCAGAGAAAAGGGCGGCATACCAATACTCGTATCACTCACGCCTCGCAATGAATGGCTAGGAGGAAAAGTTGAGCGTCGCAACGACTCATACGGCAAGTGGTATCGTCAGGTGGTTGATGAAACAGGCGTGGAGTTCGTTGATGTTCACAACATCACTGCTGACGCCCTTGACAAGATGGGGCAAGAAAAAGCTAAGGCAATGTTTAATCACGACCACACCCACACTTCGCTCAAAGGCGCAAGGCTTAATGCCAAGAGCGTGGCAAAGGGATTGAAGAAGATAAAGTCACCATTGCGTAAATGCTTGAAATAAATTAAATGACGATTGCTATGTTCCCTTGCGCTGAAACATGAGGAAAACATGGCATCGTGAGATAAATTGACAAACAACAACATCATCATAATGCAATACAATCAAGAAGAACTCAACCAATTGCATGATGCCCTTTACAAGATATTGGGCGAATTGGTGCGCGTATGCGATGTGCTGAAGATACCATACTTCATACAAGGCGGTTCGGGCATCGGCGCATTTTTCTTTGAAGGCATAATTCCTTGGGACGATGATATTGACGTGGGAATGCTTCGCAAGGACTATGAAAGGTTTCTCAAGGAGGCTCCATCGGTTTTGAATGATGAATTCTTCCTTCAGTGGATGGAAACCGATCCCAAATGCCCCTTCTATTTCTCCAAGTTGAGGCTCAACAACACGCTCTATGTCACAGAGGAAGGGCACAATATTGATATGCACCAAGGAATATCCGTTGATGTTTTTCCTTTCGACAAGGTACCCGACAATCATTTCCTCCAGAGCATGCAATTCAAACTGACAAACTTCCTCCAATGCTGTTTCATGGGCAAGGACATGTGGCTGTGGAAAAGATTTGGCAAGCCAATGGTGAAAGAGCCTGATGACGGTTTTGTGAAACCGCTTCTTGTGAAGATTGTGGATGTTTGTTGTTCCAAGAGATGCATCTATAGGATGCTGGCTAAGGCGCAATCGATGTTCAATTCATGGAACACCACATTCTACAACATGGTGGTGATGCCTAAGGACCATATTGAGGTGGAGAGCATAGACAATGCGCAGACACTGAAATTCGGTCCACTCATGGTGAGGGCGCCTCGTGACCTCGAAAAATACTTGAGACGTCATTACGGGAACATCAAGAAATATCCGCCCAAGGAAAAGCAGGTGAACCATCGTCCGTTGTACCTTTCATTTGATGCCAAGAATGATGATGGGGCGCAGGAATATGTATATTACAAAAGCAACAGGAGAACTTGACCGTTCTCCTGTTTGTCTTTTTATGCCTTTACCGTATTCAGCGCTTTCTTATGCATGAAATCAGTCCTATGGCTTTTACCGCAAGCTGATAGCATATCCTGTAGAGTGTGGGATGGTTCTTGAACAGATTGACGAAAGCCTTTTGCTTGAGCGGAATCAACCGATTGCTCTTAAACTCATCTTTAAATATATTGTCAATCTCCTTGAATGTAGCCTCCGCCAATGGTTCTTCGGGTTCATTATGGCTGAAATAGCGTGCATCGATGATTCTCCTGTACACATCATAAAGAAACCAAGCATGATATTGCTCATTGTCCTTTGGGAGATAGTGGTAATAGTCCTTATATGCGCCAACACTCTTTATGGCGAACGATTTTGCCGTTGACAATGACGTCTTGCGCTCTATCCAATAATAAGTCATTGCATTCAGGAAATACAAGCCGTTTGACTTCTGATATACTCTGAGATTGAAATCAATGTCTTCTGAAACTGTCTTGTTGAAAGGTTCTCCTTCCAGGAGCTGTCTTCTGTAAAGCTTGTTCCATACCACTATGAACTGCACCTGATTGTTGCTTGTAGCCCCATTATGCACGAATAGTCCTTTAATGAGGTCGTCTTTTCCCAACAAAGTGCCGCCATTATCCAAATCTGCCGATGGCTGCTCATATTTGGTGTATATTTTCTTTCCTCTCGACATCACAATGTCGCAGTCAGGATGCTCTTCGAATGCTTTCATCTGAACCTCCAAGGTCTTGGGGTGGATGTAGTCGTCACCGTCAATAAAACAGATGAAGTCGCCATTGGCATTGTTGAATCCAGCGTTCCTTGCCGACGAAAGACCGCCATTTTCCTTGTTCACAAGCTTAAACCTGCTGTCTTTTTCCACATATTCCTTGCAGATGGATGGTGAAGAGTCGGTGGAACCGTCATTGACCAATATGACATTGAAATGCGGATAGGTTTGAGCGAGGATGCTGTCGAGGCATTGCCTTAGGTATTCCTCTATGTTGTAAACCGGGATTATGATGCTGACAAGATTTCCCATCTGAGATGCTCCTTTGTTTTTTGGTTTTATGTTAACGATGATGCTTTTATTTCTCTATGTTTGCTTCTTCTGATTAATGTATAATTACCATTGTGGCTCCGAATCCGTATTCTTGGAATGAAGCGTCCTGGAAGTTGCACGTCTTGTATTTATGGCGCAATTCTTCTGTGATGGCCTTGCGCAGCGCTCCATCGCCTTTTCCATGAATAAACACAATGCGTTGCCCATGTTCGTTCTTATGGGCTTCCATCACCTTGCGGAACACGTCCATCTGATAGTCTTTCATGTCTCCTGCTGACATTCCGGCTGTGCTGTCGAGCAATTCATTGATATGCAAGTCAACCTCGATGATCACGTGCTTTCCGCGCTCTCTTATCCTTTCGTATGCGCTTGCCTCATGCTGCAACTTCGCCACCTTGTTCTTCATGTTGCTCGGACTGTTGGCCTCATGCGAGGTGGTGCGTGCCGGAGCCACCATCTCTCTCGCCCTCTCTATGCCGTACATGGCTCTTTTCACCTCTTCAATGTCAATCACCAAAGGACGGCTTACAACATCGTCCTTCACAATGTCGTATATCAATGCGTTTTCATCAAAGAACTCATTTTCCTTGAAAGCATGAAGCTTGAAGAACTTCACTCCGTCAATCCGCAAGTCAACGCTTACCGGCGGCTTGAGCATGAATGGCTTGTCTTCTTTGTATGAGATGAATTGTATTGCCATCCTTTCCATATCGTTGAGGTCGGTATGCTTGAACTCTTCCAGGAAGACTTTTGTGTTCGGGTCGATAATTCCTGTCGTCTTGAGATGCCAAGAAGCGTTCTCTGCCATCAGCCATGTAAATGCCAGGAAATAGTTGGAGTCATTGATGATATATGCTTCGAATGTGGTTGTGCTCAGTTCACGAGAATTCACTGGCACGAAAGCGATGAACACATTCAGTTTGTCACCGCCCCTGCGTTCTGTCACAACAGGTTTAAAAGTGATGGGCTTGTCGGCTGGGTCGGGTTCTTCATCGGGTATGTCTATAATGTCTCTTCTAAATCCATATTCCGATTCTTTTGTAGAACCTTTTGCGCCGTCAGACTTTTGGTTTCCTGCTTTTTTCTCCTGCTTTTGAGGTGCCTGAGGCTTTGCTATGTTATATTCATTTGTTGTTATCACCACACATTCGTTCACAGGCATTGGAATCTCGAATCCATCTTCATCTTCCACCAAGGCAATGTTCTTGCCGTTGAATCCTTTGACAATTCCACCTCCCGTTTCACTGAGAAAACGAACTTTATCTCCTATTTTCATTGTTATCCTTTGTTTTTGTTTCTTATTATGTGCAAAGTTAACGAATAAGTTAGTCTTTTCCATAAATATCGCTTGCCAAATTTGGAATCATTTGGAAGTAGTGGGATTGTTGTTTCTTTATCACGATGAATTTTCAGCATTGTATGTGATGCCTCATTCATCATTTCCATGCGATAATATTGCCATTTTTCAATTATGGGATGTTTAATCAGGAAAATTTATGTAAGTTTGTGGTGCCAATGCATTTGCATTGACTTTTCAATCTATATAATTCCATAAATCAGGCAGAAACAAACAGGGAATATGGTAAAGGTGATAACATACGGCACATACGACATGCTTCATGAGGGACATCTTAACCTGCTGAAACGAGCAAGGGCATTGGGCGATTACCTCATTGTGGGTGTCACATCCGACAGCTTCGACAGAGAGCGCGGTAAACTTAATGTGCGCAACAACGTACTTGAACGTGTTGATGCAGTGAAGCGCACCGGACTGGCGGATAAGATTGTCATTGAGGAATATGTGGGACAGAAAATAGAAGACATACAGAAATTTGATGTTGACATATTCACTGTCGGTTCTGATTGGGAAGGCAAGTTTGATTATCTGAATGAATACTGTAAGGTGGTTTACCTTCCCCGAACAGAGGGAATATCATCAACTATGCTTCGTGAGGAAAGCGAGTTCACATGCAAGATAGGTGTAGTGGGTACGGGCAGAATCGCCAACCGAATGATGAAAGAGAGTGAATATGTCAGCGGAGCCTTGATGCAAGCAGCCTACAATCCTATTGGTGATGAAGCCGAAATCTTTGCCGCCAATCATCATTTGCCCGAACACTATACGTCGTATAGCGATATGCTCGACAACGTTGACGCCGTGTATATAGCATCGCCTCACTTGACCCATTATGAATATGCGAAGGAGGCATTGCGCCGAGGCAAGCATGTGTTGTGTGAGATTCCAGCATTTCTGAAAAGGGACAGGGCTGTGGAACTGTATGGATTGGCTAAAGAAAAGGGATTGATGCTTATGGAAGCGAGCAAAACGGCATTCTGTCCTGCATTCTGTCATCTGCTCACTTTGGTGAAAAGCGGCGTGATTGGCGATGTGGTTGATGTGGATGCCTCTTTCTCAAAATTGGTGTCGGAAGACCCGCGTATCTTGTCGCAGAATGAGGCAGGTGGATCTGTGACAGAGTTGTCGCCTATACCGCTTATGGCCATAATCAAGCTGCTCGGCGTCAATATCAATGACATGCGGTTTTATTCCCGAATGAAGGACGGCGTGGATATATTTACCAAAGGCATTTTCGAATATGAAAATTCCACAGCGTCAATAAAGCTAGGACTGGGTGTCAAGACCGAAGGCAACCTTGTGGTTTCCGGCACTAAGGGATATGTGTATGTTCCGGCTCCATGGTGGCTTACATCATATTTTGAAGTGAGATATGAAGACCAGAACAGCAACAAGAAATATTTCTACACATACGATGGCGATGGCTTGCGTTATGAGTTGAGCAATTTCATATCATGCATTCACAATAGGCAAACCGACACTTATCATCTTACATCAAAGGAATCGGTGAAGATAGCTGAGATCATAGAAGAATACAGAAAAGGAACAAATGTAAATTATATAAAATGAAAGCGTTAGTAGTTGGCGGAAGCAATGGAATAGGACTTTCCATAGTAAATGAACTGCAAGATTGCGAACATGTGTATATCCTGGACAAATCGGTTCCTGATATGGAATTGTCGGAGAAAACATCATACGAGCATTTCGACATCACGGATTCTGACCTGTCAATTCTCGATAAATACAAGGATGTTGATTTGCTGATGATAACAGTTGGGTTCGGCAAATTGGCATTGTTTGAGGATGTTCCGGAAGAAATGATATCCACTTATTTCAATGTCAACACCATAGGCGTGATACGGGTCATAAAGCATTTCTATGACCGATTGCTCAGCGAGAAGGATTTCTATTGCGGGGTAATGGTAAGTATCGCAGGTTTTATGAGTTCGCCCTTCTTCTCTCTTTATGGAGCCACTAAGGCTGCTCTGAAGATTTTTATTGAGAGTGTCAACGTGGAACTGGAGAAAGCGGGTTCTCATAACAAGATTCTCAATGTTTCACCAGGCTCAATCAAAGGCACCAAATTCAATAATGGAGACAATGACTTGTCGCTTACCGCGCCCTTGGCAAAGGATATCATAAGCAGATTGATAGCAAAGGAAGACTTGTTCATACCACAATATGAAGAAGTCTATAAGACGGTGCTAAAACGTTATCATGATGATTTCAGGGCTGAAGGCAGGCACAGTTATGAATACAAGCAGGAAAGGATTAATCAACAGAAGCATCGTTGATACTCTTGCTCGAAATTAGGTGTGAAAACTCCTTTCCCTATATTCTCCATTATTTCATCTTTTGTCCAAAACTTTCCTCCGTCGGTTTCCTTGCTCGGAGTGATTGTCCCGTCGTAAATGGTGGAGTAGGTGAACACCAGTTCTTTCTCCCTTGCTGATTCAAACACGTATGTGGCAACAGGCTTTGCTTCGAAATCGCAAATTCCTATTTCCTCATTCACTTCCCTGCGCAATGCTTGTTCCACACTCTCGCCCAAATCGACATGACCTCCTACGGCAGTATCCCATTTCCCGGGTTGTATGTCTTTCCAATCCGGTCTTTTTTGCAGATACAGTTCGCCTCTGCTGTTGAAAACATGCAGATGCACCACAGGGTGCAGCAGCTTACTGCCGTTATGGCATTCTCCTCTTGTAGCCGCACCTGTTAGGTTTCCTTGTTCATCCACTAAGGGAAGCATTTCGTTTTGGTTGTCGCGCATATTAGTGCTTAGCCTTAAATTATGGAATCAGAATTGAAGAATCGCCGTAACTGAGGAAACGGAAGTCGTGACTCAGGGCATAGTCGTAAATCCTGTGCCAGTCGCCTTTGACGAATGCCGATACGAGCAGAAGCAGTGTGCTTTGAGGCTGGTGGAAATTGGTTATCATCACCTTCACAATCTTGTATTCATATCCTGGGGCAATGATTATCTGTGTGCTGGTGTGCAGCGCGTTCAGTCCGTTTCGTTCCAGATAGTTGTCGATATTCTCCAAAGCCTTGGTCACCGTTATTTGGTCTTTTTGCGTAGCGTAATCGTAGGGCATCCATTGGTCGATGTGCAATTCATCTTCCGACAGGTTGGGATTGCTTTCGAGTTTCACGCCAATGTAGTAGAGGCTTTCGAGCGTTCTCACCGATGTCGTTCCTACAGCTATGGCTTGGCCGCCATGCTGGAGCAATTTCTTGATTGTTTGCCTTTTCACAACGATGAATTCCGAATGCATCTCATGTCCTTCTATTTCTTCGCTTTTCACAGGCTTGAATGTTCCAGCGCCTACATGAAGCGTCAGTTCTTCCCTGTCGATACCGGCATTGTCAATATCCCTGAGCACGTTTTCTGTGAAGTGAAGTCCTGCGGTAGGAGCCGCCACCGACCCC
>Ga0181612_164523_pt1 | contig 10829 bp, 7 predicted proteins | sample HoacroProtozoa21_FD_119630 | JGI IMG/M metagenome (GOLD analysis project Ga0181612, IMG submission 119630) | Hoatzin crop microbial communities from Cojedes, Venezuel. Combined Assembly of Gp0051906, Gp0051904, Gp0051908 | reverse complement strand
CTAAAGCCCTGATAGAATTAAATCTGGCCAGGGATGTCAAGGGCAACAAGAAAAGCTTCTATGGGTACAGGAGTGATAAAAGGAAAACCTAGATAAATGGGAGACCTGGTTACCTGGGATATGCAGAAGGCTGAGGTACTCAACTTGTACTTTTTATAAGGGCATGTAGTGATAGGACAAGGAGTAATGGCTTTAAGCTGAGAGAGGGTAGATGTAGATTAGACATAAGAAATTCTTTACTCTGAGGGTGATGAGGCCCTGGCCCAGGCTGCCCAGAGAAGCTGTGGCTGCCCCCTCCCTGGAATTGTTCAGAGCCAGGCTGGACTGGTCTGGTGGAAGGGATCCCTACCCATGGCAGGGGGGGTGGAACGAGATGATCTATATGGTCCCTTCCAACCCAAACCATTCCACCATTCTGTGGTTCTATGAAAAAGTTACCTCTCCAGCCCTGGGAATAACATGCAGCCCATGTGCCTGGCCAAAGGAAAACGTCAGCCTTGTTTGTGTATTTGTGCCCTTCCCTTGTAGCAAGGACTTCACCTTGGTAGAAGCCCGTATCATGAGTTTCGTACTCACAGCCAATTTCTTCCCCATCTGAATCAATACCTAACAGCATGTAAAAGACAGAAGCGTGGCCTTTGAAATGAGTCTTCACGTTGTTTGAACAAGGAATTATTTCAGTGGATACAGACCTACACACAGAGAAGTAAAATTGATACCTGCAAAGAGGCACAGCCCAATACTTTTGTGGGGTGACATCAATTTTCTTCTGCAGGTAGTCAACAAAACAGACTAAATGCAGTCTTCCCTGCTCTTCTCCCATGGCACACTATAGTTTAAATAGCTCTTGGCCTTGGACTATGAAAGAATTTAATCTTAATTCAGGGCAACGTACGTTGTGGGGGTAGGCTGAAGTGGAATTTTTAGATTCTTGTTCCTGTGATAGCCAGGGACTGATTCAGAGGGTCCTTTCTAGTTGTTTTTGTTGAAGGATGTAGGTAATTTACCTCAAGAAAAAGACACTACGCACGTTCTCATTTCATACCTGACAGATAGCCAGGGTAAGATGAATACCTCCTACCAGCGTTAAAAAAGTAACAAGTAGGTGAAAAAGCTTTTGCTCTGCTCCGTCTCGTAGGTAGCTGATGATGCTGTTAACAGACAAATGTTTCTACAGTAGAGGCTTTAATACAGGAGATTATGGATTTAAACCCTTCTGTTGGCTCGAGGGACCACTCACACTGCTGAGCTCGGGATGTCAGGAGCTATGAAGAGTGCTGCTGAGGCATCTGCGTTTGCATTCTGCTTTGCAAATGCTGGGTCAGATCCCCCGGCCAATGTTGATGACTGCAGGTTTGCTGAAGTTACAGAGCTCCACCGATTTACTCCTGGGGGGGATCTGGCCCGCGCTCTGCAACCTGCCAGCCTGGATGGTGTTATTAGGCCCTTGTTGCTAGAGGAAAAGTGTCTCCCTGGCGTCTTGAGATGGCTCCATTGTGAGCACAAGTGAATTCCCAAGATGTGATGCCCTTGTAATGGTCCCTAATGCTTTAAAGCTGTGGAAAAGTATGAAATGAGGAAAATGAGTGGTATTGCTGTAGAAAAAAAGAAAATAAAAAGATATTTGAGAACATGGTTCATGCAGGCAGAAAATGGGGGACCCAAGATGGGAAGTGAAGGACCGGATTTTCCAGAGCATATAAGCATGTTGGACACTTAATTCCCACCTTAAGCCTGGCACTTGACTGCCGTATGAGAAAGGAGGTCAAAAAGCAGTAGTGAAGGACTAATTCCCTCAAACCTCCTCTCTGACAGGGCCAACATGCTTGAGGCTGTGTGAGCTCTTCACAGCCCTGCTGCCAGCAAGCCAGGCCTCAGGCTGGACTTGCCTCTGCCATGCCCTCTGGATTTTGGAAGGAAAGTTTCTGTAGGCTTGTCCTATCGATGAGATGAGGGTTGAGAGACGCTTTTGCATCGCTTCACCTTTTTTCCTCCCTGCTAGAGGAGCACATTGTCTCTTTGGGACCAGGAATGTCTGCAGCCTTGGGGTGGCAGCATTCAGCTTTGCCTGCGCTTCTGGGAAGCCCAGTGCTTGCTCTTGCTTCTTCTAGGTACCTGAATAGCTTTGGAAATCTGGCCTGGAAAGACATGGACTACAACGATGTAGTTTTCAGCAGTGATACTCAAACTACAAATCAGGAAGAAAATGAAATACCAAGGACCACCTAACAGCAGGCACTCTGGAGACTTTCTGAAGCTAAATTGCACAGACTGAGCAGGGATGCTGACTGAGTGAATGCAGACAAAACATAAGGCACCCAGGCAATGAAAGAAAGAAATGAAGCTAAACACAGGTGGAGCTGCAGCTGAAGCATGATAAAAATGTACTCAGACACTACCTGTAGTTAATTCAGGCGGAGCTACAGGGGATCTCACTGCACTCCTTTCTCCTCTGCTTCAAGTGCTTATTTACCCAGGTGGAACAGGGGCGATATCCTCTTCTTTATGAGAGCTACGAGTAATTTTAGATCTGTTTAAATAAGTATTAGGAAGGTATTGAGATGATAGCAGGGGGATTAGATGGTCACCGAGTACCGTCAGGAGAGCTGGGCCTACGCAAATTCCTCATATCTACAACAGAGCTCTTCAGAACACTTAGAAATAAATGTATTTTAAAGCTGTATTTTTCCCCTTTCATAGAACTGGATGTTCACAGAATGAAACAGGTTAGGTATTCAGACTAGGCATTATTCCTGTATAGTGAAACTCACTGCTGAGCAAAATGCATGGGCAGGGTTGGAGCTGTTCATTGAGTTTAGGAGGAGCTGAGCACAGCCTTGCACTCATCCTGTCGCTGTACAGTGAACAGAGTTTCTTCCACAGATCTCAGAGCACACAAGAGACGGAGGCTGTGTGCATGGCCTCTAGGGGAAACTGGGAAGCAGTGTGGCTGGGTGGAAAGACTCAGCAGATGTGGCTTAGAGACACTAGCAAAATCTAGTCTCCTGACTCCAGGGTATTGTCATGCACGGTGTGAATTGTCTGTGGTTTGCAAAGGGCGTCTTATGTTTCCATCACAGTAAGCCCACTGAGCTGAAGGGACTCAGAAGTCAGAGAGGCTGAGTCTCACTTTGTCCAGCTAACTGGAATCCATCCTTGCAAAAATGGGCAGGAACAAGAAATGGGCTCTGTGGGAATAAACCACAACCTTGTTAAGCCTCCAGCTCTTGTCAGTGTGAGGGCTGTGCCCCATAAAAGAATAATCTCACAGTTTCACCCAGGATCAGGTAGCACCCCTCCTGCCTAGCAGCATTAAGGCAATTTGGTTCCTTAGCCAGTAGCCACAGAGGAATACTATGGCTATGTCAAACCTGATCAGTTTTAGCTTTCCAACACTGTAAAATATGTTTAGCTGGGGTCATCTTTTAGCAGACACTTGAAGTATGACTCAAGCTCGCGTTTTTGCAACACAAAAGAACCCCTTAACCACTTTGCACCCAGTCCTATCATGCTGCGTCTCACAGCTCTTGGCTTTTACTGTTGCCGTATTGACAACACAGCCACTTCCAGATTATTTATCCTGCCTGTGCTTTTTCATTTAACATCTCACAAAGTCCATTACCCTCAATGCCACTTCCAATTGGCATTTGAATTTAAGGTGAAATCTAGACCTTGTAAGAAATAGGTTATTTTGTTCTTCTTCAGATGGTTCTGTCTCCTACGCAATGTCACTTTGGCTGATTCATTTATACAAGCTGACAAAAATCTCCCAATTTTTCATGAGCGACTTCTCTGTGAGTGTCACACTGAATTTGCTCAGTCGAACAATGTGTATCTACCAGTGAACTGGAGAGCCAAGTGCTAAAGCGCGATGGGGAAACCATCCTAGGATGATATTTCCTTTGTACTTTCCTCCTCCTAAAAGGAGGCTTTTTTCCTTTTCACACAACAGTGTTCCTGTTGTCTTGTTTGCATACATGCCTACATTGCATTGCGCTCTCCTTACACCTGTGCCTTAGACTGATATCACATTGACTTCAGCTGGCTGTGTGAGACAGGCCTTCTGTCCATCATATGTCCCCAGCATGTTAAGTTTTATTTACATGTTTAGCTTGCATGTTTGTTGCCACATAAAAAAAAAAAGAAAAAAGGTTTAACTCTTCTGACTATACATGTGAATACTTTTACACGCACAACCTGCCTTTGACTGTAGTGAGAAAAAACCTCCACACATCTCAAAAGGGCAGTAAGTAAAGTCAGTAATACCACACTAAGATTTGGCTTGGGTCAGGTAGTTGTCACAAGATCTGATGGTCACTTGAATATTCTCTGATCACCTCCAACCTTGCAATCCCAACCTGATAAGCTCATTAGACGTTAGGGATTCACTTAGTGCTGGCAATGGCAACCGAGGGTCGTGGATAGAGCATCGGGTAGGGGTCATGAGAGTTGTGTGTGTGCCACTCTGCCATCAATAGGTGGATCAGGGCAGTGCCACCCGACCTGCGTGTGCTTATGTGTCAACCCCAACATCTGCAGAACAAGGTGTATCTGTAAGGAAAGGAGGCTGTGGGTGCTGGGAGGGCACTGTGGGTTATCAGGGCGCTCCTGCCTCAGGGTAGTGGGATCCCAGTCTGTGTGGTTTGATGGCTCGCTGGCTCAAGGGGAAGGGTTTGGTCCTGCCCTTCAGAACACTCCCTCTTTGGGGAAAAGGTGGTAGGATGGACAGACAGGTGTTGGATACATGTTGTGAGCTGTATTACAGCTGTGCTGGGTAAGTGGAAATCAGTCCATCTGCAACTGGAGGAATTTCCCTGCTTTCGCTTACCTCAGCAGCACAGCCTGGGCTCTGCGGGAAGCAAAGCCATGTGGAATAGTGGTGTCTTGCCACTTTGTAACCAGCCGCCTCATTTAGTGCATAAGATTATTTATTTTGATACATAATTACATGGGTTGATATTTCAGTCAGCAATTAATTAATCCTAATTGGATGTAAATTAATTAAGAACACAGTTTGTCAGATTCAGTTTCCTCTTACCCAACTTCACTCTCCCCTGGAGCAAAATTGAAGATATTGGCCCCAGTCCAGGATGGCAGCACTGTTGAGCGTGAGTGTTAACATGGGACCATACCCAACGCAGCTACAAGGTATACGGAGGTCTTGGGATGGATGTTATGCTTTCTTGTTCTTAAGAAGTTACTGTTCTTAAGAAGAGGTATCTTCTAGGGGTATATTCTAGGGGATACTTTCTTATGAGAAGATACCAGCTTATGAGAAATGGATCCAGACAGCTGACCTAATATTGAATAAAGCAGAGAATTAAGAAAGGAAGAAGTGAAACAATCGCCTTCCATATTTAATCACTGAACAAAAAACGGTCGTTGTAGATAAGATCTGGCTGGCCGGGAGACATTAGAACTATGTTATGCTTTATTCCTCCATGTATCATTTTGTCATTATAGCAAACCTTGTTTATTTTACTGTTTGCTATGAAGTTCAACTCAGATGATAGTATCATGTGCTAGATGTGGTTCATATGCAGCAAGGATAACTACTAAACCAACTCTACTCCAGCAATCTTGAGATTACACTGACAGGGTGTGAAAAAGATAGAGGGTGAAGAAGAATTATCTTCTCTGTTTCAACACTGGGGAAAGAGGAATATAATGTGTGCTAACATGGCATGCAGTCATTAGTCCAGAGCTAGAGTAGTACTTTTCTTACCAAATTTCAACTCTTTAAATGTTAGGTGCGTTGTCCAGCTGAGTAATTACAGCACCATCTGTAGTTAATAGAGAGGGTGATGCACATGCTAGGTGGGAATGTGTTACCCTCATGGAAATGTTGATCTCTGCTGATGACGGAGCCCACTCAACGCACTTAAGCTACGCAGCATTCAGTCATCGAGCGTGAGGTGAGCTGGAGGCCTCCTGCCCACGGACGCTTGCTTACCCCTCAGGAAAGAAGGGGGAGGAGTGGGACAATTGCAGCCACACGATTAATGGAAGAAGGTGCCTGTTTTGGAAGCAAATGGAGATAGGATGCTTCTGCTCTACAGCTACTATTCTAGAAACACCTGTGCACTCTCACCCCTGGTAGCTTGTCTGTGTGCTCGTATATTAAATGATCAAAGCAATGCTCCCACATTTCAGGTGGAAAATCGTGAAGGCAATCAGCACACGCTCAGCTCAGTGAATCGGATGTGTCCTGGATGCATCAGGCATCCAGCACGCAGCTGATCTGGGTATGAACAGTGATGCTTTGTACAGGATTTCTGGGCAGCAGGCAACCTGGTTAGGGCTTCTGTTCCAGCTGAGCTGCTGAACACAGAAAATCTCAGGCAAAGGTCACATTTCTTTTTCCACTCAAACAGTTTTGTAAAAGGCTGGCCGTATAATGCATTCAAATGTAGGACAAGATTTTGTAAAATAATTTCATATCCTTATGTGCTAAAGGACCTTTAATAATTTAGTCTTCAAGGGACCGGTTTCACTGATTGCAAAGCCCAGCATTAATCTGACCTTTTCATATTCTTCATCCAATAACTCATCTACAGAGGCTACTCTTGCAGTGTTTAGTAGGTGTCTATTATTTGATCTGTCTTCCAGATCAAAGTTCTTCAGAAGAAATTTGCCATGTTAGTCATGAGATATTAAAAAATAAGGTAAAATAAAACAAAAAAAATCCAACTTTAAGAATGTAGATTTTCCAGCCAAGCCTGAAAATCAGCTCCACTTGTGTGCATTTCTAAAATATATCACTGCAGTGCCAATCATCTAAAGCAAGAGGGGGAAAAGTGTCAGCAAAATTCACTAGATGCACAGAGTCATTGAATAGATTCATGGGTAGCCTACTGTAATGGCAAGTTTGCAGGGGCTATCAAAACTCTTTATACATCAAGCTAAAAAATGACAAAGAAGCTGGAAAGAATGATTTGTGCTCTGAACCAGAGGATGGTCGAGACCACTTCACCAAAAGAAGGATGTAATCTTGTAAAAATATGTAGTTAACCCCACAGTCTTTGTCAGACAGGTATATCTATAGAAGAGCCACAAATCACTGTGGAGAGAGACTGATTGATCTGTAGGACTTTGATGATGTAAATCTTTTTCATTTAAATCTTCACTTAGAAGAGTAACAAAACTGCCAAGCAGAGCTGAAGTAAGCCCGAATGGCCAAACTCAATTATGAATTATCAGGTGGAGCCAGCCCCATCCAGATGCATTCCAACACCTGATACACCCTAGCTGTGGGCTCAGTTTGGTAGCGAAGCATGGAGCTCTGCACAGAGTAAAGCAAGTAAAGAGGCAGCTGCAGTCTGGGCGTTGGTGCTCGGGGACAATGAGTCTGTGTGCTGCAGACAACAGGCAGCGATTTCGATATAAATCATACGTGCGCACATGAGGAGTTTGGACTTGTCCTTCAGCTGATGGCACACTCATGGGGAGCAGATCACTTACTGTGCTGTGTGTCTGCTGTTAGGCAGCAATAGTCCTTTTGTCCCATCCATCTTAAGCTGAGAACTGATCTTCACTATGCATTGTATCGATTTCCTTAGTTACTGGAAACCTGTGGTTTTCTTTCCTTGCCTACAAAATCTAGGGATGGCTCCTCCGCTGTAACAACATGTTCTGAAAATGATCTGAAACAGTTGTAGCTGTAAATCCCCCCACTGACAGCTTCTGTTTTTCAAAATCTTGTAGGTCAAGTAAAATTTTACCTAAAGCTTCTAAACAGAAAACAGAGGGGAATAATTCCCGGTGAAAGTTTCTGGGACTTCTGCTCCTTAGTCCTACCCTAAACTACAGACTTGGTAACGAATGCTCTGTGATACCCTGAGGAAGACTCTGTTGGGTCGCTTCCCACTTGCATCAGTTTCCTTGTGAGCTGCTTCCCTTAGTCCCTCTGTGTCTCCCACAGAGGTGCACTGGTAAATCTTGTCTGGCAGTGCTGTCCTCCCTGTCACATTGGGATACCTCAGCCTGAATTTCACCACAGCCTCCAGCAAATCATGATGGCTGTCGGGTTCTCCAGACTGGTTAGTCAGCTAAGAAGATCAGCATTTTAAGCTGTCATTTTTGACCCACTGGTTGTAAATACAAGCACAGCTTCATAGAGGAGATATAAAGCTTTGATAAGTTATGGCCTACTTCACAGAAGTACACTAAAGAGGTTAAAGTGAATAACCTGATAAGAATAGAAAAATGGTTCTGAGTTTTAAATGACTGAAGAGATTTTCAAAAAGGGAGGAGAGAGTGTTACTGAAGGAAGCGAGAAATACACCACTGATATTAAGGACGGCTTGTTCAACAAACCTCTTCAGCCCTTTGGATTGATAGAATCAGGTATCTGGAGAGACCTGGAGAGCTCAAATTTACTACTGACACCAACCAAATTAAAAGACTAACCGGAGCATCCTGGAAAAATGGTTTAGCAATGACAGTGTTGCTGGAGATGAGATGAGGATCATGACAAACGCAGGACTTTTCATAAATAATTATTCCTTCCTTTGGGCTACTTACTTCCCACCATCTACTGTTAGCTCTGTGTGTGCATCTAACTGCTTCTATGGGTGCCAGGACAGCTGAGCACTTAGTGATCGCCTCGTTTGTACCCTCAGACTCTTCATGTCTGTATGTGCAGATTGGGGTATGGCAAGAGAAGATGATGAGCTGTTTGCAGAGTTCAGATCTCATTCTCAGTACACTTAACTGGTGATGACAGATGGATGGCAGCTGCTATATTACAACAGCTTTCAAGATTTCTGGATGTGTCTGTTTCTTGCTAGGTAGGATCAAAATGAAACCAATTCAGAATAATCAATAAAATAGGTATAAGAGGAGTTAAACAAACAAGCAAGAAAAAAATGTGGGTGGGAATATGGAAAGACAAATATTTTGAATGATGAAATACACATTTTCTTTTGGAAATGCAGTGATGATACCTGCTTATTTAGTTACCTTGTGTGCTCACTCTGCTCTTACATGCTGCAGAACATATCAAAACCTTGCAGAGAGGAGACTATATGCTTTTGTAATCCAAAGGCATGAAAGCAGAGGTTCATCATGGCACATGTAATCTATGGTGATAAAAGGGAATGTCTCTGACCAGCACTTCTCGCAAGACAAAAGGTAAGGTGGTACAAAAGACCAAAAGAGGGTGAGACCAGATCCCAGCTCACATTAACCCAGGTTTGTGAACCTCAGTCTGTGTATTACTGATGCTGTCTTTGACAGCAGCTTCAGATTTTGCCCTCCCTCACCTTGGTCCTTCCGCTTGTTCCTGCCTTTGGTGACTCAGGGCAGTGAAATGGCCGAGCTTGTGAAAAAAATAATGAACAACAAATGTCTTTTGGCAGGGTTTTTCTATTTTGGTGTCAGATTGGTCCTTTGACCATCAAACCACTGCTCAGAACTGCCACCCCTTGATCAGATCACACACTGCCTGTGATTTCACATGAAAGGACATCTATCCTTGCTGTAACTCTCCCGAAGCTATGAACTTGCCCTGGAAGGGCCTTCGGCTCAGTGTTCATCAGTTCAGAACCGGCAGGATGAGTGTGAAACCACTGGATTATTTCTCCACTTAGGATCATGCTTAGACTTAAGTAAATGACTGCAGGTTTTGCTTGTCAGTTTTTGTGCTTGCAACCCCATGGTGATGTAAAATAATCAAGAGGAATGAACTCAGATGAGGCCATCTCACTTCACAAATCAATGCCACTCAAGCGAAAGAAGAGACTGGAGTCAGGTTTGTGAGGTGTGCAGTGTGCCTGTTCCTATGCCAGGAGAGCCAACTGGAGTTGCTTTCTGCCACACAGGGGCTTGTTACCAAGGTAGTGTCACTTTGGAATCATCTCATAGATGAACAAAGCTTTTGCTGATTGGTGTCTGATTTGCTCTGTGTTTACCAGAACTGAAACAGTAATAAAATTGCTTTCATTTGCACCAGGAGGGACTTGGGATGTAAACTGTTGCATGGTTTCAAGCAACCTTTTTTCATTCTTCCCAGTAATTACGCCCAGGAGGGTGAAAAGCATTTGAATTTCATAAGACATATGCCATTGTACATGACAATTCATATTTTATAAAGCATTTCATAACCCCTACAGGAAAATAATGCTCAGTCTATATTTGTTTAAGTAGGGAAGCTAGCTAAAAGATTCTAAAGGGAGAGAAATATGGAGTTTGGTGGTGAAATGTGGCAATGTGGAGAGAAGAGAGCCAGGATCTTTATTCCCGCTTCAAAATCTTGAGAATTTCAGATTCAGAACTAGACCTGGAAAACTGGGTGTAATATGTGTGGTATACAAGAGGGGTAATCCTGCCGTGAGATGACAGGGATGCTGAATCCAACTCCAGTTTTAACATTTGTGAGCAGTTTCTAACCTCTCTGCATTCCCACAAGAGAGCTGTCTTTGCAGTTAAAGATTTGGTGTGGGAGCCTAGAGCTCTCTAATGTCTCACATTTTCAGCAAGGCGATTCTCTTGTGTACCATCACTTTTGTGTTTGTTTTGTGGAGATCATGGTATCTTGCTAGGTCAGAGAGGTGAGGTCTACCTGGTTGCTTTTCACAGATTAGCCTGCTGTTTGGGCCGGACTGCTGGGTGAAATGAGTTCATGCAGGAGCTCAGGTTTGCAGGAGCTCAGGTTTGCTATCTATCTTCAGGGCCAAGTCCCTTTGAGGACCTCATCCTTTAGCTTGTGGGGAGGACATCTTCAGCCTGTCCTGTGGTACAGACGCAGCAGCACAGCACATCTTTCAGGCCCAGTGCCTTTGTAGTACTTTGTTGTAAGCAGCTCTCCCTCTGGGAAGAAGATGATAGAT
>Ga0181612_181222_pt1 | contig 10830 bp, 9 predicted proteins | sample HoacroProtozoa21_FD_119630 | JGI IMG/M metagenome (GOLD analysis project Ga0181612, IMG submission 119630) | Hoatzin crop microbial communities from Cojedes, Venezuel. Combined Assembly of Gp0051906, Gp0051904, Gp0051908 | reverse complement strand
TCCTGCACTTATTCTTAGATCTACTTGAATCACAGAACTGTTCAGATTGGAAGATATGTCTTGAGATCTTCTGGTCCAACCTTGACCACTGCTCAAGCAGGGTCACCTAGAGCAGTCTAGTCAGGACCATATCCAGTTGGATTTGAATATCTCCATGAACAGGGAGTCCACAACCTTTCTGGGAAACCAGTTCCAGCATTTTTTACTGTGAACGTTTTACTCTCTCACAGTAAAAATGCTTTTCTTGTGTTCAGATGGATTTTCATGCTTTATAATATGTTTCTATCGCCTTTTGTCCTGTCACTGAGCATCACTGGCTCCTTCTTCTTCATTCCCTCTCATCAGGCATTTATGCACACTGATAAAATCTCCCCAACCATTTTCCAGGTTGAACAGTCCCAGCTCTCTCAGCCTCTCCTCATATGAGAGATGCTCTAGTCCCTTAATAACTGGCACAGCCTTTTCCTAACTTGCTAATTTTCTTGTCCACAGTTATAACTCCTGCCTGGAAAAGAGCTTCCTACTGGTTTACTTTTTGGAATCAAAACTTTAATGCACAAGAAACTTTTTTTTCCCCCTGTAGTTGGTTACTTGTTTAGTGCTTGTTTTTTCTAAAGTTTATAATAAAATCCTTGCAGTGTAGACAACTATTTGTATGAAAGAATATTAACAGCATTTTAAGTAAAAGAACATCTAGAGATGGAGCCATATTTTCATTCTTCAAGCTAAAAAAGTAAAATTTTGTTTTATTTTTATTAATCATTTGATTACAGCCTCTCTCTATTAAATGCCATATGCTATTATCCATGGCAAAAAAAGAAGCTTATTAGATAACAATGTTATGAACTAGATGACTTCAGGATGTTGTACAGCTAAACACCCTCTTCACAAAAAAGAGGAAAGAAAATGTTTTAAAAGCCTTGAATAGTGCTTTGTCTTCCCTGAAGTAGCCCAATCTTAATTAAACTCACTTAATTTAATTAAAACTATTATTCAAATGTGCTGTCTCACTATACAGTTAAGAAAATGGAATGCACATCTTTTTTTTCCTGTTTTCTTTAGAATTAACTACTGTACTTGGCTTATGCTGATCAGATAACTGAGCACTGTGCCCAGTTATTGCGAAATCAGCACTGTGGGATTCATTAGGGGTGTTCTGTATTTCTACTGGAAAATCTATTATTGCACACCTTGAAATACAGTGACATCCACAATAAATGCTTGGCTCAGCCTGACTCCCACAGGTTTTGAGAACCACGTGAGCTGTAAGTTGGTCATGTTCTGCTCAGACCGGCCACTTGAGAACAGCCTGCTCTTCACAGTGGGCTGCCCATCACCGTCAGTTAGAAATCCTTCATAATGGGCTGATGCCAAGGCAGCATAATCAGACGAGAACAGCTGCAGAGCTCTGCTGGCAGTTTCTACAGAGCCTCCTCATTTCTTCATCAGGTTATGGGTATTAAAATAGTGGGCAGGCAAGAGCTTAGCATAGGAAATTGCACATTGACGTTCAAATTTTCTTGCCAGATATGGGTGATTTTGCTCTGTCAAGACAGGAGCATGTGCAATAATCGTTAGCAGGAAATATCTATCGGCCAGCAAAGCAGGCTTCCTAAAGCACATTCTGCTGGATGAAGGATAACTACTGCAAACTCCCATTGAAAAGCACTGCCTTTGCTGGAGTAAGACATTGTAACCGGAGATGCATATAAGTATCTGGTAACTGTCTCAGTGATCTGCTGGGGTCCTGGAAAAGACTTCAAACAGTAACATTTCAATGGCCTTTTTTAGGAGGGGGGAGGGAAGGAAAACTGGCACACGCTACACAGGCTTTTAGGAACTATGCTTCCTACAGCACTTGGTATGAAATCAAATCTAACTGGGAATTAATAAAAAATAGTACTCATTATTTGATAGCTTTACAGTTTGTGCCAGCATGGGCTGAGTGAAAAAACTTACTTCTACTCTCTAGATTTGTTTCTGTATCTTTATCCCTTGACCTCTTGCTCTTCATTTCATCCTAAAGCACAAAATTTCTTCCCAAAACTGTTTCTTCTCTCTGTTGTGCATTTCTTCAGCTGCATGGACTGGCCAGGTACTGTTTGGACTAAGAAAATCTCAGTAACGGCAATTGTTCCAAGCTACTGCTGTTTGTGAAACTTAAGAGACAGAAATATACACTTATTCACATATTTAAAATCCATCCTGGCTTTTACATCAGCATCACTCTCAGTCAATCACTGCTCCCCTTCCACTCTGCTACATGCTTAGAATTTCTTCACACCTCACTTGTTCTGGCTCCACTGGAAAGGTTTAGCACCTCTCATTGCCAGTTCACAGTGCAACAGAGGTTAAATAAACTATTTAGCGTTTACATTGCTTTATTCAAAATTGTGATGCTGGCTTACAGCATCTGATGCAAAAGAAGAAAACCCAGGAAAAATGACAGAATCACAAAATCATAGGGGTTGGAAGGCATCTCTGTGGATCATCCAGACCAAACCCCCTGCCAAAGCAGGGGCACCTATGCCAGGCTGCACAGGAACTTGCCCAGGTGAGTCTTGAATATCTCCAGAGAAGGAGAGTCCACCACCTCCCCAGGCAACCAGCCCCAGTGCTCTGTCACCCTCAGAGGGAAGAAGTTCTTCCTCATGTTCAGACAGAACTTCCTATGCTTCAGTTTTTGCCCATTGCCCCCTGTCCTGCCACTGGGCACCGCTGAAAAGAGTTTGGCCCCATCCTCCTGACACCCACCCTTGAGACTTCAGCCTTGCTTTAGCATGTTTCCCCTAACCTATCAGTTACATCCCTGTTGCGTTCCATCCTCCGCTCAGCAGATAAATCCTTTGACAGAAAGAATTAATAGCTTTCTGACTCCAAAACTTCCTCAGATTACTGTGCAGGTTTGCATTGCTCTGTGGTATCCAAGTTCAAATACTATTTCTGTAAACTGGAATCATCCACCAGTGAGAAAATTGGTATTTTAGAAACCTTTCTGGCCATTGTAAACCTTTTGTTAAATCTTTTCCTGAATAATTGTTTACATCTTTCTTTCTTAAAGGTCTTACAAAAGCCAGGTGCTGGAACATGCCTAATAACAATTAGAGAATTATCAGAGCTCCGAGAAGCTGCAGGCTTGCACAAACTATGAAAATAGCTTTGAAAATCATGCTGGTTTTGGGGAGACACATTTTTAAGTTTTGAAATAAAATAAAATCTAAAAAGAATGAACTGTCTTGGTGAAACAAGTAGAGATTTGACTTATAAATGTTCCTTTCTACTCTTATGAGGAATGCCACACTTCAAGATAATGTGAAGAATTTGTTCCTTTTTCTTTTCTTTTTTGCCCATGTCATGATAAGCTTTCCAGTTTAGCACGAAGTTGGTTGTAAATTTACCATGTGCTTTTCAGTTCAGTATGTTCACAAGTTGGGTTCTACTTTCACTTTCTGCTCCTTCTCTTGGGAAATTTTCTCAGATGCTTTGAGATTTCATGAGGCAATCAGAGCTCAGAGTAATGAATGTTTCTGAGGGGTTAGTTGAGATATGCAAGTGGCAGAAACAAAGCTGGCAGTCATGGCACTGTCTGTGAGAAGAAAGAGGATAAATCAGATTCGAGATGATATTAGGTCCTGTGCAGCCTGCTGTAGGTGACCCTGCTTCCGCAGGGGGTTGGACTAGATGACCCACAGAGGTCCCTTCCAACCCCGAACATTCTGTGATTCTGTGATTCTGTGACAGCAGTTTACTAAAGGAACTAAAAGAGCAATGTCTTACATGAGTTGAAAACTACCAGGGGCTGTGTCCATAATGTGGGAATGGGGTCCAGTTATCACCGTCCATACAACCTCAAGGACTGGGTTAAGAATCATCTGACGAAACCCAAAGTTGTTACTTTTAACCTGGGTCAGTTTCGCAGTTTGAGTCACTGAGCAGCTGCATAAACAGCAGCAGCAACACTGGAGCAGCCATGGGGCGAGACATGAGGGCTGGGGGAGGAAAGGGAGAAGCTGGGGGTGATAAAGCAGGCACTGCTGCCGAGTGAAATTGTCCTCGGGTTCTGGCCTTTTAGGATGTGAAAGGAATGGCTGTCTGAAGGTGCTTGGTGGTTACACCGACATCTGACATGGCCTGGGCATCCGTGTTTCAATGACTGAATCGAATCCGCCAGCGGTCTCCACTGACTACACTGCAAGCTTGTACACCTTCTCACAGACAGACAACCTCAACAAAGCAACTACATTTAAATGAAGCGGAGGCTGAATCTCACACCTGTAGTTTAGAGACCCACACTTACTGCTATAATCTGAATCTAAAGGTGAAGCATCCTTTGACTGGCAGCCCTTCAGTCTTGGCAGTGTTAGTGGGCTGGAGCTGTACCCTTTTAAGTGTGCTATGACAGGGAAAACTATGAGTAAAGGAGGCTTGCTGTGTTTGTAGATTTGCTACTCCTGGCTTCAGTTTCCTGATGTTGTGTGGGCACTGGAAGGCTAGCCCTGGTACGTACTTTGCTGTCCTGAAAAAGCAAAATCTCAAACCCTTTAACAAGAAGCAGATGGACATTCACAGGCAGAGCCATCTCTGTATTTCAGCCTTCAGCTTCAGCCCTCAACTGTAGAAGTTTTGAGCTCCTCCAGTGAGACACCAAATATCCTCCAGTAGAAACCTAATTTCAAGAAAACATGATGTTTGCCATGTTGCAGGCAGCACTCAGGCAGTGACGGAAGTTTGCTCCATAAGCAGATAGGAGGCTGTGAAGCTTATTTTGCAGTAATAACAATGACTATTTAATATCTTGAATGAGGGACGATGGTGACAAGTTTTGGCACATGAAGTTCAGATTAGACATAAGGAAAACCTTTTCACTGCAGGAGAGATGTAACATGTCTATTCTTGGGGATTTTCAAGAATTTTTTCAAAACCCAGACTGACCTGCCCAGGTGGTGGCTATAATCCCGCTTTGAGCAGGAGGCTGGATTGTGTCACATCTAGAGAACTCTTCCAGGCAACATCTCTACGGTCCTATGCTATATCACTTCATTTCCAATTGTCTGATTTCTGTGGCAATATCTGAGCAGCTTTTTCAGTATTTGCCATAATGAGGTCTTAATAATTTTGAAGATCTTGATGTTATTGTAGTCCATGTGAATAAATATGAGATTAAAACAATATGTCTGTAAATTTTAGTACAACAAACACTTGACTGGGTGGTTTTATCTACGCATGAGCCTTTGAAATACTATTGGCACATTAAAATATGTGTTCTGCTTTATTACTGATGTACTTTGTATTTGAAATCCATGAAGTCTTCATCATCGTAAAGATCTTGGTGTTACTGTAGGCCATAGAACTAAATATGAGATTTAAAAAAATACTGTCTGTAAATTCTAACACATTGAACACTTCACTGGGCATTTTTATCTGTTCATGAGCTTTTCAAATACTATTTGCACATTAAGCTATATTACTGATGTACTGTGTATTTAAAATCGACTATGCAAATAGTTCCTTTCATTAAATCAGGGAAATAGAATGTTAAATATGTACAGAAATATTTGCCAGATGGCCAGAGCAATAGTCTGGAGCTACTAAATGGAAAACATTCTTCTTTAATAGTTCAAGGCAAATACATATCTGTTAGGCACAGCCTTAAGTCAGGTATTTGGCCATAAAACATCTCCAAGATCCCCAAGAGATGAACAGGAAAGAAGCCATTTAATTCTGCAAGCTCAGACCTGCCTGTGGTTAAGTTGAGAGAGGGATGTTCTTTCTTCTCCTTCCCATTTCTGTATTCTAAGGTACAGCATAGTTGCAGAGGGCGGGGAATGAATATCTGAGAATTTGGTCTCAAATTCTCTGGCTTCCTCTTCAAATTAATGACACTTTTACATAAGGACAAGTGAGTAATATTCTTCATTCATCCCTTTTTTCTCATATCTTGTTTATTTACTGGGCTTGATTGTTTTGTCCTAAACTTTCAGTTGGGTACCTTGGAGCTGTATCAGCAACTTTTGAGAAAACAGTACCATAGAAATAATGACTTCATGTCATTATTGAATTAATGTACATTTCATTTGCATTAAAGTGCACTTGATTTACATTAATAACTTAATCTAAATCAAACAAAGCAAAGTCCTTATTAAAATGTTCAGAACAGATCATGTGCCCTGGTAAAAACTAAATTATTCAGATATCTTTTTCAATCCCATTAGAAACAACTACTTTAAAATATTTTTCAAAACTACAGATTTTTTATTATGCACCATTTATTAATACAGATTTACTTTAGCATAAGTTACTAGAAGAAAAATAATCAGACTGCCCTGCCCCACCTGTGAACTACCGAGGGCTGCTCACCCATTGTGTAATGCTTCTCTGAAGAGAAAGTCAGGAGTAAATGAGGCAGCACAGGTTTATGCCAGTTTAATGATGTAACCAATTATTTATATATGGTTACTTTTCAGTGGGGTGGTAGAGTGAAAACATTACTGTACAAATTAATTTTAAGTTATAATTCTCCTTAGAACAAATCAGCATCACAGATGATTCAACTGACTTTTGAAATCAGCACTTCATAAACCCCCAACAAACTCTACCTGTTCAGAAATGTAGACCAGCCTGCCTTCTCTGAAGTTTCACATAATTTCTTTTTCTCTCTTGAGAAGAGAGATTTTATTTTTTTTTCCCCTCTCTTTTCTTCAGAGCTACTTTTCAAGCGGCTGGACCCAGCATTATTGCCTGGTGTTATTCTGTCTCGAAGACAGATTCTGCCTATTCTGAACTTCAGGAGATTTTATCACCTGTAAAGTTAACACCAGGCTATACTTATTTTACAGTAGGTATCTATTTATTACAGGACCAAAATTAGACCATATGAATCTGCTCTGAAGGTCATACGTACGCAGCAAGTAAAGATGTGGTTGCAATTTTCACTAGCTTTAATCCAACAAGCCCAGGAAAAATATGGCAACACAGGTTTCTGCATAAACTCGCATCCCAGTGGACTGATTGCACAAAAATCCCTGGCAACAGGCTATATTTGTGCATGCCACATCGTCATCTGCACACAGAGTGCAAAGAAAGGCATCCTTATCCTTAGAGTAATACTGCTTGTATAAACTATAAGAAATACTTTTTGTGGGGAAACAAGGTTATTGGTATATACCTATCGTTTCTGCTACCTTGCTTCCATAGAAGTTTCTCACAGCCTCACAGTACTGGATGAGCCCAGTGATTGAAGCATGTGTTAAAGAGAACAGGAAATCACTTCTTCAAAGATCTTTATCAATACGCATCACTACTTCATGATAGGCCACCTAAATAAACTGATGAATATGAGTTGGTACATGAAAATTTGTTTATTGATTATTGATAAACACTTTACCTGCTTATTGCCATTTTAGATGGTTATTTTGCTGATTCAGCTTCCTCCTTTTGAGTTTCCAGCCATTTGCCCCTTTTTCACACACCTCAGGAGGAGGTTTCTGCCCCGACACTTGGAAGACAGGGACATAAACAGTTCATTAACAGGCATAGTCTGGGAGAGTGTAGGCAGGAATGTATGTAAATGTCAACCTCCTTCAGGCACTTCTGAAAAGGGAATTTTCTTCAGCAGGGGAAGGAAATCTCTCTTCCTTCTTGGCAGTTCATTTCCACTCTCCTCTCCAGATGTTAATGTCTCTAGGGCTGAATATTGATTCTACAGTTTGTGAGACTGCGCTCGGAGTGAGCAGAAAAATAAAAACCAAAATCAATTGAGAGAAAGGAAAATCAATCTTTGGTTGGTCTTACAAAGAAAAATAAATAGTCTTGCTCTGAAATGTGGGGATTGAGTACTCTTTCCTGTGGTTCTTCTCCAGAGTATAGTACCTTTGCACCTTTGTGTAATTACAGTACTGAATCCCAGCTATTTCTGATCTTGGATGAAATGCAGCTTTTAATAAGCAGTCTGGAAATCAAAGGAGATTTCTGTCTTCCAGGGTTGACTATACTATGGCAGCAGTACTAGAAAAATAGCACTTCTGCATTTAACATCCAATTAAATCAATATCTCAGTAATTATTTTTTGTATAAAGCTACTAAGTAAAAAGCACTAGGGACATGCATTAAGAGCACATATATCTAAATAATGTTGTATACATTACTTTCACAATACAAAATAGAAATGAAGTAACTCAATATTTTCCTCACTGATATTAATAACTCATTAGGCTACAAATGGAAAATTCTCATCAAGTTTCAACACAGGCAAAGGTCAACACTGACACTGAAAAAAGATTTTCTGTTGTCTGTGTTTAAAGATTCAAACAAGAAGAAAAGCCATTGAAGACAACTAAATGAAATGAGATAAACTAGAAAACTGGCATCATGGCAAAAGCCATTAGCAGCCGCACACAGTGCAGGGAGGTGAACAGGACTGGTGTAGAACTGCAGCATCACTTCCCTATCAACAGAGTCCTGGTGCTGAATGATCGACTCTGTGGTTACACTCAAAAGGAACGGAAAGTCAGAAGGCAGTTTCACAACTCAGCTTAAACTACATTCTCTGACACTGACTTCATGTCGTATGACAGGCTATTGTGGTCCCCGTGGCATAACTCTAGCCCTCGGCTACTTTGCCTTTTCTCTGACGTTTTTGTCATCAGAAAGTCTTGCACGTAAAGATGCACCCAGTAGAAAGGTGTTGAAGAAGAATACTGAGGGGAAGAGTATGAGCACCAGAAGTTTGTATGCTACTGATATGGCTGACATAGCAGCATAATCCCCAGTCTTTGACAGGTGAGCATGGACAGAAAGTCTGATGTTACAGTAACCATATATGTTCCAGGGGTTTTAGAACAATGACATTCACATACATTAAAGAGCTCTCTTGGCACATCCAAGGCATATGTTTTTTAGAGTGTGTTATTAGGATATTTATCTCATATCTTTTGCTTTTAGGGTACAAGGTTCAAAAAAAAATGTAAATAAATGTGTCTCAGGTCAGCCTGTCGTGCTAAGGAAAGCCCAGGTAGATCTTTGTTACCTCCTGGACTGAAATGGATTCTACGATCTCTGCAAATAGTCTGTTACCAGGCTTCACCTCCCTGAGGATTACAAAGTCGTTTCCTAAATCCAGCCTGTGGCCCCAGCTGCCTTTAGAACTGGTTGTCAACAACTTTACCGTACTGTTATCACGTCTTTCTCTTTCTCCTTCCCCTTCCAGATGCTCCTTAGCTTGTCCTCTTCTCTGCAGAGAACAAACCTAATTCCCTTTTAATTTTCTCATACATTTGTTTTTTTTTATTGTCATTCTTGCTGTTTTCCCTCAGATTTTCCAGTTTGCCTTTACATTTCTTAAAAACCTCCTGTCAAAAGCAAGGCACAGTATTTCAGCTGAAGCCTTTCACATGCCAATTAAAAAAGAATAATTATCCTGCATGTGTCACTACTCCGTGCTTTTTAATGAATCACAGAATTACGTCTCCCTTTTTTTAATATCAAAATCATATTTATTTTTCATTTATTTTTCTGACATTTTGCTGCCTATCCCTGTATTGAATTGCTTCACTGTGTTTGCCAGCCTTCCAGTTTTGTGTAATCCACCAACTTTATAGATATATGTTTTATTCTGTTCCTAGTATTTCTTGAAGTTATTAACGAAATGCAGCACAGGTATTTATGAGATCCTAATAGAAATATTCTGAACACTTCAGGAACAAATCATTGCTAATGGCTTTGAGAATCACTTTTCAAATATGTCTACACCTTGTAATGATTTCCTCTATCCCTTGTTTCCTCAGCTTGCATATGAGGATTTCACTGCAACAGTGTCAAAAGCCTTAAAGCCAAACAATATCATACATATTCACTTTCCTTTACCATCAGCCATGAGAGAGGAGAATTATTTCAGAGTCGTAGAAAAGCATAATGGCAAATATGGTAGCACAACGTAGTGATTTATAGGGCGCTCTTCATGTTCTGTTTTGCCCTTTCATTAGAGGTCTGGGGAAGGAAGTTGTCCTCATTTCTTAGGCATATGGTTTTATTTATCTATGGCAAACCAGCAATTTCAACTGGAGGAAATATCTTTCTAATGGAATATGTTTACAGATATTACCCAGCATGGAGTAGTCTAATGCTATTGCGTAGAATTCAGGAGAAACCTTTATTCAGCTAATTCTCATTGTGAATGGGGAACTGCATATGGTACTATGTAATTATATCTAAAAAACTTTCTGCAAATGAAATCAGAAAAGAGTTTCCATGCCATGATTACAGAGCTAAGCGAAACTTCACCATGTAGATTACAGTAAGAAAAAAGGAGTAATGACTGAGGGCTGTATGAGGGGGTGGGAAGGCAGCATTGTTTCATGGTTACAGATGACAGCTAAGAAAAGGTGAGCCTCTGAAATGTTTGAAGCTACAGTAACCTGTTTACCTAAAAGTAAATGAAAACAAACTCATTTGAAACTTCTATTATAGATAGCTTTTGTTCCCAGGTGCTGTGAACCTGATAATGCTTTCCTTCTGTTTTCTCAGTGTCTACATTTCAACAGTATCCTCTCTTGACAGTGATCAGGATTTGTTGAAGGTGCTTACCACAAAATACGGAGACTTCTGGGCAGCAATTTTTATTGCCTTTTACATAAAACTATCACAGAAATAACAGTGCTGTGCCAATTTCTACTGTTGCATTGTGAATGAGCCCAACATTTTTCATTTGAGGATGTGTTTTCTCACTTGTTCATTTATCTCCCCAAAATGTTACAGCATCACCTGTACTTCTGTGTTCACATAACTGCCTAACAATTTCTTAATTTTTTTAAAGTAAATGAAAATATTTGTTTT
>Ga0181612_170703_pt1 | contig 10830 bp, 8 predicted proteins | sample HoacroProtozoa21_FD_119630 | JGI IMG/M metagenome (GOLD analysis project Ga0181612, IMG submission 119630) | Hoatzin crop microbial communities from Cojedes, Venezuel. Combined Assembly of Gp0051906, Gp0051904, Gp0051908 | reverse complement strand
TCCCTGGGCAGCCTGGGCCAGGGGTCCGTCACCCTCAGAGGGAAGAAGTTCTTCCTCATGTTCAGACAGAACTTCCTGTGCTTCAGTTTGTAAATACACATAAAAAACCAAAACCACAGATAAATCAGTCGTGTAGGACTAAGGGTGTTCTTTACAGTTTGTCTAATCCACAACTGTCTTTTAACCTAGGAAGCAGCTCTCTTCGTTGTCGCTCTTGCAGAAACTCTCGTTGAAGGGTCAGGTTTTGTCATCTCAGCCAGAAGATGAATTCTTTCATTTCCCAGTCTGAATCCTCTGTGCTCCTGCTCCTGAAGACCAACAGCAAAAGGCTTGCAGGTCCAGGTGAGCTTTCTAGCATCTTCATCCGACCTGGAAGTGTGAAAATCAGAGCCCAGCTCAGACTAACAGTCTTCAGGTGTGTTGGTACAGCCTGTCTGTAACTAGTACTGGAGCAGCTAGCTCGCTTCCAGAAGATGGAGGAAAAAATGTAGCAAATGGATGGGCCGGCTCTTGCAGCGTGGATTTCATCGCCTGCTGGTTGTCAGTGCAGTAGAGGGACTTTGTATCGGTCTTACGGAGCTTTACTTTCCTTCTGCAGTTGGTTTGAAGGGATCTGTGATACAGCCCGCTCAAAGCAGTAACCAGATGCTTCCATGGTGAAAACACGAGGTAAGCAGTCATCTAACCTTTTCTCCAAGATTTTTCTTGTGTTGTAAATTCTCCGCTAGACATTCTGATGTGGTTTAGAACTTAGCGAGGGAAAAATACACCAAAACCCCAGCCAGCTACAAGGGACAGGTTTCCTTAAAGCAGGGCTAGAGCAGTACGGGCTTTGATTGAGCTGCAAGCCCCAGTCCCCTCCCCACCCACCACTGCTCAGGTAAATTCTTTGTCATCTTGCGAAGAAGCCCCCCTCGATACACCTCCTCCACAAACTCCAGCAATTAAAGATTCAGGCATGACACAAGCCTGGTAATTATTTACCATGCGTACAGCAGCACTGCAGGAAAACTACGTTGTTCACCTGCGCGCTGCCCTCACACCAGAGCCCGCGACAATCTCACTCTCCTATACCAGTAAGGCTCGGGTGCCTTCAGTCGGCATTTGACAGCGCTGTCAGGGGTCTAGATGGTTTAAAGCTAAACGCAGCTGCCCAGCTCCTGCCCAAAACAGCTGGAAAACACAACTGCACCTCAGCCCTGAGAAGTAACTCCTCACGGGGCACAATAATGAACTTAAAATTCCAGCCATATTTCATAAAGCCATGAATGGTTTAGAGGACACGTCCTAAAAATGGCACTCACTTCACTTTTCTGACACACACTGATGTTTACATCCCTTCAGCCAATTCAGCAACTGGGTCCCACTTCAGTTAGCATTAGGAGTATAAACAGCATCTTCAGCAACAGATACCGGTTTCAAACACTTTATTCAGAATGACTCTGGAACCTCTCTTCAGACGTTATTTATAGTTATTTATAGTTCAAGTCACTGTGCAATCGTGATGCAGAAAGCACTGATCTCCTGCAGGCCGTTAGGAAAAAACTTCATGCTTAGCATGGCTTTATTGGAAATAAATCACGCTAAAAACTGATCCTTAACAGGTACAAAAAATTCAACAGATAAGGAAAAGAGAAAAACGATTGGATGCAATATTAAGACCAACACGTGGATTGAGGACTGCTGTGCAAGATCATACAAAAATGGCAACGAGGAACAGGAATGCAGCATTAAAGGTGGGAGTACAGGGCAGACACAGTTACAATACATCCTGCTTCGATATTTCTTATCTGTGTACTTCATTCAAACACTGTAACAGTAACAGAAGGCAAAAAGCACCAGACACCTGACTAAAGAAATAAGGAAAAAGGAACACAAAGTTAGGAAAAAGTGAAAGCTGGTAAGTAGGGAAGGAATTATCTCAGACACAGAAACACCATTTGGAAAAGCTGCTATGCCAACATATATCGACACCACCATTATTCCAGCGCTATGGAAATGATTTGATTTTCCTGGTCTGTAACCTCTTCCACGTACAGGTTATCCTCAGAGGGGCGTGGGGAGACGCTGCACACACACAAAGCAGCAGATTTGTCAGAGGAGTAAAACAAAAGGAAGTTATTCCCATCAAATTAGAAAAGCCGTGATTAGAAGGCCATGTAATGTGGGACAAAGCATCCTCAAGCCCTAAACACATAATTCCAGTTAAGTGGGAAGACGGTGCAGCTACAGCTTTTGTCTTCCACAAAGCCAAGCCTCCCCCCTGCGGTATTCCCAAGTAGAATACGGCAGTTACTCAAGCAGCAGAAGCCCTGAGCATGAGATCCTAGAAAACTGTCCTGTGCTAGAGAAAGTAATTCCTATTTTGTCTGCTTCCAGCTGCCAGAGAAAGCATGCACTTCACTCCAGCATCTGGGGAGGGGTGGCAGGTTCACAGGACTCCTAAATTTGAGTTTAAATGCTCCCCCCCCCCCATTACCTCTTAAAGGTATGAAACCAGAAAATTCAACTCTGGCTCAGCTGCGGAGGTTGGAGGGTTTGGGTGGCGAGGAGGTGTCCAAATTCTGACAGGACAGCACAGATTGGGCAATGCAGGGTTTGCAAGATAGCTTGTCCCCTCCCCAGCCCAAAGGACAGTAAGAGGAAGAAGTCACAGCTTCGGAGTTTGGTGCATTTGTGAAAAACATGAAATCAGGACTTAAAACAAAACAAACCCCCATCCCATTTACAGAGGCTCACCCTAGGTAAGGGGGAAGTGGGGAACAAGAGACATCAAGCACCAATCATGGCTGTTTCTCAAAGCTTCATTGTCTTCAGTGAAGTTTATTACAGGCCCCAGTGAAAATATTACAAGTTTAACCAATGCATATACTTCTGCACCTTTGTCCAGGTTGGTGGTGTTCTAGAGCAGTTAAGTGCCTTCTTTTTTTATTAAAAAAGTTTTTGTTTGTTTTTACATTATTGCTGTGTTTTACAACAAAATTAAAAACCATTTGTGGAATCCCCTCAGCAACAAAAAGTTTCCCCAGAACAAGCCGAAAGCATAAAAGCATGTTCTGAAGGGGCCTTTTCTATACCAGCTATTTAATGAGCAAGGAAAAAGAAAACAAAACACCCTATCGCTTCTGTTCCTAGTGTGGATGAATTTACTCCATTTTCCAGGAGGCAAATCCTTTCAATAAATATCAGAGTAACTCCCGAGATGCCGAAGTTCCCGAGACAGAAGCAGCAGCAGCAGCTCTGCGCGCTCTCTCCTGGAGTCCCCGCGCCGCCCCGCGTTTCAGTCCAGCGAGATGATGTCGGGAGCGCTGCCTCTGCTGCTGGTTATCACTCCTGCCTCGCTCCTGCCAGAGGAGCTAACGTGCGTGCTGCTCTCGTGGTGACTGGTGGATGTGATGATGCTGCCAGGCGTGCTGCTTGTTAAGGTTGAGGTGAGACTATCCAAAAACATAGGAGGACAGTACTGCTTGAAACAAACAATGAAGAATGAGGAGACTAACTGCACAAGGGAAATGTATGCTCTGAAGATACATCTTCCCTACAACGAGCACAAACCACATTACTAGCAGAACCTCGGTAACGCGTGCAGGGCAAGAACCGCGGTTCAGCAAACCAGCAAGTAAGCAAGCAGAGATGGTAGCCGCAAGCCCTTCTCCCTCATCCTCCCCATGTTGTTTGTTGGTTTGTTTTCTCCTAACTGGTTAGCTCAAGCCTTGAGTAGCGTATTAAGAAAGGCTGTCACGTCCCCAGGATGATAAAAAACCCTTAGCCTTTGGAGAACGTTTGCTGCCCATAGCTACTGGGCACAACTGCATATTGCGGGCTCCTTTCATCATGAAAGGTAGTGGAATGCTTTTTGCTGCTTCAGTAGAGGTTAGAATTGTTTCATCCCCTCAAATGGCCGCTGCGGGACTAATCCACATTTTCATAGCATATCCCTACGATGACACATGCAGGTCTCAACAGTTCAGCAGTGATAAGTGAGCCCTTTGTTAATCAAGCCCAATTAAGAAAAATCACTAAGCTGATTTAAGTTCCCTGAAGTGGAAGACGAGCCATCTCAAAGCAGAGCTAGACGTTTTAAGCATTTAGAAAGAGAACAAGGTTGCCAGGTGCCAAAGAGGAGGCTAATACAAGGCACCTCTGCACATGCGTGCACACACACACACACACACACACGTTGCTCAACACACCTTTCTGTTTCTTACCCCATGGATTCCAATCTCGGGCACGTATTTGGGACCGAGCCTGACCTGTTTGAACTGTCCAAAGGGGACACTCGATAGCAGCATACCTGCTTCCAGCCTCCCACATGGAGCAAGCTTCTGCTACTCCCATTTATGGCAGTTCAGATCTCAAGGTCAGGCACAGAGTAGTGCAAGATGCAGTGTATGGGAAGAAAAGGAGGGAGTTCATCCTCTGTGTTTAAGGCACCAGGAAGTCAATTCTACAGCAGAGTCCTATTACTGTCTGCTTCAGACACTCTTGTCTTAGTTAGGGAGCCAATACTCCCCCACACTGAAAGGCTGTGGTCTGTATAAGCAGCCAGACACAGTAAGAATCATTCTCCCTAGCTGTGTAAGGTTTAAGTTTCCAGGGAAGGGAAAGCACTGCCTAGTTACTTTTGACCTACAGAATTTCCAAAGCCAATAGGGCCTAGGTGTTACATGGAGGGATTTATTGTGAAAGTGTTCATCCATGTGCCCATTAAATTAATGAAGATATTTTCTTTAAAACTTAATGTTCTACTAATATCAAAACTAACAACAATCAGTGAAGTATATTTACAGAGCTTAATCTGCCTTACGGATACACAGTACAAACTAAGACCGTGAAGTGCACGATGGGTGTATTCACGTTAGTGCTCTGCAAATATCCAATTTAGAAAGACAAACTCTCAATAAGAAGCGAGTTTCCACGCCTGGGTTTATATCCCAATGAGGCTAAACCGAACCCTCCCTTACTGTGCCTTCATCACTACGTCTTCATGGGAAAGTGGATTTTCCTGGTCTGTGGTTAGGGCTAAGCAAGTGGACCGCAAACATGATATGGATGATGACAGCATCCCGATAGTTACTCAAGTACTATGTCACAAAAAGAGACTCAGAAATTAACCCCGCAGCAGTTTAGAAACATACCTGTGAATCAACGGGGATTAGAGAAAGAAAATCCAGACCTAGAAAGAAGAGAAGGATAATAAATTGATGCATCTTCTCTTTTATTCATACACAACTTTTTTTGTGGTCGTAGAACAGATTTTGCAATTTTGTTACACAGTTTCTAAATGGAATATACCACGGTGACACCATTCTCAAAGACTACTTCAGGCAGCAGCAAAACAAGTTATCTAGTACAAGTGGCTCTTTTTAACAATGAGAATGACATAATGATGTAGTATTATTATTCACGGGATATTGCAGGGTGGTTCAATGCGGTTGCTTAGATGGAGGTTGCCGTTTGGAGCTGTTGGTTCACAATGCAAGTTTCACTGCATATTGTACCTGACTTGGCCAAACTGGGACATGAAGAGTGTCATCACATTAAAGATGCTGGAATGAAGTAAAGTCACAACATGCACAAGTCCAAAAACAAGCAGCAGGTCTCTTCCTCCACCCACGGGCAGCCAATAAGGAAACATTTCTAATATCATCCCCGTTTTGTGTCTAGACAAATAAAAGGAACGAAGAAGAGGAAACTACAAGTAGTTCAACGTATATCCTCTATGAGCAGTGACAACTAGCGTCCATCGTTTACACCATTAGCGTGTAAGCATTTATGGCAAGACGTTTAAAATCAGGAAACCAATGAGAAATTACAGCCTTTTTTGGTTCGTTTCTAAATATTGGCCTTGTGTTTGCTATGTCAACAGAAAGAAATGGTAAACTTACTCCCTCCCTCCTCCCTCGCCTCCAAATCTGTTCCGGCCAGTGACATCTCTCCTCCTCCGTTAGAGAAAAATTTTGAAGGAGACTCAAGCTCAGCTTCTTTTGTTCTTGCACGTTCTAGAACTTCAGAGATGGACAACAGTTCTAGACTTCCATTCCAGCCAGTTTTGGAAGACAACCAATTCCTTAACGAGGGAGAAGTGGAGGGAGGGAGCAGTAAGGGAGCCAAAATGGACAGAGAAACAAGGGGAATGATATCCATCCCATTGCCAAACTGGTGCTGAAAGAAGAGGAAAAAACCCAGAGATGTTGCAGGGGAGAAATGGAGACAGGCAATGGAGCGGGAAGAGGGAAGTACAGGAGGCCAGTGTGACACCTGTCACCACAAGTCACCATTTCCCGGGCTCTGGGTTCGCTACGGCCGGCAAAGAGAACCCCCAGAGTCCCTACACACAGTGTTCTTTTCAAGGAGCCAGGATAGAAAACAATCAGTATCCCCACCTTTTGTCTGATATTTAGCAGCAGTGTTGAAGAATACATCATAGGCATTTAGGGTATGTCTAGGTAAAGAAAGTCAATAGAGGTCAGCTTACATATTGTAGCTCACCTTAACCTTTTTCATACAGTCTAGACAGAGCACCACGAGAATCAGCTAGCAGAGTCTCTCTACGTCTAGGGCTGGGATGAGTCAGTGCCATCGCACGTCCATAACTTAGGCAGCTGCTCTCCCTCGCGTCTACGACACGTAACGACCGGATGTCTACACAAAGTCTAACTGCGTCTAGCGAGAAGCGTTTCTGGCTGCTGTTCCAAAGGGCCCGTCTGTACCCCAGGAGCAATGTTTTTCACATCACTGTTGCGAAGTGCAACCTGAAACTGGAAAGACAGCCTGTACTGGTCTTGTCTAGACACCACATCAGCACAATACTGCATATAGTCTTGTTCCATTAAAAAAACAAGTTGATCAGTTCTCCAGTTGTCACCCACCCCGCAAATTAATCACGCTGTCAGAATACACATTAAAAATAGCCACCACCTACCTGGCAAGTCTGATGAAATACTGGATATTGGTGGGTGATGGAATGGTACTGGGTAGTCTGTTAATGAAGGAGGAATAGCAGTAGCGTCGACCGTTGTCACGCTGGGCACTCTGACAGTAGATGGCTGATACATGAGAACCCTGTTGCAAACAGCATGGGAAATTACAAACAACCTGGCCATTAGTTACAGAAGAGAAACGATGCACCGCTGTGCACTCATTCACAAGGTCACTACGTTACAACACAGCTACAGCGTGGCTACTCACTACACAGTATTCCACTCTAATTTCCTCTTTCATAACAGTCTTCATAATAACATGACCGTATCTTGGCTCTTAACAGCAGCTGTGACATAAGAGCAAGCTGGCATTAAAACAACTGGAGTGCTGGAGTCATTGAGAACAGTCGACCATTCAGAGACAGAAATGGCTGGCTGTGTCTGTGGAGCACCCTGGGAGGGATGTGCAGGCTGCCAGAGTCGGGAGGAGAGCGCTCCTTTCCGTTTCTCCAGGTAGCTGTTCCTCAGTGCTAACCTGTCACGCCAAGGACATGACTGACCCTTACTCAGCCCCTGGAGCACAGGTTACACGTGGGAGTTCACCACTGACCCCATCTTTACTCACAGCCTGAGCCCAAGCTAAGTTCGGCTCTCCAGGAGCACACAACCAGTTCAAACCCTTCTGCATCCCCACCTTCTGCCCAGTTACTTTGTGGCACTGTTAAGGGTGGCACTACAGCAGTTCTGGCACCAGACCCATGCATAAAATCCTTCATAAACTCGAAGTCGGGTGGAAACACCCAGAATCCCGCTCCCAGCTGCTCCCACCAGCCATGAGCGTCACCCACTCAAGTCTTCCTCCCCAGACTGCTGTGTTGCGGCGTTTATGCTACTTCCTATTTCAGAAGCTTGAATTTCAGACCCTCCCTTCTCCAGCACCTCTTACACTTCTGCCTGTGTTTCTTCTGTCTACAGGAAGACACCCCACAGTTTTGCCAAAACTAGCATTCAGGCAACATGCTTTACGGGAGATAAGCTATTCCCCAAAAGCCTGGCTTCGACTTGGATTTGAAGAACGAAAACATGCCATTTCCATACCCAGACAGTAAGGAAAATACATTGGTCACAGACAGACAAGAAAACTCAGTCCTTCTACAGTTAGGGTTGGAGGTAGCCATCTCAGAGAAACACAGGAGGATGGAAGGAAGTCTTGGTGCCTTCTGAAACGTCACCGAGAGATGTATTTGTAGCTATTTCTTTCTTACAAACATAAGAAACAGAGTCTCTCACAGGATTCCTCCACAATCCTCACAAAACCCAACAGCCTTTCAGTATCGTTGCTGAAAGGTGTCAAAGAAGACCAGCCATCTGCTCAAACACCACATATTTCCGTGGACTAGAGACACTGTACACCTACTCATTGCTTCAAGAGCTGGCAAAACAGGAGGGCTTTGGTTTTATTACTATTACTTTAGTACAAGACGTAAGCCGCTATGCTGAGAGACACAGACACACACCTCATGCAGGCAGCAACACTAACTAATAAGCCATCACTGGAATCGCCTGGTGGAGCAGTGACTGCTGGTGAGCCTAATCGATGCCCCTCGCTCCCTGCGTGTCTCCTGCACCTATGGGCCAAGAGCAAGAACTTTATGGAAGCCACAGTTACTGCATCCGAGCTGCACAGGTCAGGACAGACAGAAGGAGCCACAACGGTAAAGCAGCTGGTTAAGCCTGCCGCTGAAGTCAGGCACGACTACAAAGATGGAGCAGTTGACAGAGGACTTGGGAAGTTGTTGGTTGTGCTAACCAAGGTGCAGGACTGACTGACAAACACGGCCAACAGTGTCCACGACATTCCAGAGATTAACAGAGAGGTGGAGGAAGAGCTTGTCTTGATTCAAAACAGCAAAGCGCCTCGCTTCCAAGACTGACAGGACGGATGAAACACGCGACACAGCCTAGCTTCCTGGGCACCGGAGCAGATTAGGCAGAGGGTGTAACAGACAGCGAGAGAAAAGCCTTAAGACAACACTAACTTAGCAAGAACGCATGAAACTCCTCCACTTGGCACAATCTGCTTTCTCAGGAGAATCCTGTCCGTTACCTTAATCAGCTTCCTTTCCTATGGAGAAATATCCCTGCAAACACACCAACAGTCAGCTAAAGTCTTTTGTGAGATGTGTGTTTTGCCTGTACAAAGGTACTGTCTCAATACAACCTTCTGCAAGGAGAGGCCTAGAAACTGCCCTCTGGAAGTGTGGAGCTGGATCCCGAAGAGAGATTACAAGTCCATTTGTCTACACATCAGTTTATCTGAGACATTACAGCATAACAACTAACTTTAAAATTGACAAACCCTTTGGTTGGGCTTCCTTGTGTTTCAGACATAAATATGCACTTCCTTTTGGCAGGAGGATCTTCCTCTTCATCGGAAGAGCTTTCTATTGTCAAGTCAATAACGTCAACTTTCTTCTTGCTGACCTCATTGGCCACCGTCACAGAACATGGTTTGCTAACAACACTGGAACCTAAACAAGAGAATAAAATGTCACTGTTTTAAAAGGGTGTTGACATCAGCAGTCTCTATTCGCAACAGAACCAGGAACTCAAATCCTGTTTTAGCTCATCTTCCTGGCCGCTACAGAGAATGTTACGGCCCAGGAACTGTTTTATTAGTGTTCTGTATCACACCGAGAATATTAAAGCGCAAGCTTTAATCTTTTAATTATCCTTTTAATTATCAGTTGAAGGACCTAAAACAAGAGCAACCTTTCATCTTCTTAACTGCTATAATAAAGGACAAAGACAAAGTCCAAAACCTCATGCTTGTAGAGACACAAGCCTTTCTTTTTAGTTCAAATGACAAAGGTTGGAAATATGAAGCCCTCCACAAACCAAACATCAACATCCAAGCTACGACCAAGTCTCCAAGACTTTTTGTCGGTTTGCAACCAGTACCCAGGCGTACGTACTTTCTATTTTGGTGCACTGTGGACTTGAGACTTTCACAGCTTCTTTCTTTGGCCTCATGGGGCACCAGGAGCCATCCTCTTGGAATTTGATCTCATCCACATCTGAACATTCATTAAGGATTTCCATAAAGAGCCTGAAAAATAAAGTGGTTTCATTTTTTATTCCAAGTGAAATTTTTTTCTTCTAAGTGAAAAGGAGACACAGCTGAAAAGCTCTATGATCACCTTTAGACCCACTGGATGTACTCTCTCCCTAGTTCATCTTACCCAAAAGCCCAGAATTACAGTCTTTGCAGACATCAAAACCTGAAAGGGTATCCCAGCCTACCCATACCCCACTCCAGCACCACAGCAATTCATAGATTTCCATACAGAAGCAGAAACCATCACCCTTTGAATCAAGTCTGACACTTGTTTATGAGTTAAATTTTAAAGTTAACTTCAGAGACAGGGCCATGTAAAAGGGAGTCCTATCCTTAGATGTCCCATCAGGATTGCTCCAGAGGAAATACACTGAGGCTCAAGAGTTTGATGATGCAGTAAGGAGATAAGTTGACGTAGTTCGTTACACAGGAATAGAAACTATGTCTAATGGTTCCTCCCAGTCTAAAGTATTTTGACACAGAAAATAGCATGAAATGTGTAAACCTCAAGTCACAAAAGTAGCTATCAAGTACATCGTGAAAACTTTTAAGCAATTGTGTAATCTGCAAACCCAGTCTCTTACCCATCTAATATTAGGCTCTCATAAGCTGCCTTTTTGTCACAGACAGGGCAGATCCAGGTAGGCTTCTTTTCATTCATTTGAAGATAAAGAGCAGCATCAAAACATTGCAAGTGTGTGCAAGTAACAGCCCGGCATGGGATTGTCAGTCTCATTTTTCCCAGCTGCAGGAGATGGTTTAAAGCCCTTGAAGCCCAGCACCCTCTGC
>Ga0181612_146411_pt1 | contig 10830 bp, 7 predicted proteins | sample HoacroProtozoa21_FD_119630 | JGI IMG/M metagenome (GOLD analysis project Ga0181612, IMG submission 119630) | Hoatzin crop microbial communities from Cojedes, Venezuel. Combined Assembly of Gp0051906, Gp0051904, Gp0051908 | reverse complement strand
ATACATAAAAAAAAAAAAAAAAACCCGTTGAATAATTTTACCCCGGTTAGCCCCCCCCCTGGCCCAAGTTGGAAATTAGTAACTGCAGGAAACAAAACTTGACTGGAAATACAAACAGGCCAGCAGCCCCAAAAAAAAAAAAAAAAAAGGTAAAAGAAAGAAAATCATGGTAAAAAAAAAAAAAAAAAAGAGGCAACTACTCCGTGGTAATCATGCACAGAAACAGCAGGAAGCAGCACCTATCCAACAGAGCATAGCTACATGTTGGTATGTAAAAAACCTAATAGCTGCTTATAAGATAATTTTATTTTCAGATTACTTAACATTTTAGCAGCAAGCATCTGATTGAAAAAAAAACACCACACAGCAGCTAAGTTGCTAAAGTTAAATATATTTAAGTATTCAGAACACAAAAAAAAAAATCTACATCTAAATTTCCCTTTTCTCCTATTCCAAGTTTCTTCCTTATCTGATCAGTTCTAAAATCCTCATACTTGCAGTCTTGAGATGTGTGAAAGCTGTTGAAAATGGCATAGCAGTATCTCCCAGTCTGTCAAAGCAACCAACACAAGCTGTCACTTTATTAAAGCTAAGAGATCAAACAGAGCTCTTACTTAATTTTGTCCCTCTCTACAGCACTCATTATTTTCACTGTTCAGCAAAGTTACTGCTGCATTTAATAAGTAAAGGTGAAGTGTTGCTTAGCATTCGGAAGTGATAGAGAGACCATTAGCTACACTGAAATTCCATCACACCTTGAAGATAATCCACTGTTCTCAAAATAAAAGGTCCACTTGACTCCGAGATCTTAGCTTCTAAATCTCAAGTTGCACAAGCAGATAACATGGCAAACGTTTTAAACATCTCTTTCTCCTAACCAGCTTTCAGGTTTGAGCAAGACTGTCATACAGTTTTACGCTGGAAATTCTGGGAAAGCAGTCTTCAGCTTACAATTTCAGGTTACATCCTTCAAAGGACACTTTCCAGCTTTTCAAATCTGTCCTACTCAAACCACCATTATGAGATGCCTTCTTTCAGAGATCAGCAGCTGAGACACAAGCAGAACAAGTTTTTACATAGTTTAGGTTTGCATTTTACTTTTGTCAGTCCGAGTCCTTTAGAACATATTTCTTATATTTAAATTAAAACCTACAAGTCTATCAATCTGTTAAAATTAGGCAATAAACAGTCATGCAGAGATACCTATATCCAAGTTATGTTTAGCACATTAATGTTGTAGTTAATGTAATGTAACATTGTAACATTACAACTACCCTTTATGAGTTTCCCAGCATTGAAAGTCAACTTATTTTGCAGCCAGAGATCCCCTGGTTTCTGGAATTTCCCTGGATTACATCAGTTTTCTGATGAAATTATTCCCATGTTTTCTTGAACAAACATAACTGGGGGAGGGAAGGGGAGAGAAAGTGTGGGAACTGTCAAAATGCATTAAAATATCATTAAGTGTTTGTTTCTTTTATCTTTTTCACACTTTCACAGAATACCATTTAGGTGTATCAGCTTACTTCCCCCTCTACTCTGACCACTAATCACCCTGCAAGGAACCACTTCCAAAACCAAATGCTTCTGACAACTCAAACAAGAATTTTTGGAAGAAGAACCGTAATTGTGACCTGTAAATATCCTCTTTGTTCAGTAAGATTCAAAATCCCACTCAGAGACCACACTTTATTTTTTTTTTTTTAGACCAAGCACAATAGTTTTTGACATGTAGTCACTAAGGGGTTTCAGTACTACAGTTATTTCTATATAATCAATAGTTCCTAGGACTATTGATAAGAAAAAAAAGTAAGTAAATGCATGAACTAACTTAGAGATGAAGGAAACTATACTGCCAAAGTATAAGGTACTGTAAAAATCTAATATCCTTGGGATGATGCCACTGCACTAGACCACTGTTTTCCTTCTCCAGACTCTCTGCTATTCCTAAAATTATCAGTATACATGAGAGTTCTGAACAGCTGCAATTCAAATACAATTTCTATGTCCTGAACATCCTTTCCTTAAAAATAAATAAACAAACACAAAACATTTTAAATTTAGTCTCCTTTCCCCCTCTTCGCAGAACACTTACCCCTTTAGAGATCCAGCTTGGAGACAGTTTGCTGCCCTCATGGCCAGGCTCTGGCAGCACCCTGACATCAGAGGCATTTTTCCTCCTACCAGCTTCACTAGTCTATTTACAAAGAACATCAAGTGTTCCCATCAGCCAGGACACAGAGATGACATGCCCCTGCCTGGAGGAACTTGCAAGAGTCTAAATTAGCTCTAACTGTAAATAAAGAGGAAAAGCAGGATTGTACATAGAAACAATTATGGAATGTTTATTGCAACCTGTCTGTAGTCTCCTTTATGTTCTACTTTGTGCCAGATTTAGACATCTGTTTAGATCAGAGGACAAAGTGATGGTCAGCATCAAAATTCATCCTTGGCAGCTCGTGCATTCTCTCTCTCTTGATTAGAATGTTTAGTTATACTTGCTAGTCACTGCTGGTCTGCCATATCACTTCACTCTGGGGGGCTCAGAGCCGTGACAAGAACCTCTTCTGCTGAATTCTGCTCCATATTAAGGGAAACACATGGGTAAAGCTCCACACTGCACCCACGGGAACCTGTGAACTCCAGACCTTCAGTAGAGGTTCACGGTGGCAACAACTGTCTGAGTACTGACTTCTCCAGTTACGAATGTCTGCCCTCCTACAAGGCTTCTGGGTTCCAGATGACAGGCGTTATGCTGATCTTGCTTTCCATCAGCTCTACAGAAGCATTCCTTTAGTTTCAACAGGTGCCACACAGTTCTTCCCCTCGTTGCTGTTTTCCAGAGGAAAACAGGATACTTCTTCTGTCATCCACCCCTGAAAACCGTCTCTTCGCTCTTTAATCTGGTCCCTTTTACAGAGTCTGTATCTCTACATATTTTCAAGTCCCACCTACCCAACTGATTATTTTCTAACCCTTCTTAGTAGGTTTTGGATTATCTTAATTCTGTCAGTACCTGTACATTTAAAAAAATCAAACAAAAAACCCAACCCAAATACAAAAAACCCCACAACCCCCTACATATTTCATATATGCAACATATCCCTATACCGAAGGTATATGTAACACACACAGTGTGTTCTCTTTCCTTGGTTATTTGCCAAAAAGCTGTAGGTGCACCAGCTGGAAACAGGTCTCAATCTCTTGGGATCAGCAAAACGTTTTTATTGCAGTCTATACTTTTGTCACTGCTTGCAAGTACTAAATGTGACCCCAGTTTTAATTTTGCTGTTGCTAGTTGCATCCAGCATAGGGTCCATAGGATTGCATTTGTAGGACACATCCAGGGAAGGAATGATGACGGATGCTGTGATGCCACATGATGTATCTGGGTTATCTTGCTGGGCTTGTTTCTAAACCAGTATGCTGCCAAGCAAGCCACCAAAACATGGGAATGAAAACACACTAGAGCCGATTTCTATCAGGTTTTCCCACTTCAGAGTTTACAGCAATCAGGTGCTAAGCCCACACATGCCCTCAATACAGCTCTTGCTACAATCAATTTACGCCACTGCTGTTATTTTTAAAGTTGTATGGATGTATAATCAATTCCTACAAGCATAAGAGCAAAACCTGGGGCTTCATACACCCTTGGGTTTCACACCAATGCACACTAACAGCAACAAAAATCTGAACTCAATATTCAGTATATTTCAGTTTTTCTAATTATGAACACACAATAAAGATTTGTTATACTCCTATTAGGTAAAAGAAAGAACAAAAAGCCTACTAAACAATAAGAAAAAGCAGCACTGAAAGCTGATTAATGGCACCCCCTTCTGCAGCAAATAAATAAAACCTGGTAACAAACTGGAGTCTTTTGAACAAATATTTTTGTTTTCTGTCAGACAATACAAAGAAACTACATGTAAATACGAAGCTTTACATTTTCTAGGTCACACACTAGTCTGCTTTTGACCACTACTTTGATGACAGGGTTTATAAAGAAATATATTTTCTGATCTGATAGATAAAAGATTTTAGAACATGTCCTTGCACCAAACTAAGACAAAAAAAAAAAAAAAAGCCATGAAAGTTCTACTACCAACAGCATTGAAAACAAGCACACCCTGCTGCCATGTGCATTTTTGTAACATTTCACAGAATCAACGTTTCTCTTGCTGTTCCCTTCCCAAACATCCTTTCCCTCATCTCAGCCTATTGGGACTCTTCATTTTATACTACACTAGCTACAAACCTGCTCAAACAAATCAAAAAGCTAAAAAAAGTCCCCAGTTCTACGGAACCTGCACATTTTAGATTACCAAAATAAAGACTGAGGAAGACCACTTCGTTGAACAGTGAGAAACCCTCAGATCTGCCATGGCTGTAAGGTCTCTCAGAGCACAGCAGACACTCTGAAGATGGATGCAGTTTTGAATTTGAAGCTGCATTTTGAACAGAACATGATACAGCATGGACTACTTCCTTTCAAACCCCAGAGAACCTTCACTGTTGTGTTGTCTATTAATAAAATCCAGGCTATAATAAAATCTGTCACATTACAAAGGTTTAAACAGTCTTTAAATAACTTTGGATCACAAACCATTCCCCTTTTTAAAAAGTCAGACTTCATGGTGTACCCAAATCATAAGTACTGAAAAGACTACTGCAATTCCTTTGCTAGCTTAATGCCTCTTCTCTCATCTTCACACTCCTTTTAGGAATTGTTGAAAGTTTCCATGCTTTGGGCTTTGGTTTTCCAACTATGATGATTTTCTTGGTCTCATCTGGTTTACTTGTTTGAACAGCAAATGTATGACAGCATGAAATATTTCAGGGAGTAGGTGTCACTAATTTTGGTTTCTTTTGGTCCATTTAAACCCTTAGTTCAAGAGAACCTTCCTTTCTGACAAATTTCTCAGTAAGTGGTTTGATCTGGCCTTCACTACCTCTTTTTGATTGGAAATAAGGTCAGCGTCCTACAGCTGCTTACGTTACTCTGTAGAAATCTGAAAAAAGTTGAAGTCAGTAACAACCCACCAGTCCAGTACAGCACTTTGGAGGCCCCGTGGAAACAAAAGTTAAATATCTAGGAAAATCTGTCACAAGCCTAATTCTTCATCATCCACTTCAGGAATGTCACCATATTCCCACTCATTTTCCTATGCAATGATAGGTCATACAAGTCTCTGAACTGCAGGGAAAGTAAAAACAAAAACAAAGGAAGTGCTTTTACTTCCTGAAAGGAAACTGAGCAACTCTTTTTTAACATTATTATGAAACTTGAAAGAAACCTCATGATTCTGATGGCTCCAGGCCAGAACTGAATCTTAATTGGTAGCAAAACCATTCCAGAACATACAGACAATTAAATAACTCTTAAAAAACAGCACCAGAATGTAATTATTTTAAACTTACAATTTTAAAACAGTATACCATACGCTTGTAATTGTATAAACACAGATTCTAATCAGACACAGATCAGCCAGTGGCTGATCAGATAACACCACAGCTCCAAAAAGCAAGCAAAGGCAAAGCAGTTAACATGTTTGAAATGTTATACTTTTTTTTTTATTTAAGCTTTTACTTTTTACAAGTTTAATTGCTTGAACAACTCCCTCTCCTACCATAACACTCCCCTCTGCATGCATTTCAACATGCCTCGGAACAAGAACCTGCCTCCCTCCACTCCAGCGTCAGGGGCTGTATTCAACTGCAAATACCTTCTTCTGGCACTAGCTCTGAAAGCAAACATTGCAGGGATGCACTCAAGGCTAGTTACGATCAACCAGTAAAGTCACGTTTAACAAACAGATCAGTGAAGAAAGCTCATAAATGAAGGAAAATGTTTATTTTCCCACGCTTGGTCAAAGTTATCCTATCCAACATCTGAAATGATGTTAGTATGAAGGGCAATATCTTCCTCTGCATGTCTGCCCTTCCACTAAGGTTAGATGGATTTGAGAATAGGACCCGAGCTCCCAAATCTGTCCTTATTCATTTAATTCCAGATTATCTTATACTAGGTCTGTTTCTAACCGCCTGCACATGTATATATTCTAACGCTGACAGTTCACATGCCCACAGTTCTCAGGCGTTCGCACAGTAAGGTTGAATTGCTCGCAGTATTCAAACTGAATGGATTTGGGGAGATTCTAGTTCAATTGTAAGAGCTCGCTGACTTAATTACTCCAACCTTTTCAGCCTACTCGCCATCCCACCTTGTATCCCCTCTTCAGGTCCTTTACCCCTCACCCTCTGGAAAACTGCTAGAATCCGAACTCACCAAGTTCCACTGACAACTCACCCCTGACTCCACCTGTAACCATTAATTAGCCATGCCTTCAGCTTATTCAAAAATGTAGCATTTCACATCTGGTGATTTGGCCATTACTGAGAGCTTTCCATAAAGTATAACAATTTTACTAAATTATCTAAATTATATAAATAAAAAATGACAGCACAACAACCTGATGTTAGAAGTGTTTGTGCAAGAGAGATAGCAGGGCTGGCATTTATTTCATTACTGATTACATTTCTGTTCTATCCTTGTGCTCAAGCTATATTTTGACCCTCACCCCAAAATTTTTTTTCTCCTGACTATGGTCCTGCTCTGAGATCTGTTTTGTTCTATCATCATATGCCAGGTCATTCAACACTTCCATACTCAACCACCCCTATATAATCATAAGGATTCAAAAATATGGGGTAGATAATCACTTCTGGTTTGTGTCTTCCAAACAGAAAAGTCTTGTTTCTCTCCACAGGTTATACTATTACCCGTTGCAGCACCAACAGCTGGCAGCTCATACTGAAGGGGAAAACAAAAAGAAGAAAAAAAGAAAGAAAAAAAGAGACTAAACAGACTTTATTCAGCAATTTTGTCATCTTCCTGCAATCTAACCCCAGAATGGTGATTACACAGATGCATTAGCAGACAGTCAGCATTTTCTGCTACCCTTTCTTCCCCACAACACTTTGTGCAACTGCCAGTTTGCCTGGCTGCTAGATAGCTGAATGGGGAATAACACAGGCAACATACTGGGAAAATTGCCATCCTGCTGGCAAAAGGGCATGCCTGTTGTTTCCCTTGATCCTCATGGCAGCAGCACAAGCCAACCTCTAGAAACACACCATCTTACAGTTAGAGACAACCTGAACATAAAGGTCCAAGCAGGTGAGTTATTTCTTCAAATGGAAAAATAAAAATAGGATTAGGTAAACAGTGCTGGTATTAAACACGATGTTCTAGTATTTCACTTGAATTGCCCACATTTTAGTTGCTTAGTTCCACAAAGTTCTTTTCACAACTTACTGGCCCAACAGAAGCTCCTCATGAAGGCACCCAAAAGTCTTCACAGACAGAATTGCAAGCCTGTGCGCAGACTTCTACTTCAGGGCCAATCAGTAAACCAACATCATAACCATAGACGCGAGGAAGACGAACAAGGCATGAAAAATACAACAAAGTGCAAGATCCAGTGTCAGCATTGCTTTGTCCTTTTAAAATCACTATTAACAATAAAGCATATGAGTTATTCACTGGGCCTCCCTTTTTATCACCACAGACTATCAGCATTAGGAAAACACAGTACAGTATCTTCCACTACGTAAGTAATTGTGGAATTTATCACAGCAGACACGGAGACAAAGTTATGGCGTTTATTTTTTTATGTGCACAAGGGAAGCCATGAATCATGCGATAACTTTCTGGGGCAAACTGACTTCGTTCTTGGTACATGAAAAAGTTTAAGGTGGCTGCAGACAGTATGGGTGAAACAGCTGGAAAACACTCACTGACTGGTATTTCCAAACAGCCTTTCTGAACAATGCCTTTATCATGTGGCCCAAACAAATAAGCCTAATTATTCCAGCTTCCAAAAATCAGTTACATTTAAGAAATACGACAGCTTATCCAGCTTTTCAGTGCCCAGTTTACCTCTCTAATCAATACGGAATAGCTTGTCTATCTTGCTCTGAATCCTTTGCCTGTCATTGGAACCACTTACTGCAGAATCACACACAGACCAGCCACCTTTGTAGCCCTCCTGGCAAATGCTCCTATTATTATCTTGCACAATGAAAAAAAATGCTCTTTTTTGCTGCCTACGATGAACCATTACATTTATGATTCAGGCATTATCAGAGCACAGTAAAATGACATTATCTGATTTATTTTTTTTTAAAGAATCATAAACACTCCTTCTCGCAGTACACCTTCCCACTCTTCATTTCTCACTGAGCAAGTATATGTCTCAGTCAGCTACAATCAGAGACCACCCAATACTTTCAAGACAAACAAGAACATTAATTTTGAATTCTGACCTAAACCCGATACCAGAAAGCCAGCCACACGGGCAAAGCTCACGTGCTCCTGCGTAGACATAAGTCAAGACTCATGTATCCTCCACTACAATTTTTAGACAATAAAATTTCCAAAACTTTCTGCCCTAAATGGTTTGCAAAACCGAATGCTTGCTTAAGGGGACTCCATTTGGCTTTTGCCAAAGTGCAGCCTGATTTTAACAGAACCTGAAGCATGTCGTGGTCTGTACGACATTTCTAGTATCTCTCTGGAAAGCGGCTACATAAACCTTCAGACACCACCATCGTATATGTAGCTTTGTGATCAAATATTTCCATTTCTATTTCTACTTCTGTGTAATTTATACCATACACTGGCCTGCATTCATTACGGAAGGCATTCTGGAAAGCATTTCAAAGAAAAAAAAAAACATATGTATTTTAAAGCACAATCTTTTTATCAGTACTGCAATATTTCAGTACAATTCCAGGAAAATTACCACAACAGTAAAACCCATGCAAGTAGAAATCTTGCACAAAATCTACATTTAAAGCCTCCTAGCAGGCATTTGGCATTTCATCCCTTTTTGCTACACAATTTAAGTTTTCATTTTTAAATAAAATTTACCACCCAAGCTAGAGTATTTTTTAAATACAACTTTCTGAACATGGATCAATGCATAGCTCACTGACTCTACTGCCTCACCCAGCAAGTCAAGATTCAAGGCTATGTTCAAACACTTTCCAAATGCGACGCGCTGCTTGAACAGTTTTGACCCAAACCATGCTGTTTGTCCAACATTTAGACAACTGAGATTCTTTTTAAGTAAATCCTTCCTCCCTCCTGAGGCTGCCTTCTAGCAGCATTTGTGTGTGCTTGCCAGCGCAGCTGAGCTGCCATGCTGTCTTTTCATGCACCTTGTCAGTAACTATCTTGGGCATCTACCAAAGCCTTCCTATATCACCTATAACAAAATCCTTCTTCTTTATCCTCTCAGACTTCCTTCACCAAAGTATTCCTTTAACACCTAAAGCAGTAGTTGCACATTTTATGTGCACTTCCCAACACTCCATGAGAGAGCACCTTCATCAATTTGGTAGAGGCAGACTTTAAAACCCCACCCCCTCAAACAATTAAGGTCCCACCACCTCCTTTGTAGCATTCATCATATCCATAAATCTCCTCATATCTAAATCATAAAGCATATGTTAGTAGGTAGCTTAACATTTAATTCCTACACTTATTTGATGTACGTTTGTGAGCAACAGGCATCTCATGGTGGTTTTTTGCACATTAATTGCCAATTTTTTTTTATTACTTAAAAGAGAATAAAAACCTTGGGGAGAGGAAAAAAATATGCAACCAGAACTGATCATAAATCCAGGTAAAAGCCACTCTTAGGACTACATGAATTCATGATTCATCTTTCAGGCAATAATATGCAGATACACTTAAGATGCAACCCTTTTATAACTAAAAAAAAAAATTTTAAAAAAATCTGCAACTTCAGCAGAAAAATCATCCAGAAAATCTCAACCATAATCTAGTTTCAAAGGTCTCCTATGAGATTATGAAAATGAACAGACACCTACATAAAAATACCTCACAAGACACTTAAGGTTTCTTTTGTCTAAGGAGGTTGTGAGGGAAGAGAAGTATGCAAAAATACACATGCCTTTGTAAATCCACTGGAGGAAGAAAACTTCATGAAGGACAGTAGTTTTGCACACCCTGAAGCACTGCTTTTTGTGTGTGCTTGTTCCAAGATGCCCACTTTTTAAACTAAAAAAAGCCCAGAAGACAAATGAAGGCTGTTAGAGCAAAGTAAGTTCACAATTATGAAACTGAAACAATATACCTACATGCTTGAAACCCAACCAGAGGTACACCTCTGTTTAGACACATAGGTACAGACACATAGGTTTAGCTACATCAACACAGTTTTATCACTCTGTTGTCAGGCCTTCACACAAGACCCTGCTGTTCCTCAATACTTCCTTTCTTGTGGAACAGTGAGCTGTTTCAGTATGTATTGAATCTTATAAAAATTAATGTTTCAGCAGTGCTGAGCTTAGAGAAAATATTTAAGAGTCTACAATTAAAAGGCATTAGAGAGAGGAGCATATGTTTTAACCATGTGGACTACTTTTAGTTACCTTTTTGAGAAGATTAAAATTAAGCAGCTTTTGCTTTTTATCCCACTCGCACCCTCCTACTACAAATTCTGAGCTAATCCTCCTTCTACAGACATCAAAACAGGGCATAAGTATTACAGCTACTTACTGCCAAAACACGTTAGTTTAATATCCCATTACTATTGTAATACTGGCACAATAACTTATTATATGTGACAGCTTTTGCAGTTAGTCAAGGATAGAGCCACTTACTCTGTAGTTTCTTCATCCACATAAAACCATAGTTGTAAAATTTGTAAAAGAGAAAATGTACGGTCTGAACTAGATGCTCATCTCAGACTATAATGCCAGAGAAAATCAAAGGCTTATAAGGTCATCTCACAGTCT
>Ga0181612_169875_pt1 | contig 10831 bp, 8 predicted proteins | sample HoacroProtozoa21_FD_119630 | JGI IMG/M metagenome (GOLD analysis project Ga0181612, IMG submission 119630) | Hoatzin crop microbial communities from Cojedes, Venezuel. Combined Assembly of Gp0051906, Gp0051904, Gp0051908 | reverse complement strand
CTAAAAGAGGGCAGATTTGGATTAGGTATTAGGAAGAAATTCTTCACCATGAGGGTGGTGAAACACTGGAACAGGTTGCCCAGAGAAGCTGTGGATGGCCCCTCCCTGGAAGCGTTCAAGGCCAGGTTGGATGGAGCTCTGAGCAACCTGGTCTAGCGGAAGATGCCCCTGCTCATGGCAGGGGGGGTGGGACCAGATGAGATTTAAGGTCCCTTCCAACCGAAACCATTCTCTGATTTGCTTTTGCCTTCATCTAGTCATTCATCACTATGTAAAACTACATGGGCACCATGCAACAAAATGCCTTCCTAACTATTTAAAATCCTTTTTCTTGTTTTTCCAATCTGAAACTTACAGTTTAGAGAGAGACTAGAGTCAACTTTCAGCTTCCTCTGCATCTCACTTCTGCGTTGGAGAAGTACAGATGACAGCACAAAGTGAATCAGAACAGCCACTTCTTCTTGTGAGTGATATTTATGCAGATATTTAAGGACTGAGAATGTACTGTGCAAAATAATCAGGTGGAGTTACACGCTTTAGCGTGATGTTCTTTCTGACACATGTACTATCAGTCCCACAAACAATGACCTGTTTTCAGTGGGGTTTGTATCTCCACATATTGTTGATCTTATGTGCTTTAATCCTTCATATTGTAAAACTGACACTGCTCATAAATCATAAATGGATCCTGACAGCTACTTATATCAAATAAGGGCCAAGTCAGCTTAATCTGAACTCATCTCCTTTCCTCTCCTCCTGCAAGGACAGCCACTTCAGGATGTGCTTCACAAGGATGGGGCATATGTGAAAGTAATCAAAAGCTACTATTCTGTGCCAGTGTGTTTAAGAAATGATGCCTAAGCTTCACTCTGTGTGGGCAGAAGCCTGTTGGTCCTAAGTGATAGATGAAGCACAGTACTAGGAGAACATCATGTCAGAGATGATCTGGACTTTGCTGGAAAATCAAGCATGCCGAAGAAAGCCCAAGCATCAGGGAGAGAGGACGGCGCGTGCTGGGAGGTGCAGTTCTGCCTAGAACTCTTCAGTCAGCATAGAAGAAACGGAACAATAACTGATATTTTAGAACACTAACCTTTGTTTGAAATATCCTCAAGGATGCTGGTGGAGGTGAACTGTTAACCCAAAATGCCTTCAATCTCAGGAAAGGGCAAAGTTAGCTTTCTGTAAGGGAGAATGCATTAGCATTTGTCTGCTGTCCGTGCAGCAGCACCCTCTTCCCTGGCCATGGAAGAGAGAGCTGCTCCCAGACAGTCCCTAGCAAGGGCCCTACGAGGCTGAAGAAGGAGGCAGCATGATGGGGGAAGTCACTGAAAGGCTGGCTGTGTGGCAGCTCTGCCTCAGGAGGCTTTGTAAGTGTTGGTTCAGCCTTGCTTGATCCCCTGCTTACAAGTGGAGACTTAAAAGGGAGCTGATGTGAAATGTCAGTAGCTTGTGGCTCTCAGCAGCTGCTTGTCAGACTTGATTTAGAAAGTGCAGAGGAGTGGTGAATCCCACTTGTATGGGGACCAAGATGGTATAAGCCTTTGTACAAAGGTAAATGGAGCAATGAAGCATTATGACATCTGCACCTGCTGTTACTTAATGTGCATTGACCTTCCCCTGGTAAGAGACCCAACTAAAAACCCCCATGCAAATCCATGTTATGGTGAAGTGTTTTATAAGTCCTATTGCATGGAAACCAGAGAATTGAAGGGATTTTTAAAGTTAGAGCCTGCACTTTTGGTTCATAATGGTCCATTTAAAAGCAAAGAACTGCAAAAGGGTATAAGCTCAGAAGCAATCCTTGGACTTTAATGGGAATAGATGTGCGGGGAAGCACCTACCATGATTGATATCTGTCAGGGGAACACTCTTGCCGTGTAGTTGTCAGGAGTAGAACAGCTGAGGACTGAAGTTCAGTGTCATGCAGAAGAAGGCCCTTGTGAAGCTATATAGTTGGCTGTGCTTTCCTGACAGAGCAGAATGAATTGGGACAGAGATGTATTTATATCACTTGATATTTTATTTAGTGCGCACATATTTTGGCAAAACCCTGATTAGCTCCAACAGCATGTATTCTGTAAATCTTCATACTGTGCCTATGAGTGGCACTCTTGCTAGCCCCTGTGCTTTTTGTATAGTAAAAGAGGGTAGTTGCTGCCTTAGCCTTCAGGGCAAAGTACATCTTCCCTTTCTACTTCTCTAATTCACTTCTCCTGTTAAGTGCCAAGGTGTACTGCTAACCATGGAACCACACCTGAACTCAGCACAGGGTTAGACCTGTAGTCTGTTAGGCAACTCCTCTTCACTGACCTTTCTCCCCTGCGACTCAGTAAAATGGTCAGGCAACAGCCTGCTCCTCTTTTCCATTAGATCGGCAAAAAGACAACAACTGTTTTTGTATCATTCTCTTATTCCCTGTCCCAGGAAGGAATTCTCTGTTCTCTTCTCCTGGTGCAGATGACATCTTCTGCCTTCCCTCTACCCATGTAATTAAATGTCACTTATTACACTTACAGGATTCTCTTAAGGAAGATCAAGAATTTACTTGCGGTGTAAGCTTTGCTATTCTCTTTATACCGAAGCTGCATTGATGTCAGTACCTAATGCTGAGAGAATCATATTGCTGGGCAGTGGTGAGGGATTTGGAAGTCCGGAATGCTTTTGGCTATTGAGGGTAAAATATCGTTGTCACATATAAAAGATAGTTGCATCCTCACTATGACTTCCCACAAATGAACTAAGAGCCCTGCAATACTAGCTGTGCTTTTTGGAGTTAAATACATGCACTTCACAGCTCACAATTGACTTTGATAAATAGCTTCTCATTCTGAGTATGGTTTAAAAAAAACCAAAACAAAAAACAAAACAAAAATCCATAATGAACAGTAAACTTTACTCTTAACTTCCTGTGTGATTATGTGAAAGCTTCATGTAGTCTGAGGAAGAGCTGTCATATCTGTCACTAAGTATACAAAGGTTATCAAAGCAAAATGCCATTGCATTTTCTACTGTTCTACTGGTACCCCTTTGCAGACCAGGTTTTCAGAGTAAGGCTCTGCAATGGCAGTGTTCTTCTTTAGTGGATTGAGAACACACTCATAGACTTCAAGTGAAGGGAAGCTAGAGCTGAATTGCCTTGTGGACTATTCTCAACTAGTAAATGCAGCTACGCTTTTTTCTTTTTTTCCTCTTTTTTTTTTTTTTTTAAATAAACGTAACGGCACCACTGGCTGTCTGCATATGGGTTTTGTTGAAAGATGAAAGCTGTCTGTCGTGGCATGATTAGCAGCTTCTCCAGAATTTCAAACACTGCAGTGACACTAAGGTCTTGCTGAAGTTCCACCAAATCTGAATGCAGGGCATTTCTTGCTCTGGTTTGGAGTGCTCCTTTGCTCTCTGAGAGGATGGAGCAGCTTGGTGCATGGTCTGCCAGCTAGAGCCTAGACACTCAGTGGGCTAATTCTGCTCTATTAACTCTCTAGCAATAAGATTACAAATAGGAGGAAGTTTTTCATGTATGTATTTTGCATTTATTTTTCAAAGAGTTCACCCTTGGTACCTCTTAACAGCCTTGGCCTCGGCCTCCTGCTTTACTTACTGGGGCATCTTTCTTCCAGACATCACAAAGATATGAGCAGCTCTGTGGACTCCATCCAGTGTGTTAAAACAAAGCTGCCAAACATGCAGTGCCTGCGATGTCACCCGCAGTGGCCAGTGTTCCATCTGTGACTGGGATATCCCAACCTTTTTTTTTTCCACTTGTGTGGATCCAGTAGCCCTGTTTCATCTCACATTTTTTCCTATTATACCACTTCTGATGTGCTAACTTGATCTAGAAAAGTGTCTTTTTATGGGTTCTTGTAATCATGCCTTCATAGAGCAGGAAATCATGCCACAGAGTTGACTTCTCTCTCATGGATACCCTGGCTGGGGTACTGCAAAAAAGAAAGATTTCTTTAGGTCTGCTTTGTCTCGGTGATGATGATGACACCACTCTATGCATCTCCCTGTAAACGTGAAGAAGTTCCACTTGCTGTGGAAAGGTTGTGGACTGTGGTTGTTAGTTACAATATTCAGGGGGTAATCAAAAATACTTTATGAACAGGAAACTTGTTGAAACACAACCGTGATATGTTAATAACTGATGCTATAGTATATCATGATGTGTTGATGCAGATTCTATGAAGTAAGAGATGCTAAGTCAAGGCATTTTGCAAATAACAGGATCACTCTCCTTTTCCAGTACAGCTTGCTCAGGACTGGAAGAAAGGGAGGGGAGAATAGACGGGGAGACTCCAAGATAATTGTATTAACTATGGATAATAAAAATCCAAAATGTCTGGCACACACAAAAGTTACCAGAAGCAGATGGTAAAAAGATACGTGAATGGGAATTGGCAGCATACTTCGTGATGCCAGTGTCACCAGAGCAGGGAAAGAAAGAAAAATAATCACTGTGTTCTACTTTGAAGTGACCACAGGGAATCTCTTTGTTTATTGGAAGACTTCCCCAATCCAGTCTTTGGGAACCTTGCATGTAAATTTACAGTACTGAGGATGCAATCTAGTCCAGCACCTTCTGGTATAAAGCAAACACCTCCCTGGAGGATGTATTATCAACTCCAATGTATGGATGGTTCTTCTCTCATTGGTTTAATTTATTGGAAAGTGCAGTGAAAAAGATTATTCCTTTTAAATTATTTACATGTATCCCTTATGATTTCAGAGGGAATAGCACAATTGCAATTAAATTTATCCTTATTAGCATTAAACCCCAAAGCACTCATGTCAAAATAGATCTGAACAAGAACCCTCCAGGAGTATGAAAATGAGGAGGAAATTGTTTCTACATTCTTAATACTGGCTGTTGATTTTGATCTCTCTTTCTGTGTTTCTGTGCTGACAAACTGTACATGTTGAAGAGACAGCAATATCCTCACAACAACACCCAAGCTGACAGCAATCTCCTCCTGGAAAACTCCTCAATGGACTCAGTAGGCTCTCCTCTAATTTTTTTTTTTTTTTAAGGAATTAGAGCACAAAGTTAAACGAAAGTAGTCACTTGCATAGGACTTGGAGAAGCCCTGCTCTGCCACAACCTTCAGGTGTGGTAGTGTGGAGTCTCTTAAACCCAGCTATTCTAAGTTACTGAGGTGCCTCACTCCTTCCCCAGTACATGTGAGGTGTAGTCATTAGGCCTTAGGCCCTCATTGCTAAAATGGAGACACCAACCTCACTGGGTGTTTGTGAGGTTAAGTACAGCCAAGAGCATGAGCTGGACAGCAGCGAAGGTAATGAAGCCCATGTAAATAACAGCAAGAAAATGAGGCCTAGTAACAAAATGCAATGGCCTGTGAGAAGTGGCATTTTCTAAAGCATTAATGACTGAGATATGTGCTCCCACTAGATGCATTTAGAAAAACCCCATGCTAAAGTCTCAGCGAACCTGTCTGACTTTAAAGAATGAGGCCAGTGGGAGTCTTTTTGTAGATGTGATGACTGGGTCTCTATGGTGATTCGTTGCAGTGAAACGTTACTGGCAGTATTAACTGATCTAATTTTGTAGAGCCTCTTTGTGAAATCAAGAGACCTGCAGGTGAGTTAAATGTGTACAGATCCATCCTGCGCTTCTTGCAAGGGCTACTGCTGTGAGTGATGCTAAAATATTTTTTGTGTGGATGATAAATCCTGTTGTAACCGAGGTTTAACTGATTACCAGATTTCAGGTTTAAGAACTGTATCCTTGTTGTCAAATTTTGGGCCTGCCTTGGGGAGGGCCGTCTGACGTGAGTACTGTGGATCCCTCTGGACTGAATGTCTAGTGTGTGGCTGTCTACCTGCGCAGCAGGGGACTGGATTCAGGCAGTCGAGCGGTATGTCAGCCACTAAACTGTGTGTGGATCGTGGAGTGGTGACATTTCTATCCATCCCTCACTCAATCCAGGGATATGTGAAAAAACATATAAATAACTGGCGTTATTTTTAACCCAAATAAATAATTTTAATTGCTTCAAAGCAGTATGTTGAGCAAAAAATTAGCAGACAAGAAAACAAAACTGAAAGCATGTGAAAATCTCACTCAGCCCTAGGTGTGAGTCTTCTTGTCCCTTTCAGAAGGCACACATGGCCCTGAACAGCCCTGCAGTAACAAACCAGGGCAGGAGTAAGATGTTTGAGGAAGAGCAAGGGGCTATCAGGGTTTCTGCATGTGATGCAGAGGGGCTTATCTGAGGGGGAATGGGGACTGATGGGCATTTGGCAATTTTTGTATGTCTGAATCCAAGAGCTAGGGAAAGTAAGTTAAAGGATAGTCACAACACTGATGGATTTGAACAACGTCGGCTGGAAATACCTGAGAGGATCTGGCTGTGCTTCCACTCCTGCAAACCTGGGCTGAGGATGAAGTTGTATGGAAGCAGCTTTAGCTTTTAGGAGAATAAGGTTACTCTTACCCATCTGAATGGGTTAGGTAGAATAAAGTTGAAAATAGCAATCTCTCCTGGGAATATTCATGGATGAAAGCAGACTAATAAAAAAGTTTTGCTGTAAAACTAATAGTTTTAAGCAACTTTTTCATTTCTAATAGGTAGCAGAATTTCTGTAGCAAAGCTGCAATACTTTGTATTCCCCCATGGACCCAACCTCTCTGTGTGTAGCTTGGATGATTTCTTTTTTTACATATCTGGTATTAAATTGTACCTGCTAAGTCCTATGTGACACTTTGATGTTCTGTAGGTATGTGCCTAATGTACAGTTCAAAGCAAATTGGATAGCTGTTGCATCAGCTTCCACCCATGTCTCTTCTATTCTGATATCAGAAAATGTATTTTATAGTGGAAGATGATTTCTCCTTGCTTTAAGGAACATCGTGTGATGCCAGGAATAGGGAGAGTTTGAAAGACAAGGAAAGGAAGTTAGGTGAACATTTTTGGTCTCTTTCTGTTCACAAACAGTGGATCCTCATTCCTGCAAATGTTTTTATTTAGTACTACGGACAAGTGCATGCCAAGACTCCTGCTGCTAACCTAATGTTTTAGAAATCACCTGTAAGGGATCTGAAGGTAGTCTGGGATCTGTTTTTTTGGCTGAAACTCCAGACTTGAAGCTGGGAAGGAGAGCAAGTCCTTGGAGTTAAAAATAACAGGGAAGACCTTCTTTGACTCTTACTGAGCAATAAAACATCTTTTCCAGGCTTCTTTGCCCACCTTTCTCTTGCTTTTTACTGCATCCTCCATACATAGAGATTATTAGGAATCCATTTCTTAGTTAACAGCAAACTATGAGCCATTGACTACCTGGAACTATTCCTGGTTAGAAAAAGCAGGGTCGATTTCTGCTGTAATCTTTCCCAGATCCCTGTTCCTCTTGCAAAGACTGCTTTAGCTAATGGAGCAGAGAGAGCAATGAGCATTCTCTGCTGGTATTGGCAGAAGGGGAAGAAAACGAGGACAGCTTGGGCAAAAGCATCACTTGGGGTTTTAACCCACAATACTGGTAATGAAGGCTAGGTATGCAAGTGTTTCTGCAAGGAGCAAAAGTTACTTTCACAAGGCCAGTAACCTTCTGGTGCTTGAAATATAGCAAGCTACATTTATCTTATTATTTTAATGTTTTCTTTCCTTAGGTCCAAAGACCTTTATGCCTGTGCTATAACTACAGGGGAGACACCTGTTCATGCAGCAGACTAAGGGTCACTATAGGTCTCATAAGCTACAAGAAAGCGTAAATACTAGTTTTTCATATGGCACTGAACTACTTATTGGACTGAGTTTGAATTCCAGATCAGCTCATACTGCTTTCTCTAGATGCTTCTGCTTGCTCTGCCTGACCTGTTGAGATGGATGGTAAAATACTGATCCAGAATAACGGAAGTGTAACTATTGGTTCTTGGTAGAATGAGGTCTTGCATTCAGAGAAAATTTGGAGATGCTGCTGTAAATGCTCTACCCTTATTATATCTTAGTGTGATATGGTAAGATAAATTTAATTAGTGTGCAGTATGTTGTGCCTTCATGTAAACCTCGAGTAGCACCACACTCCTGTTGCACGCTCTAAAAATATCGTTTCCTCAAAACGCAGGTCTGAGTTTTGCTGAACTTGTTCTTTTGTCTGGAAAACACTTTTCATTTGAAAACAATGCATAGTGTAGAAATTTACTTGGATTTAACAAGTTTTTACGTGTGTTCTACTGAAATTTTTTGCTGAAAAACAGAAACTAGAAAAGCTGGGTGGTCTCTAAGCAATTTATTTTTTGGCTCTGTTAACTAAAAGAGAAGCTAACTATCCATAACCTAACAGTCTTCACATTCTGGCAGTAGCCTGAAGAGAAGATAGAGCTCAGACTGATGTAGGTGAATGGAAGCTCTTATATATATATATATTTGTGTGTGTGTGTGTGTATATGTATAAGGCAGCTCAAAAAAAACAAACTGTGCCTTGATCCATCTAAATGACCACAGCAGGCATACGGGAAGCCCTCCCAGGAGAGAAACAGCACTTATCAGTGCATACAGCAGCATCTATAAAGCACTTGCCATCTTCCAGTTAGAAGAGGATAAGTATCCTCTTTTGTACTTTACCCTGAACTGAGGCTGCCAAGGAAACTGGATAGGAAATGGTGTATTTTGTCAAAGGTACAGCACTTTAGTACCCAAAGCAGGCTCCTGGACTACTAGTCCCCTGTTCTAGCAGGGACCAAACAGCACAACTTCTGAGGCAGCTGGTGCAATTCCTATATTCCTGTAAGGTCTATTGTGCGAGGTGTTCCCCTGCTTCTCACTGTGCAGGCTGTCAAGGTCAGCTGCCAGGGTGAGGTTTTCATACTTAACAGCCCAGTGAGGTCCCTCATCATCAATGAGCAAAATACATGGTGACAGCAGAAGGAAATTCAATTTGTAAACATCTTCAGTATTAATTATTTAGCATATAGGGCTACGTGTGCATTGGATCCTTTACAGAGTAGTGGCAGTCACTTCCTGAATGGCCTGAAGAGTGAGCTGATTGGAGAATATGATGCAGCCAAAAGCATGTTTTGACCATTTCTAAGTTATCTGGATAGGTGAGCCAGACTTCCTTTGTCTGGGCTCTGTTTGCAGTGGCAAATGTACAGAAAGGGATAGAAGGGGGAATATAGATTTTTTTTTTTTTTTTTTTTAGATGTAGACATGAAGAGGAGGCTTTGGCCCGTTATGATGGTAAGTTCAATTAGATGGAGGCAAATCCTCCTTTTGGAAATGTGTATGTTCCTTTAGTAGCTCCTGGTTTTCTGTTGGCATATCCATATTTGTGTCATATAGTAGTTGTCTTAGTTTCTTTAATGCTTGTAATCAGGTATGTTCTGGTTCAAGTCTTATTTCTTCATGAAGTATCCTACGCACTTAATGCAGCAGCAAACAGTACTTTGTATATCTATGGCACTCTCCACCCTGAAAGCTCAAAACTAAAGCATATATATTTTTATCCATTTACCCATGCAAGGATGTTTTACAGGCAATCACATCTGGGTTACAGTAACACGATTGTTTTAATTGCCTCTATTATGCTGGTGCATGTCTCTGAGGAGACTGCCCTAAGTTCTGATGTCCCTATATTATCTGGGTTTGTAGGCACCTCCTGTATCCTTCCCCCTCCCATGGTTAGACTGCAAGAGGAACAGACCAATTCCTTAGAAATCTGCACATGCTTGAGCATAGGAAGGGCTAAACCAAGGTTAATATTTCCTCTGAAAAGCCTTCTTTGCTTTCTGCAGAAACAGGCTTACAAATAGTAAAAACCAGGCTAGTCTAGTTCAAACTCCACAAGTTCCAAATGTAATATGGAGGCTGTTAGGATTCAGTTTCTGTTTATGCACTTGTTTTGATTAGAGAAGGACTGCATTTTGCTGGGCCGGAGCTAGCACTGTCACTTTTCACTTCAGCTTAGTCACTCTTCTACTTCAGACAAAGCCTAAACCACTAGAGGTCAGGGGAGGAATGGACAGGGATACCTTCTGAAAAACAGCGGTAAGGATAGAGTTTGGTAGGGAAGGGGTGTTTTTTCTATTCCTGTATCATCTAGGTGACTTTTCATAGCCTTGATTTTTAGATAGTCCCCTGGGGAAAGCACAGGAGTGTTTCTGGCATTTGACATCTTTATTCAGTCTTTGGCTTTGCCACAGACTTAGTGAGACCTTTAGCAAGTCATCTAATTGCTGTATGCCACAGACGCCCCTCTGTCACGTGAGGATTTCTACTGCACGTTGCGTTTTCTTAATACACATGAAGCACCACGTGGCAGTGATTGTATTTCACCATATGTGGGAGAGGTGGTATGGGGGAGAAGAATGGGCCCCATCATCTACTGGGGCTGACTGAAAAGTAGACAACTCACCATCTCTTATCTCCAAGCATTTCCTTCACCCAGAAATATCTGCAGACTAACCTGGCCTGAGGTTCAACTTCAGGGTAAAGGCTGTCTGACATAGGTGAAAGAGATTTATCAGATGCTTTCTTCTATTTTTTTCTATTTTTGCTTTTCATCCGGAGCATGTTGGTTATATGCGGAGAAGTCAGTCTGTGATTGCCAGGTTAGCTCGCACGGGCAGAAGACAGGGGACCGGGGAACTTGGTCCTCAGGCCCCTGTGTCTGTAGGCGGCCACACAGTGGGAGAGGGAGTGCCCGCTGTCTGCAGGAGCAGGTGTGGTGACACAGTTACACAGGAACGTGAGACCTGGGCAATGCCTGTCCCAGCACTCCCCACAGGACAGCTTGTCACCCGCTGCTTCAAGGGCTGGAGAAAAGGCCAAGGGGAAGGGAAACAGAGAATATGAACAGATCTGCACTGGCCTTT
>Ga0181612_135730_pt1 | contig 10831 bp, 7 predicted proteins | sample HoacroProtozoa21_FD_119630 | JGI IMG/M metagenome (GOLD analysis project Ga0181612, IMG submission 119630) | Hoatzin crop microbial communities from Cojedes, Venezuel. Combined Assembly of Gp0051906, Gp0051904, Gp0051908 | reverse complement strand
TTTTAAGATTAAGTTTTTATTTCTCATTACCCTGCTCTGATTTGATTGGTGATAAATTAAACTAATTTCCCCAAGCTGAGTCTATTTTGTCTGTGACAGTAATTGGTGAGTGATTTCTCCCTGTCCTTATCTCGACCCACAAGACTTTCACTGTATTTTTTTCTCCCCTGTCCAGCTGAGGAGGGGAGCGATAGAGTGTCTTTGGTGGGCACCTGGCATCCAGTCACGTTAAACCACAACGCCATGTATAGTAGAGTCCTGATGCTCTTAGTTTTTGTATTTAACTTTCTTTTCTCTTGGGACACCACTTCTAAACCTTTTCCATACCAGCACAGATGTTCTGAGGAAAAGCCAAAGTCATGACCACACCCTCCCTGCGTTTCTTACCCCTTTTCTTTATCCTCATCCATGCACACAACTTCCCATCCCTTACTCCCAAGTTATCTCTCTTTAAGCCTGCATTTTTTTGCATTGCAGCCATCACCTCAAAATGACTGAACAGAGACTAAGACTTAGTGCTAGCTGGAGCACAGCAATTCCACATTTCCAGGCTGACAGCGCTGTTTTCTGCTTAGAGGAAAGCATTTGTCAACAGTTTATTTCATAATCACACGTATAGGTCACTCAGCTTACAATAAACTAAGGACATTGCATACCTTTTCTACATTCAACAGAATTCTGTTGAGAATCAAGATGTCAGGAGTAATTTCTACTCTTCTCTTTTTGTACCCCTCAGTAGACATAAATAAATATCAGACACCCTGCACAGCCTTCTTCCTATTAAACACTGTTTATTAACATCTGTTAAAATTAATTTTGTTTGTATCCTCTCAGCTTTAATCACTTTTAAATGTGCTGTGCTTGTTTGCTAGTGCAGTATGACAGGCAGTAAAGACCCTTCCCCTCTTGCTTTAATCTCTAGCAAATTACATTACAGTGGCATCCTTTGGGACTGCAGAGTTTTGGACACATCAGCATTTGCTTTTACCAACACCCATTTTCATCCCTAAAATTACATGCTGCAATGGCTTGACACTCTGCACCTCACATCTTAGGTCATGTGTTTGATTCTCAAATATTTTAAATGTGACTGTTCTTTACTTACAAAGCAGGCAAAAGAAAAAAGAAAGAAAAACCATGGCGTGTTGCAGGGTAAGACTTGAGCCCTGAAGATTTCTACATAAACAGGTCTGTGCAAGCATGTCTAGGTGGAAGAATTAAGGCCTGTATTTCAAATAATACAACTAAAATCAACAGACTAATAGAAACTTCCATCATCAGGAATTCCAGAAGGAGTCAACCTTAAGCTAACGTTTGTAGTTGCTCAACATACACCCACAATGCGGCATATATTCATCACGATTGAAAAATGTATTCATATTCACTACTGCTCCCCAGAACCTTTCTCAGGTCATGCGGTACCTGCTGCAGCTCTTGAGAGCTCAGTGACAATCTATCCTCCAAGAACAGCTACACACAGCAAAGCTGTACTGAGTTTGTGCGTAGAAAAAAACATCAGCCTTGCAACAGTGAGCCTTTTTTTAGCAGAAAATTAATGTGGTCAACAGACAGCATTAAAACATGTGCAAATATTTTATTATGCATTACTATGTAGTTATACGTACTTCTCTCACAAGGGGCTCTAGGCCTGTGTTTGACGGCACATGCAGAGCAGCAAACAGTGATCTGAGGCTGCAGAGCAATGTGGATATAATTCTGTACTACTTGAGGAATAGTTTACCACTGAGTAATTAAAGGCCATATTGTGACACATATGCTCCCCTGAGTGAAGCAAGCACTGTTGTCTGTGTTCATGTCTCCAAACAGAATGAGACTGAGGAGATGCAGAAGGGTTTGTTTTTCTGTCTTGGAACATGCCCAGAAGCTATCATATTTACTCTTGTGCTTTCAGAAGCTTCTAGAGACACCATATTGCCCACAACACCAAACCTGCAGCCACTTCAGATGCTTCCTTCACTGCAGTTAGGAGAGAGAAAAAATGGAAATACGGGATAAAGCCATGGTATAGTCACTGGCCTGAAGAGACCTTCAATTCCCGTCAGATTCTGTAGAAAACAAGGATGTTTTATACATCACAGACTCAGGAGTTCTGGGGAAAAAAAATCAAATTCTTGGGCAAAGACTCAGGCCCAATAAAGCTGGCTAGTACAAAAGGGAAAAAAAACCCACAAAACCCTGAACAAACATATTCTCTGTATAATCCCAAACAGGTCCTTTCTGCAAGCTGGGGCTTTCAACTACCAGGAGCTAGGGGCTTACAGACACTCACAGAGATGCTTTGACTAGTGACCCTAGTGATGCTCACAGTATATTTATTTTTTTACTGGTAGTGACTTCTCATGTCTCATTCCCACATTTCATTGAATTGTCTCTGTTTGGACAGCAAAATAGTGTTTCTTTTAAGGAAAACCACCGAATACAAACAAGGCCAGAGACAGCATGAATGTGCTATGGATCAGTGACCAAGATTCAAGATCATCTCCCACCGGAATATAAAAAGTGAAACCTGGGAAACAAAAGGCAACTGTATTTTCTACACCAGTGTATAAATCTATAGTAACCTAACTAACTTTACTATAATTATTTTTTTCATGGAGGCTGAGTAGATACCCCAGAGACAAGAAACAGCATGAAAATCCATCCTAGAGGAGGTTTGAAAAGACTTTTGTTGAGAAGCCAACAGTTTATTAGCCAGGATCTGGAGATAGGCAGGACACGGATGTGAATAAAAGGGACATTCATGGTGCCAGTAACTAATTTTAATGAAAATTGTAGGGGAAACAAAGTTTTTTTTGTCAGACCTTGTTAGATGTCCCCATAACTTTAGCATTTATTACCTGCCTTCCCTTGGGGCCCAAAGCACCTCGCACTGATTGCTGCCGGAGGCAGGAGAGGAGGTGGGAGGTACCACAGGGCTGTCCAGCTGTGGTTCAGTGGCTGACATCAAGCCCACAACGAAGACACCCCTGAGGACTTTCTTTTAAACTTTATATAGAGTTGCTCTTACCGTGCCAAGTGCCTCCTCCTCATCACTGATCGGGCATCCAAGTGCATCCCCACATCAGCGGGGGAACACGGTGATTACGCTGCTTTCAGGTGAGAAGGGAGCACAAAGGCTGTGTGTGGGCACCTGTCAGTCACGCTGCTCATCTGTCAGACCCCATCCTCCTCATCTTCCTCTCACAGCTTTTGAAATGTCAGGCAATTCCAGCTGCATTTTACAGAGGATAGTAAGTCCCAACCATTTGGGACAAGGGGATTACATCTCCCAAATAATTTGACATCAGCTTTCCGAGGCAGAACAAGGGTGGCTTCAAACACCAGCACCTCTCATTGCCTCTGATCTTCTCCAGCTGACACAAGATGTACCGAGATGGAAATACCAGGTCCAATAACTCTGAGGACATGGCTGCCTCCTCACCAGTGTGTCCTGTGGACTTGTGGTTAATAAGGAACTGAAGAAGATGCTCTGTTTCCTTCTTAATGGGAAAAAATCCAGCAACAATCAGAGCAAAGGGACACACACTCAGCTAATTATAATGGGAAAATGAAGATTTTTCATGCCTTTGTAAAGGGATCCATAATTCACTGTCATAACACCTGTCACCAAAGTTCTTTCCAATTTAAGACTATGCTTTCATTTCCTTTATCATGGCACAGCTAGAAAGGTTTGTAACTTAACTAAACTGAATTCAGCTTAGAAAATTTAGGTCCAGATAGAGTAATTTTTCCACAATATTTTATTTTCTGGACAATTTGTTTTTGAGAGCAGAATGTATAAATTAGAGGTGTAGTCACAGAACATTACTGTCCATGTCCAGAAACGTCTATCACATGGCAGGCAATGAAGTAAATAATTAGAAAAGCAATCCAAAAAAAAAACCAAAAAAAATATAAACTGCCGCAAATAAAATTTGCAGGATGTGTTTCCAATCTCATAGAATCAGGCCATTAAAGCATGCCTACTTAGGGAAATTGATTGGCATAACAACAGTGTAATTTAACAGAATAATGTATTCTGCTTCCTTAACTATCCCAATTTACCTACTCCATGTGGATATGATTCCAGATTAAACTGATTTTATTAAACAATAGCTTTATTAAAAATAAAAGACTATTAATTTATCAGTCAGTTTCCTCAAGTGTAAAAGCTTTTAAGAACCTCGATGAGATCATCAGCTTAAATAAAATGAAACAAAATGGCTTCCTCAGCTCCAAGCACAGCGGTTTTGTCCCACATAATGCCACATTTCCAAGTGCTGGGTGTGCAAGCAGCTGAGTTGGGGACAGCTGGGGTTTTAGTTCCACAACATATAACCACTGAGGACATGGCAAATGTATAAAGTCTAGGTTTCCTTTTAATACAAGTAAGTTTCTAAAAATTCACCTTTTGTAGCAATCCTTAAAAGTCTAACGTGACAGAAAAGAATCACTGGGTATGCAAGGAACAGGTAGCTGGTGTCAGGTGTAGCAAGATGAGTGTAACAGCAGTCAAATTTTTGCATACTCTGAGGGGACTCTGTGTCATTTACCTTCTGTGTCAAATATTTATATGGTATGTCTGTCTTTCTGTAGTCTGGTAGGATGGTCCATGATAAGCAGGAGCTGATTATGGAGGAATGTTAACCAAAAAGGTTAGCAAACCCACACAGAAATGCTAGAGCTGGACCTTACTGTGAAGAGGGTCTGGATGTAATCAGTCTTCATTTAGGCATTTACCTGTAGTGCCTCTGTTAGACATCTAGCACATCTGGACATCATGGGAACTATCAGGATGATTTGACTCAACCAAGAGGTAAATTACCCTTTGAAAACCAGGTGCCACAGTTCAAATTCTGAGGATGATCGCCTTCATCCATTGGATGAAAGTTAGTCCTCATGCCTGTGCTAAAATTGTGTTCTCCTTTATCTATACCACTGTAATTACAATCAGCAATCCCAACACCTCCCACCCAGAAATGCAGCTATGCTCGTATGAAAGCAGTCACACTCATACCTCCTAATAATGAAAGTGTCTCCCTAAGGAATCTGACCCACCTTATTATGCAAATCAAAAATCCTACAATTCTACATGTAACTTGCATTTCCTTAGTATAAATGACATCTAAGTCACTTCTGGAAATAGGTCACAGACTTTCATTTTATTTCATGCATTAAAATGTTTATGACTTTAAAAGCAATTATTCCAAAGTCACTTATACAGAGCATTGTTTTAGCATTGCTCTCTACAGCATTCTGAAAAATGAAGGCTGTCTGCTGCTCTATCATCTTTTTCCCTCCCAAGTGCAGCAGTTCCCTGCCATGTATATTTCTGTTCCAGACCTGATCATTAGACTGGACAGGAGTTTAATAATAACTAATTGCTCTTGTTATGCTCAGTATTTCCATGCAGCAGAGCTCCAGATTACCCTGTATGCAGTATATCCTCCTTTTGTTTTGCTGCTTTCCGAAGCCCACTGTGACAGCAAATCTAAATAGCTATCCTTTCACAGAGACACCCTCTACAATTTTGGGAGAACTATTAACTCTGTGTATATCTGCGTGGTATGATTATACGTGCATACATGCATGCATCTTTGTAATTCATATTCTATAAAATTTTCTACATTTATGCGTTCAAAAATCAGGTAATTGGTGGAGTAGAATGGTAAAAAGTTCTCACTAAGAACCTGCAGCACAGGTCTTAGCCCTGCTCTGAACTCCTGCTGAGGGCCGTCTCCAAGCAAGCAAGCTGTAAGCATGCACCAGCTTGCTGAACTAAGGAAGCAAAGGTGGTCAGACATCATGCCGTATTAGTCTTTTACACATGATTCAGAAACAAGCATACCTTAACCACATTAATTGATAGGTCTTGGTCTGATGTTGCTGCTAAGGAATTTTATGAAAGGCTTGAAAGACTGTAGAAGAGAGAGATAATTCAATGAAGTATTTTATGTGATTCCTTAAGGTCTCTCTTAGGCTTCTGGAAAATACTGTTGGCTCATTCATCTTCAGTGCTATACAAAATTGCCACAGGACATACCTCCAGAGAATTATTTTCTTCCCTTTTAACACACACACTAACCTAGCTTTTCTGTGTTTTTCCCTTCCCTCTTACCCTAGTGTCTTTTCCTGAGCTCTACTGTCCTTAGTAACCTACCACGCTACAGCTCCTGCCTTGGTGCAAGGCATGTCTGCGTCAAACCCAGGATGAGGGATCTGGATTTTGATGCCAGGCATAAAACCTTCCCTCTGCACTCAGCTGGAATTCTTTCTCTCTTCCCTCATCACCCAGTCACAGGATCTAAAACTAACTCCACTGGGGAAATCAACAGACACGTGCATGAATTAATCAGATTTGATAGTCCACTTCATAAAAATGTCTTCTCATTTGCTCATGTGCATTTTATAGGAAGCAACCTCAAATTTTATAGAATCACCCTATTTTTGTCTCTTTCATGGCAGGAATACAGAATTCAGCAGTATTAGCTTTCACTCCAGTGTGTGCCCCTGTTTAATATGCTTCTGCTGGTTTCCTAATACTTTTTCAGCCGTCAAAGGATCTGGAGTAGCTAGTGAGGTAGAGCACACCATGGAACATCCTGTCTGCTCATTAACTCTATGATAAAGTGACACAACAATTTGCTCCACTGGTTCCCACTGCAGCTGGAGTCTAAGCATACCTTACTATGCAGCTTTAAGATTTGTACTAAATGCGAAGGGCTTAATCTGAGTGATTACACATTTACTTCCCAGCCCAAGAGACACACTGGTATTGGTTACTGTTTGTTTGCAAAGTAATATCGTGCTAGCTGCCATGACATTAAAACATCACAGACTTTTATCATAATTTTTAAGAATATTTCTTTGTTTACATTTTGTTGTCCCAGAGGTGATTAGCTCTTTTGCTAGAAGGTTACTTTGTTATTCTCCTGCAAGGCTCTGGAATGAACTTCAAATGTGATTAGAAATTCCTCTGTAGCCAACAGCAGCACTTGGAAGCATTGCTTTTATGCAAGCAAATGACAGCATTCCAGCTTAGGCACTAGTACTGATAGTCCCTCTGCACTGTCTTGCCATGTACTGCTATTTGCAAAGTTTCATCAGACTTCATTCACTGACCATAAAAAAATAAAATGCTAAACCAGTCACTGCCACCTCCACTCAATAACTGAAGTTTTCTGGGGAGTAAATCTAAAAAGTCCGCAGCTTTGCATAGTGTTTTTAAACCACTATTAACTTCAAGAATATGACCAGGTAGCATAGGGAAAATTAAAAATTAATATATAATTGTTTCTTTGTTCTTCATTTCTAAATCACAGATGACAGATTAAAAAGCCAGTCTAAATCCACTGGTATGCCTAGAATCACTGATTCCCAAGGCTTTTGTACAATCACCACTTTATATTCTGTCCATACTCCGCATGACTAAGTGTGTTTAGAGCCCTAAACTAAGCTGAAACTCAGTTTGTATAGGCACACAAAAATATCTTCGCTCATCTAAACTACTACTCATCTTAAAAATCAAGTCAGAGCCCTGTTATACTCTGAAGTGAGTAAATTTGGGCTGAAAATCTCAGGAGAGAAGGTATTCTTGTGTTTTATGCTTCCAGTTGTTTGGAAATAGCCCAAGAACAGAGATATAGAAAGGCAAATATAATGAGGAGAAGTCAGCCAAGTCTCTCAAAGGCTCAAAAAGAATTGAATTTACTTTCCAGATGAAGGTTTTTCTTTCACGTTCAGTATTGGTATGTTTTGAGATATTTTGTCCTGAAAGTCAGTATGCACAGCTGCTTCATCAACACACTTAAAGCACTATCACATGAACATATTTATGATCCTTTGAACTAATACTCTTACGGTGCTTTCTCCTCAAATCTGTAAGAGCTGATGAAAAATCTGAATGTATTTCAGATGCTACGTTAGACATTGAAGTGCATATGAACCTTGTACTGAAGGATACCTCTTTAATAACCTAAAAAGTGAATTAGAAATCAAGCAAGCAAGAATCAAAAATAATTCTTGAAGTATAACATTCCAAATAACTTTAGTATCCTTACATCTCACCATGGATACATAAATGCATAGTAAACACATGACCCCAGTGCCTCCCACACACTGCAGATTCCTAGCCTGGATCACATTTTTACAGCCAAATTCATAAAAACAGTTGATACAACTTAAAAAACAAAGTGGTGTGAATAGAAGTAAGCCAATAATGACAATATTTATTTGAGATAAACTTTTGTGATTAGTATTGCACATTACAACATTATTGTAAAAATATTCAACAAAAATTTTATTTTCTAATTTAACAAGACCACTTTGGATCTATAATCTTACATACTTAATAGAACCTGGATTCTATTATTCTGCAGCAAAACATTTCACCTAAAATGCTTCCCCATATCTTTCACTTCTTTCATAACTAATGACTCCAGGTTTGGAAGATTTCCTGTAACACCTGTTCCCCTAGCTCCTGACTGAACTGAACTAAGTTAGACTGGGGAGGCTTTTTTTTACAGGCAATGACAATGTATTTACATGAAACCTTCCAGGCAGAAAAATTAAATGCCTTACAAAGAGTCTAGATATCACCTCAATTATTATTATACTGTAGCTGTATATTTAGAAAGTAATCTTTCCATCTTTTCCTTAGAGAAACATTTTATTTTGAAGGGGATAAACAAAATGTTTACTCTGAAAGAAATCTATGCAATATTTTATATTGAGCCACTTAATTATACTGAAGAGTAGAAAGGAACCATATCTTAAAGCAATTTCATCTAAAAGGACTTACATTAAATTAACAAAAGCACAGATCTTGAGGTCCTTCTTTAGTTTTCAATCAAAAAAACGTTTACAATTGCGGTGGAGATGAGCCTATTTAAACACAAGTAAACAAAATCACTATCTGAATGGTTTGAGCCAAAGATGAAATAAAAGAGACAAGATCCTCAGCTGGTGGATAACTCCATTGCTTTTGACTAATGGTTTTTGATTTACATCAAGAAATCTCCTCTCTCCTTGTTTTGTTTGTCCTCTTTCTACTAATCCCCTGCAGATCCAGGAAAAACGTGCATTGAATTTTAGTCTATATGAATTTTGCCTCAGAGAAAAGAAAGGAAGATTTCAAAGTCTGCCCAGCGTAGAAGGTAGGCACAGATCTGGGATGGAGTTAGGGACTGCAATGGTCAGCCACACATTGATTGTATATAGGACTGTGAATTCTATCACGTAAGTCGATGTTGGGCAATGAGTACATGGAGAAAAGCACCTCAGAATTAAATACTTGTAGACAAAGTATGAAGCAATACAAGTTAGCCAACAGTGAAACACCGAACTAAGGAATACATCCTCAATCCCAGCCACCTCTGAGGCATCATTTTGGTAAGATGAGGTTTAGTGAGACAGCTGAGCCAACTTCAGATTTAATTGCCAACTGCTACCATGAATGATGGTCCTACCCCTCCTGCCCTTCATATTCTCCTCTTCCTTCTTCCGGTTTTGACAATTACCTGGTCCCTGAGTGATCAGCTGAATTCAGTAAACTACTCATTTTATTGCTGGGTCAGTTTTCTGCCAAATTCAGAGAAACAAACCAGTGCTCTGACAAACTCCAGATCTAGTGCAAGGCACAGGCTGGGAGCGTGCGTATCAAGCAGGAGAGGGGAGAAGCAGCAGGACAGTCCCTTTTACAGCACCAAATTACCAGATCAACTCTGCTTGGCTCATCTTTCTGTGAACTTTAGGAAGAAACCTTCTTTTTATCAAGATACAAAGCCCTGAACTCTCAAGTCCACAGAGTGGAGTGAAAATGGGTGTTTGGCAAATTCTGTTACACATTTTGACTAGTGACTTTTACTGGGTGTTTTATTCAGACCTCAAACTTCAGACACCTCTAGGATTAGGCAGCTGCTCAGCGAGATCCCAAGGACTGCAGTTTTGAACTTCAGTTTTTAGATCTTAAGAGCAGTATCAGAACCAGACATAGCCTCGCAGTCAGTAAAAGTTACAACTTTATTTCAGTGACAATAATGTCAGACATTGTATTTACTCTAATTCTGTTTCTAAGGCCTTTAGCCAGCCACCACTCTAAGATCAGTGTCTCAGTGAACTGGGAAGCACCGTCCCCCTCCAGGTATGTCCATTGCAGCCCACCATAAGCAGAATGTCATGGTTCCAGCTCTGTGAGACTCTGATGGTTCAGACTGCATGGCACTAATGATTCTTTCATGTAACCCACGGAAAGGTAACAAAAGAGACCGTACCAATGTAATGAGCAAGACACAAATATCTAGGGAGAGAAAAATTACAGACCCCTTCAGATACACTTCCAAATAGGAAAGAGAGATGCAGAAAAGGCAGGAATCAAATTAGGGTGATGATGCAGGAAGCAGCCATACTAAAGTCTCCCAATAGCCACAATTTAGATCAAGTAATTTACTGTTTATTGCCCAGTATTCTGAACATGAGAATTTTTTATTACTGCATTCTCCTAAACTTCCTCATTAAAAACTGGAACACAATTTTGAAACAAAATATGATAAAACTGCAGAGAAACACCCACCTGGATTCTAGGCATGAGCAGCTGCATGAGCCATCTGCACATACCATATGTTTAGTGCTTGATTTAGGGTGAATTAACAGGCATCGAAGGTACACTGAATATCTACAGTGCAGTTAAGAAACTGCTTTCCTTCACTCTTTCTTACATTTAAGTCTCCCTTTTACTTTGCTGTGATGTAATTTTTTTTCTCCCTTGTGTATTGGTAGCAACCATTGCTTATGAACAAAAACATTATCCAGTCCCAGGCTGGTATAGATCAAA
>Ga0181612_133983_pt1 | contig 10831 bp, 9 predicted proteins | sample HoacroProtozoa21_FD_119630 | JGI IMG/M metagenome (GOLD analysis project Ga0181612, IMG submission 119630) | Hoatzin crop microbial communities from Cojedes, Venezuel. Combined Assembly of Gp0051906, Gp0051904, Gp0051908 | reverse complement strand
GCCGGAGGCTCACACGGGGACAGGACCAGACCATGGCGTGCTCCTGTCCTCAGCCACACAGCCAGAGACTCACCACCTTCTACAAGGACCCTGACACTAAGTTAAGCAATCAAAAGGGACACCAGCTCTTGGAACCAACCTAGCGATGCAGTGGCACTGCCACAGTGGGCGGTTGGCTGGCGGTGGCTCATGCCACCATGGGATGCGTGTCTCCTGACTGCCAGGGAGATGAGACACTGACAGCCTTGACCTGAGGCTGGGAGAACATGGGCAGGGGCTGCCCATGGTGAGTGAAGGTGACTGCTCCTGTTGTTTGTTATCATGCCTTTTACAGCCGCTGGCCCAGACAAGGACAGGACAAGATCATGGTGCACTCCTGTCCTCAGCCACACAGCCAGAGATTTGCCACCTTCTAGAAGGACACTGACACAAAGTTAAGCCATACAGAGTCTTTCAGAGCCATTGGCAGGGGCTGTCCGTGGTGAGCAAGGGTGGCTGCTCCTGTTGTTATCCTGCCTTTTATACAGTCGCTGGCCCAGACAAGGACACCACCAGACCATGGCGTTCTCCTGTCCCCTCCTTCCGCAGCCACTCAGCCAGAGATTTCCACAAAGCCACTGACCTGAGGACCACGCAGCACACACAGCCCTGCTCTGCACCACGCCATGGTCCCACAGGCAGCTGGAGGCTCCCCCCAGACTGCAACGAGGGGAGCTCCGTGCCACCCACCCTCTCTCTTGCAAACTGACCTGGAAATAAAATTTTCTCATTTGTGAGCCATTGGCTGGTTCTTCTTGTTTGTGTGGTCTTTTTGGGGAAAACTCCTGGTGCTTTTCCTTATTGTTTTTATTTCCTTAGTAAATTTAATTTGTAAATCTTAAAACTAAGTTTGTACTTCTTAAAATTTAATTTCATTCTATAAAAATCTATATAACTTAAAATTTGATTTATATATCTTTATATTTCTTAAAATTTAATTTACATATCTTAAAATTTAATTTATATATCTTAAACAGGACAGTCCTGCGTGAGTGTGCATTGGAGCATTCCACACCTTATTTTTTCTTTCTCACTTAAGCAAGAGCATAAAGAGAGATGAATATTTGACATACATATTAAGCACATGTCTATTTCAATTTAATATTTTAATTTCTCAAGGGAAATTTTTCTGCTCCTCACACAGGCTTTTACTAAAACCACCAGTTTTTTGTATCTTATTTAAGTGCTACGAGACCGGTAATTTGTCATAAAGTGGCGCATATATCTTGGGTTTACAGGTATGCATTGAAACCAAGCAATGTAGCAGCTAGTTTGTGGTCCCTTTACAAAAGTTAAGTTGCCATTTTCAGCCTAGGAAATTTAAAGCACTAAGCACTCTCATTAAGATTTGCTGTTTAAACTGGTCTTGCCCAGAAAGGCAAGAATATGGAAAACTTTTCGAATATTGGTAAAATCACACTTTTAAAATTCTTGAATATTGTTGAGAGCAGTACTCGAATATTCTCCAAATTCTAAGGTTCTTGCAGCACATTTGCACTTACAAAATATCAGAGTATATGACTGCATAGTAACAAGTATTTAAATTCTCAGGGGAATGGAAACTGGAATCTTTGTATCCTGCACCTCGGAGAGTAACCAAAATGTGGTTTCTTTCTCTTACACACAGAGACATTTTCATTCTCTCCCTCAGTTACTGATGGAAAAAAGATGTTCTTCAGTTCTTGTTGCTGAGAAACACAAATATCATGAGAACAAACAGCAGATGAGAATAAAATTTCTTGTACTTTCAACTCTGTAATAACTGAAATAGTATCCATCCTTCAACACTCAGCTTTCTTGCTGCCATCCTTGATGTAATTCCAGGTCAATAAATACACTGAAAAAGAGTGAATTCCTGGAACCCTGTGAATGCAAAAGTGGTCAGGAAGTAAATATGATTCTTTTTGGAGACCTTTATTGAAGATGCATTAGAAATAATATTTTTAGCACCTGATAATTCTGTGTGCTGTACTTTTAAAGATTAAAAGATTTAACGTTATTTTAAATGTTTTTTAAATAATATTTTTAAAATACAGTTGTCTGCAGAAGGAGAAGGTGTAGCAAACGCTAAACTGCACTGGTCACTTGCAGCAAATGTCATTAGTGTAGTTTAACTACTGTCTGCAACGTTACACTACCACTCAAGCCATGTGACAGCCATAAATAGTCTTCTTGGTGCCATCTTCTTGGTTTGAGATACTGGTGGGAGGAAACAGCTCTTTTCACTCCATTGTTTTTCACCCTGCAGACAAAGTGTCTGAGAGGATATGCTCAGGCAGTACGTGAATATGGGGGAAGGAGGTATTCCTTCAGGTCTTCTTCCCTTCATCTGCTGATGTCACTTTAGAAACACTTTTTTACTGCGGGTGATACTGGTGGATGGCTTTGCTAATCCCTCTGAAGGTGGACTAGAGAGATCTTCAGACAAACCTTTTGTTTTCAGCTGTTGTGTTATTCTTACACAGTGACAAAATTTATCCAAATGGCAGTTAAAAAACAGGTGATGGCAGCTCTCCTTTGAAAGCAGAGTAACTCAGCAAAATTTAAAACCCACAAGTTTTTACAGGACCAGGAAAACAATGTTTTCTTACATGTCTACTTTTTTTTCCCACCGTTTTTCAAAGGCCTGTTGAACCCATCTAGCGACAGAAGAATTTTCTAAAGAAAAGCTACAAGATAACTGTAAAATGATAGAAATACTAAAGAAGCCTAAAAGGAGGAGTCACTAACAGATCTTCCATCCTCAAATACACATTGGACCCTGCATACAGACCTTACTCAGAAAAGTACCGACTTGACCTATCATGGACCAAACCATATCCCAATGATCTGTCAGTCCTGGGTATTAATATGTTCAGTATATCTTAAGAAAGTTCCAGGAGTTGTTGATAAGGACATATATGTTGCTGAAATGCGCATATCATCAGAATTTCTGAAAAGCAAACACAGGTGTTTCATTTCAGATGAGTCCTACAGAGTGTAACACACTTTTTGGTAAAGGTGGATCAGGTTTTAGTGCTACTGATTATCAAACTCGCTTTTGAATTTCTTCCTTTTCTGATTTGTTTTCAGTTTGTGCTTGTATGCACTTGGGGTGATGACTTTAAAGGAACTTCTGATTAACTTTTGCTACCATGGAAACAAACAGTTTAACCTGTTCAGTATATTTAGAAAATATTTTAGAAGTGTGAACAATCACCCTGCTTTGAAAGAAAACATATTGCTTTCTTCAACTATAAGGTAGAAACTCTCTTTTTTTTTTCAGCTTAAACACTGAAAACATTTATTAACTTCAGTGCTAATATTGATTTTATGAGTAGGTTCTATAATATAACCTTTCACTTAACATCTAAGAAATAAAGAATGACTATCCGTTTTAACATCCCTATAATCTGTCAAAATATAAAATTTCCTTTAATATAATGAAAAAGAAAAAGCCCAGTAACTCATTACGGCAAAATATGTTCCAATGATTAAACCTGTGTGTAACAGATTTTAACATTAACAAAGGTGGCTGCAATTTACAATAGTTATTTTGCATATATAGAAGCAGACACACACACACATATATATATATGTACGTATAACACATGTGTTTATAAAATACATTTAATCTTAAAACCATGTTTCAGTTAACTCTACAAGTCAAGAAACTTTGAGGAGACTTTCCTTTTGACAGGTAAGTTCAGGTAGATGCACACGCCCTGAGGTATGTACATTGATTCTAGTATGCTGTGTGCTGGAACAGTGTACTTTGCATGCATGATTGAGTTTACACTGCAAGGGACACAAAATTATTTTCTCATATTTTTAGATTTATCTTTTCTGAAGCAGATATGTTTATTTGCTTATTAGGCAAGATGAGACAAGTTTTTCCTGTTGATTTAAAATGCTTTCTCTGTTCTGTGGCCTGAAACAAACATATCTGTTCTAAACCCAGTTTACAGTCTCTAAACTGTATGCCACTTTAATCAATATTGCCCAGCATTTTTTAGCAATAAAAAAAATTTTAGTAGCTTGTGTCTTCAATTCAGACAGGTAAATGCTGAATCTAGTAGATGGTGTGGAATCAGGAATTCTCATTCGATAAAAATTTGATTCAGATCTTCAATATCTTGAGGTTCATTGATTCACACACTTTCAGTTGTGATCTGGACCCTGTTCTTTACCTTATTCTAAAAGATATCAAACCGAAGATGGAAGGATAAAAAGAGTCTTTATTCAAGTTAAGTTCAATTATCTTTACTACAGCATTTCCAAAAGTTTTTGGAACAGTAAGAAAGTATAAAAGTTTGCTGTTTTATGATTCTCCAAGAGTATTTAATGAATAATTTGTACTTTCTATGCACATTCTTTAGTGGTGACTTTATACATTGATACATAGCTTGAAGAGTACTGTAGTGCCTTAACTGCATATTTGTGCTAAGTAATTTCATATAGTTTAAATTCAGCAGCAAGCTACAGCATAGTTTTTTTAATTTGAGATATCAGGAAACACATGCTGAACTGAGAGTGCAAATTAAATGGCATAAAGTCAGTATAACAGAACCTTTATTAGAAACCATGTCAGACCTCTGAACATGTCTGCTGGGAAATCAACTGAGAAGTCGCTTGAAAAGCTGTATACTCAGGCAGCTAATAAAAGTATTTTGTTTTTTCCCTGTGGCAAACCTGACCCCTGAGTGTATGCCATATACTAGATGTTTGAAATATGCAAGTTCTCAGTCACAATGACATAAATTATGTTTCCACTACTCTTATTAATGTCCTCTCACTTGTAGCAGTGGTCACTCATAACTTCACATGAGCACAGGGTGCTGTAGCATTTCCTCATTCAGGAGACCCTGGCTAATAAACATGACGACTTAACTCTATCACTTATCACATACCAGTTGTATGAACATAACTAAAATATCTCTCCTTCAAGAGCTCTAAAAACCGTAAAATGCCTCAAGACCAACTAAAAATCAAGAAATTTACTAATTTAAGTAAGTGGAATGCCAGATGATTGAGGTAGTGAACTTCTTTCTGGTTTCTAAAAATCAAAGATATTACCTCAAACATAGAGTTATTAAAAGAACCAAAAGAGGTTTAGAAAATAAGTTGCATTCAGCTGTTGTATCAGATGTGTTCTTCCCCTCTTGGATGATGCAGATTACCCTGCCTCGTCTCCTGCCATGAAGCCTTCGGTCCTGCCATGCCAGAAGTATGCTGGTCTTTTCTAAGTCCTGTTTCATACCTGTGCTTGTGCTATGTAGGTGCTTCGGATAATCAAGAGCTTTTAAAATATTACTCAGGTGCCTCAGATTTACCTTTTTCTACAGCTGTCTACATGGCTAGCTGTACCAAGACCTGTAAATGGCAGAGTAACTCTCCTAGGACTGTTTTATGCAGTCCTTAGGAGAAAGAGTTGAAGTTCCTCTCTTCTGAGTCAAGTGCTCTGTTCATTGGGATTTATGAGTTATGGTCCATTTTAAATTTTGTCTCCAGCCAATGGTTCTTCAATTCCTGCTGCAAAATAGAAGCTCAACTGCAGAGCTGGCAAGCCTCTATGTTTTGTGAAGACTCATGATTGCTGACCTGTATCAGCTGTGATCTCAGCATACCTCCTGGAAATTTCAAGGATTTAGGTGGTGGAATGATTACCCTGAGGATCCCCAGCCTGTATTCCATTGTCCTAGAATGAGATGGGCATAGAATTTTGTCAGCCCTCTCAAAGTAAGGATTTAATCAAAACAGTCAAACTTCACATCAAATTTAAACACAGTAAGCTGCCTTTTTGACAGCTGTTTTATTTACCAAGAAAACATGGTGGAAAAATCAAGTCAATCAGGGAGAAGATGCTTTGTAGTTCCAGCTTGTACTATATTATTCATAAAGTCTGTATTCTTTTGCCTTGCAGCTACCAATTTCCTCTCCTTCAGTCTCTAGACATTCGTGATGTTGAAGACCAGGATAATACACTCTGGTTCTAACCCTGAACTTTGATTTTCACCTGCACATAGCAGGTTGGCTGGGAGGAGTTATCAGTGTCCAGCTCATGGGCAATAACTGAGTTTAGTCATCACCGCTTACAAAGAATATTGAAGAGGAAGGATGAATCTAGAAAGCTGCCCCAGATCCAGAAATGCTATCAAACAGAGTTTGTCTGCTTGCATGATTCAAATTGTTTGAGTTTTAGATCAACCTTAATTCAGGCAACATACTTATGCTTGTGTATAAACCATTTCAGTTCACAAAAACACATGCATACACCATTAGCTTTCAATATATGGAAGGTACTTTCCAAGGGAAATCAGAAAATCTTTACGGACAGGAGCAGTAATCCCATAAACACAGTCATTAAACTGCATGAATGTTGTTGAACTGCAAGGTATTAATCACGATTCTTTCCTCTGTTTCTTCCTTAGGCTATTACGTTTAAATATTCTCTAACTTCTTCCTAGGTGCGTCTCCTTCCTTCCTCTCCTTCCTCCTATTTTTATTTCTACATTTCTTTGAACATATTCCATATTGTCACTACAGAAATGGTATCAGAAATGTGGCTTCTTTAATTGTAGCCAAATATGAGAAAATGTATATTGTTACTATTAATTATTGCATCTAAAGCTAAATGACACCATATCACAGGGTATGTCTATCCATGCATGCACATGTTTGCATGCATGACAGAGTTGACTACACAGAGTTGGTCAGAGAAAAAGTAGTTTTATGAGATTTATTATTAGTATTGAATTTACATGACTATCATTCGTGATTAAATTAGAAAAATTCCAAAGAGGAAAAACATATATATATATGAGGGACAGACATTTTACTACTGGACAACGTCCTGTGCAGCCTGCTGTAGGTGACCCTGCTTTGGCAGGGGTGTTGGACTAGGTGATTCATAGAGGTCCCTTCTAACCCCTACCATTCTGTGATTCTGTGATTCTATGAAATTGTGCTGTAATGGAATTTCAAACCACTAGTTTGCTATATTAATGTATCAAAAACTGTATAGAACTATTTTGCATAGGAGTCTTTAAGAAAGAAAGTTTTAACCGGTGACTTTAAGGCTAATCTGAAGAATCTAAAGGGAAAGAGGCTCATTTCTGCTTTGTGATGTTTAATGAAATTCAAAATTATGTCGGAGAAATACTGAAGTGAGCTGGTAAGTGTACCGTTTTTGAAAAATATTTCAATGACTCAGAGAGGGAAACTAGACTTACCATCATGTTTGAAGGCCTCTGAAAAGTGGTAGAGGTTTGTTGGAGAGTGGTAATGTTGCGCAGCTCCTCTCAAGCCTGGTGAAGATGCACTTCCTAATGAAGGACTGCTTAGTCGTGGTCTGTTCTTTAAATTAAACGAGGCTAGAGATGAACTACCAGATTTGATTCTTAGGATAGCAGCATATGAAGTGGGGAGACCAGGAACAGCTTCTGAATATTCTGAAAAAAATCCAAGAAGTGAACACTGAATAAAGAGAAAATCTACCAATTTTCAAAAGAATATGTAGTTATGCAGTAAAAAAGTAGAAAAGTTTTTTTTCATAAAAGGAGTGTTAGAGACGCTCCAGACTACAATGGAGTCAGCTTCTAGACAGAACTGGGCAGCAGCATGTAGCTCTGAGACAGAATATTCCTGTGCAGTTTCAACACAGTAAATAATCAGGTGGTTATGAAATTTCTTACTTGTGGTAATATGAGTTTTCAATATTATAAATTCTATTTCTATAACCCTGAGTCACTAGTAGAAAAGTGTCTGACAAGCCATGTTCTTTCCTTCACAGCCTTACTTTGCACATGCACTGCAGAAACGCTGGTTGAAGCTAAATATACTCCTCATTTCAACATTCTTCTGCAAATGAAGTGGGCAAATTAAAAAGCCCAAGAGCCCATATATATACACAAATATGTCTCCCAAAAACATGCACGTGCCAAAGTCACCTCCTTTTCTGTCTCTGCAGCTTCCCTTTTCTTGGTTTTCTGCCTGTACTCAAAATTTCAGTGTCTATAAAAGGCATACACAAGATTTTGGCCCCTGTATATTGCCAAATAAAAGAGAAATAAATAAATTCTCTTATTATAATAGAATAAAAATATCACTCAGGAGCTGCAGGAACAAAGCAAGCAGAACTATTGGAATCAATAGTCCTCAACAGGCAACAGTCTTAAGGAGGTGAGACGGACATTTAAAAATAGGTTCATATAGATGAGCAAAGGTTCTCAGACTGTATATCATCTGCCTATGAAGGAACTGATTTTTGGTGGGACAGTGGAAGTGGCTAGCAGGAAAAAAATCATTGTTCTGTCATTACCACTGATGATAAATATTTATAAATTGGACATTCTTCATATTGGCATAACGTGAGCAATGAAAAGCCGTGAGTGTTTGAAAGCTTTGAATGGCAGCGCACGCAGTCGAAGTAAAATCTTTTTAAAATACTAAGTTGTGGCCTTGCTGGAGAGCTTTTGGAAAAATATCCTAAGCATAAATGTAGTATGGACTATTTTATATATCAAATGGTTTAAAATTAGAGAGATACGCATTCTACTCTATGAAGATTGTGACAGAGAACACTTAGAGTCAGGTTTTAGAAAAGATCATTTCTGTAGAGTATTTATTGTCTCTGATCATATGTTAGAAAATCACCTCTCCTACCTGTTAGAAGAGGCTAGAAATCGGCAAAAGACATTAGCAAGACAAAAACTTTATCATTGTAACATAAATGAGATTTCACAAAAGAAATCTTTGATTGTCTTCTAATACATTCCTTCAATATTTTGCAATATTGATGTATTTTAGTTCTTTTAAAGAAATTTTTTTCCATAGGGAGAAAATAAAGTAAAATCTTTACAATGTCAGGAACATATTGAAAGAATAATTAAAAATTCATATTAAAATCTATCCCCATTAAGATATTATTTTCATTCTGACTTCCCTGATATCAGAATCTCAAGGTCACTGACATTTCTCGAAGAAATTTTTATATTTTTTCAGTTTGGTCTCACTAAATGCTAACTTATCTTATGAACAAAAATGTTTTTTGCCTTACAAATATAAACTATTTCAGGTAAATGAGTTGCAGTAGAAATGTCCCTAGTTCAATTTATCAGATTAAATGCTTAATGCAGAATGGACATCTTCCTCATGAGCAGAGAAGGAAGACATTCCCTAGTGAATATGGATACAGGAAAGGGTAAGACTATCTCTAACACAGTCTACCTCAAAGGAGACAAATACTTTGTAGCAAAAGTAGCAGTCCTGATGGCAGGAGAGCTAATTAGTCGGGTGCTGTAGAGCTCCTTAGATCCTCACAGCTCAGATCCTCTAATATGCCCAGGGTTGCTGATACCCTCCATGGAAATGCTGCAGGAAATCTGGAAACGGAAAGACTGGGACACAGTCCTGTTTTTCTAACAACGAGCTGGGACGAGGTCAGATTGTAGCTGGTAATAAGGCTGCAAAGCAACAAGCAAAGGACTCTTGCTTTGAAAAGACACCACATCTCTCCGTCTTTTAAAAAAATACACACATATCCTCTGCTTCTAAATCAAGGTGAACAGATGATCCGTAACATACAGGAGATGGACAAAGAAATGGAAAGAAAATGCTCAATTAAAAAATGTGGTGTCACAGAACTATTCTGGAGTATATTTTTTTACCTGAGTAAACTATTATATAATTCTAGCAGTAATAAATATACTGCTTTACAGGATCCATTTCTACAAATTTAAAAAAAAATATGGAAACAGTGGTGATTGCTGTTGGGAAAACATTTCTCCAGTGTGCACACAGACACAGAAGAAATATCCACTGGAAGGAATTTTACTTTACAAAAAAAAAAATGCAGACCTGTCTTTGGTCCAAACTTTACAACGCAGCATAACAAAACTTAATAAGATTTCCAAAGGAAACATGATTGCGATCACATATATAATGAATGTACTGTTCCTTGAGTATTTTCTGCAGATACAGGCACTTTTCTATTTTCAGCATGGTATTGTAGCTCTATGCTATTTGCCCTATAGCAAAGGACATGGATTTGGGAAAATTTTATATCAGTACCTTTCGGGAAATGACAGATACTTTGTGTGACTGAAAGATGGTATTATTAGGCTGCTAAATGTACTATATGCCATGCATACATCAGCAGTAAAACTCTAATGTTTGAAGACCCTTTTATACTCTGTCGTCCATTTCTTGACAACACAAGATAGTTCATTAGATGATGTTGCTGAGTATATCAGCTGTTCTATCTTGCAAAGATTCAAATTATAACTCTTACATTATTTCAATGGGAAAATTATGAAACTGTCTTCCTTGACAAATATACAGAAAGGCTTCCTGTGCAAGCTAGAGAGTCTGAGATGTATATTGCATCTTCTGCAAAGAAATGGATCTTAGCAATGAGAAATGAAGTCCTAATACTAATAAATCTGATTCACAGATAGACCATTTAATATAGCTCCTCTGTTACTATTGCCCTGTACTTTCAGCCTGGAAAGTGGGTGGAGCAAGCACACAACACTGCATGTTTATACAAAAACATACTATATTATAATTCCTCCTTTTGTTTTCAATATTAAATTTTTCAGTTCAGTGACACAAGGGCAAGTGAATTGTTTCAAGGGCAAGTGCAGGGTCCTGCACCTGGGGAGGAATAACCCCAGGCACCAGTACAGGCTTGGGGCGGACCTGCTGGAGAGCAGCTCTGCAGATAGGCACCTGGGAGTGCTGGTGGATGACTAGCTGACCATGAGCCAATAGTGTGCCCTGGTTGCCAGGAAAGCCAATGGGATCCTGGGAT
>Ga0181612_127268_pt1 | contig 10831 bp, 10 predicted proteins | sample HoacroProtozoa21_FD_119630 | JGI IMG/M metagenome (GOLD analysis project Ga0181612, IMG submission 119630) | Hoatzin crop microbial communities from Cojedes, Venezuel. Combined Assembly of Gp0051906, Gp0051904, Gp0051908 | reverse complement strand
CTACCGCGAGGTCATCGAGGTGGACTTCGAAGGCGAAAAGTTCATGGCCCCCGTCGGCTACGACACCTACCTGCGCAACCTCTTCGGCGACTACATGCAACTGCCCCCCGAAGACCAGCGCGTGACGCACCACGCCAACAACGTTTATTGGAAAGACTGACGGAGAATGGCAGCATCAAATAAGCAGAAGGTGGTCACGGGAAATACTGCAAGCAACAATATCTCTCCAGTTATAGTATACCAACCGACAAAGTCAATTAGTTTTATGTGGATGGGTGATATGGAGACTGCTGTGCAGGAGGAGTTTGAGAAAGAATGCCCCAATCTTCATGTGTCTGTACTATTTGCACCACATCATGGTAGGAAATCTGGTCATGTTCCGAAAAAGTTGTTGGAGAAACTATATCCTTCTATTATTGTTGTTGGAGAAGCTCCCAGTGAAGAGTTAGATTATTATTCTGAATATATAACAATTACACAAAATAGTGCAGGGAACATTAAGTTCGAAACGAGTCAAGAGGGTGTAGATGTGTATGTGAGTAATAAATTATATAATAAAAAGGTTGGTAGTTATCACCCGTTTAAACAGGGCGTAGATAAAAGATATTTGTATATAGGAACAATTTAGCTTATAACGAGTTAACAAAAGTAGTGGTAGACATGCAATCTAACGCGAAACGTTTGGCGAAGAATACGGCGTATATGTACATCCGTATGGGTGTAAATATGCTGATAGCGTTGTATTCTTCGAGAGTGTTGTTGCAGAACCTTGGCGTTGCAGATTATGGAGTCTATAATCTTGTGGGTTCTATAATAGCGATGGTGAGTATGATTAAGGGCATGTTTTCTTCTGCAACTCAACGATACCTTAATTATGAAATGGGCAAGCAAAATTACAATCGGCTAAAAGTGATTTTTAGTATGAGTGTAATGATGAATCTTGTTTTGGCGTTGATTTTCGTGGTGATTGTTGAAATTATAGGACTATGGTTTTTTGCCTATAAAATAAATATAGACCCAGATAGAATATACGCTGCAAAGTGGGTGTTTCATTTAGCTGTACTTTCTTCAGTAGTGACTATAATGACATCTCCTTATGACGCTGTGACTATCGCGCATGAAAAAATGAATTTCTTTGCGTTTATATCTATATTAGAGTCAGTGTTGAAGTTGTTAATCATATTGATATTACCATTTTTTCCTTACGATAGGTTGATAACATATGCCATATTATTGCTTACCGTTTCTGTGTTAATCCGAACGATACACATGTTGTATTGTCATCATCATTTTGAAGAGAGTTATTTTCATAGATGTTGGGATAGAGCAACATTTAAGGAATTGTTTTCGTTTGCCGGCTGGCAAATGCTTGGAGTATCTTCTTCAACGATTACCAATAACGGGTTGAATATGGTGTTCAACGTTTTTGGTGGCGCTGTGGTGAATGCAGCAAGGGGTATTGCATATCAAACGTATGGTATAATAAGTCAGTTTCTCAACAATATAATGTTTGCGATCACGCCATATAGTGTAAAAGTATATGCGGAGGGCAATAAAAGCAAGATGTTTGAGGTAATGTTTTTTGCCTCAAAAGTTATATATGCTGTTTGCTTATGTGCGGTTGTTCCCCTAACGTATGCAACTCCGGATGTTTTAAAAATATGGTTAGGTGTAATTCCCGAATACTCAATAGGTTTTATTCGCCTAATATTGGTATGGTCATTGTTTAGAACTATTGTGTATCCAATAGGAACAATATACAAAGTGGTTGGTCAAATCAAGCAGTATCAAATAGCAGAAGGTGTTATTTTATTATTGCCTTTGATTGCTTCTTATGTTGCTTTACGCATGGGGGCATCGATGTATGTTGCATTTAGTTTCTTGATAATTTTTGAGGCAATTAATTACATATTCCAACTATTTTTGTGTCATAGGGTTGCTGGACTAAATTTGCGTCATTATGCTAAAGATGTACTCTTTTCTGTGGCCATTTGTACTCTTGTGGGAATTTTGGGATATGGGTGGCTTATGCAACGACCTTATGCAAGTATGCCGGCCATAGGTCTTGCCTTTGTTGTGGATTGCGTCATTGTCGGCATAATGTATCTATATGGGTTCAACAAACAAGAAAAACAAGCACTGAAATCTCTTGTGCAGAAAAAGTAAAAGACTATGAAAAAAATAATCATAATAGAACGTACAAATTTTTTTGATTTTGACCAGAAACGAATTAGTATAGGAGGAGTGCAAACGTATGTGCAAAACCTCGCAAAACTGGCAGTTTCATTAGGTTTTGAAATACAAATATACTTATTGAGTAAAAATAAAGATCAACAAGAATACAAATATAAAGGATACAAGATATTCACAATTCATAAGAAATATCCATTTAAAACACTTGCACAATCCTGTTATGAATATATTTATAAAAACAAGATAAGTGAAGGTGATAAGATAATAATAACAAGAGATGATTTAGGGATTAAGAGTTTGTCTCAAAGCACAATAACTATTCAACATGGAATAGGGTTTGATTTTCCGGGCTATAGTATAAAAGGAATTATGCGTAAATATAAATGGACGCAGTTCCTTTATAAATTGCGTACCTGCTTACGCTATATTCGATGGTTTAATAAAGCATCCAACGTTGTTTGTGTGGATTATAATTACTTCAACTGGTTTAGAACACTGGGTACGATATATTGTAATCAACGTGTTACGGTGATTCCAAACTTTGCATCGGGGAGTATTAGCAGAGATGATTTTGAAAAAAAACAGTCGAAGGGTGAGCAATGCAAGCATATTGTTTTTGCTCGTCGGTTTACAGAGTTTAGAGGCACGTTGCTTTTCGCCAATGTTATAAAAGAGATTCTAAACGAGAGAGATGATATAGATGTAACGTTTGCAGGAGATGGAGAATATAAAAAGCAGATTCAAGCAATGTTTGAGAATGATAATCGCGTACGTTTCACCTCATACAAGGCAGAAGATAGTATTGCTTTTCATAAGCAATTTGACATAGCGGTAATACCAACGATATATGCAGAAGGAACGTCGCTTTCTTTACTTGAGGCAATGGCTGCAGGATGTGTGCCAATTGCTTCACATGTAGGTGGAATGACAAATATTATATTAGACCGATATAACGGACGATTGTTTTATCCAGAAGAAGCAAATTTAAAGAAATCGATTGTGTCGGTTTTAGACATGTCATCGGACGAATTTCACCAAATGCAAAGTCGCGCCTATGAATCAGCAACTACAGCGTTTGGTATGAACGTCTGGAAACAAAAATGGACAGAGAAGTTATTAGAAGCATAAAAGAATATTTCAATTTATTTGAATAATATGGAAACGGTGTCAAGACAGAAGATGATGTTGTCTACGTTGACTGCCTATTTGTATTTGGTGGGTTATGTAGTATACATAAACATCGTCACAACACCAGAGACTCCGGATGAACAAATACGTATAATGAATCGAATATATTATGTATTCTTTTTCATTGTGATGATGTCCACATTATATGTCACGCGTCGGGAGTCGTGGAAGAGAGATCGCGCGATAAATTTTTATCTGATAATAGTAATTGGTGGAATGTTGAGGTTTGTTACGGATTATTTATTTAAATCCGAAGTAACGTTAACTTCGTCACAATTCCAGCAGATGAGCACTCTGTTCTTTTTTACGCTGTTCCCAATAATAGCAATCACTCGATGTTATAAATTTATAGACTTTAGAAGATTGTGGAAGTGGACCTTAGTCTCTGTTGTAATTTTAATTTGGTTTATTTATATAACAAATCCAGCAGTCCATGAAGCAACAGAGGAAAGGTTGTCGGGTGGTAATACAGATACGATTCTTTTCGGCCATATAGGAGTGATGGGACTAGTCGTTTCCTATTATGCAATTAGAAAAAATCATTTAAACCTCTTAACCGCAGCTCTTCTCTTAATTACAATGTGGTTCTCCTTTTTGGTAATGTTGCGTGCAGGAAGTCGAGGACCGATTTTATCGCTTGTGGTGGTGGCTTTTTTTGCTATTATGGCTGGGAGTAAAAACAAATTGAGAAATGCAATTGTATTTATATTAGTATTTGCGGCAATTTTATCCTTTTGGGAACAAATTGTGTTGTTTATAGGAAGATTGTCTCCTGTTTTATATGAACGATTTGCGCAGGCTGCGTTGCAAGAACAAACAGAAAGTCGTGACCCTCTGTTCTTGTATGCAATAGAGGTGTTTAAAGAACATCCTATTTTTGGCTATTATTTTGCGAAGTATGGCAAATTTGATGGATATATATGGACTCATAACTTATTTACGGACATAATAATGCAGTTAGGAATATTTGGACTGATTTTGATTATATATGTTATAGTGGCTGCATTTAAGCGCAGTGGAAGGATATTAGGCAACAATTTAATATATGGTTGGATTGCGTTAATCTTTATACAAAGATTTATGTTGCTAATGACAAGTAAAGCTTGGTATTTGGATAGTACGTTTAATGCGGCATTAATATTGGTGTTGTTGCCTATATTGTCTGATAATGTAATTTTACAGTCAGAGGCAGATTAAACATGTGTAATAAAATAGAGAGAATAAAAACATTTACACATAACCTTGTAATCATTAAAAAAAATGAAAGTACGGCAAATAGACATAACGAACTACAAGCCCATACATAATAGTGGTAGTCTTCTTTGTGGAAATCGCCTAAATATTTTTATTGGACCTAACGGCGTGGGAAAAACAACGTTATTAGATGCAATATGTATCTTGCTCTCTTGGTTGGACGCTCGTATAAGAAACCCGAAAGGCAATGGGAGGGTATTAAAAGATTCCGATATAACGAAGGGCGAAATGTATAGTCTCTTGAAAATAATAGCACAAGAGAACGGAGAGGATGTGCCGTGGCAATTATACAAGCAAAGTGTGAAATATAGAGAGGAACCCGTTGATAGGACTATGCTAAAAGAGGTTTCTGCGATTGCAGATGAAGTGGTTCGGCAGAATATTTCGCCAACGCTATTTGCCTATTATGGAGTAAATCGGGCGGTAATCGACATACCTCAGCGAAAGGGCAGAAAACAAATGTATAAAGAGGAACGTGCCATCGGTGAACAAGGGAACTTGATGGAGAAAGACACACATTTCAGAACATTTTTTGAATGGTTCCGCGCCAGAGAGGACTTGGAGAATGAACTTTATAGACGTGATAGAGAACATTGGCAAGAGGATAAGCAATTAAAGACGGTGAGAAAAGCTTTTCGGTCAGTTTTTTCTGATTATTCAGAGTTGAAGGTTCAACGCCATCCGCTTGCCTTTGTAATAGAAAAAAAGGGAAAGAAAATTGATTTTCAACAGCTTAGTGATGGGGAAAAATGCTATATTTCCCTTATTGGGGATATTGCTCAACGTTTGTCGCGTAATAATCCAAACATGGAAGATCCTCTTCAAGGTGCCGGAATAATTCTCATTGACGAAATTGACTTACATTTGCATCCTTCTTGGCAGCGAGAAATTATAAAGAAATTATGCATCACTTTTCCGAATTGCCAGTTCTTTATCACAACCCATAGTCCGTATGTTTTGACATCCGTCAATAATCTTATAGAGGCAGGACGTGTTGTTTCTAAAGATTCAAAGTTGAAAGAGCAAGTTTCCAATATAATAGGCGGCAATCTTTTCTTGAATGATGTAGATGTCAAAGCCTATTCTATAATAGACGGAAAGGTTAAAGACATTCTTAATCAGGAAGAGGGACTTATAATGGCCGATGATATAGATGACACGTCTGATAAGACGGAAGAAGAATACATTAAACTATTGGAGTTATGAAACCAAATTTTCCGCAAAGATGTGTGTGCGTGGTAAGCGATTCGCGTATAATATGTGAGGAGAATGGGAAAAGCATCACATTTCTTAATTCTGATCAACAAGAATGTAGAAAAATACAAGTGGATGGCTGTGTAATAACGGAAGGAAGACGTTGCGATTGGTTGCTTATAGACCAAAGCAAAAATGAATATTTTGTAGAATTAAAGGGTTCGCATATAGGTGATGCAATTGAGCAACTAAAAGCAAGTATTGAGCGTTTACATGATTCTTCCCAACGGAAAGTTGAATTAAGAGCTTACATTGTAGCAAAAAAGTTCCCACCAAGTTATAATACAAAGATACAATTATTTGATAAATACCTTAAAAAGTATAATGGCATATTGATCAGAAGAGAAAATAAATTTGAAGAAACATTACCAAAATATCATCCATAAAAAGCAAAAATATAAAACTATGAAGAACACAAAGAATTTACGTATCGCAGTAGCCGGTACCGGCTATGTCGGATTGAGCATCGCTACGTTACTTAGCCAACATCATAGTGTAAAAGCGGTTGACATCATTCCCGAAAAAGTGGATATGATTAATCGGTGGCAATCACCAATAGAAGATAAAGAAATAGAAGAGTTCTTTGCCGCGAAAGAATTACAGCTCGAAGCCACGCTCGATGGAGAAAACGCGTACAGAGATGCAGATTTTGTGGTGGTGGCTACGCCGACGAACTACGACAGCGCGCGCAACTTCTTCGACACGAGTGCCGTGGAAGACGTGCTGCGCCTCGTACAGCGGTGCAACCCCGATGCGATTTGTGTGATCAAGAGCACGATTCCTGTGGGCTACACGGAGAAAATTCGCAAGGAGTTGGGCAACGAAAATATTATCTTTGCACCAGAATTTCTTCGCGAGAGTCGCGCCCTCTACGACAACCTCTATCCTTCGCGCATCATTGTGGGAACCGACCCCCAAAATCCGCGATTGGTGGAGGCGGCCCACACTTTCGCCGAATTGCTGCAAGAAGCCGCCATCAAACAGGATATTCCCACGTTGATCATGGGATTCACCGAGGCCGAGGCCGTTAAATTGTTTGCCAACACCTATTTGGCGCTGCGCGTAAGCTATTTCAACGAACTCGACACCTACGCCGAAATGAAAGGTCTGGATACGCAAAAGATTATTGAAGGTGTGGGTCTTGACCCGCGCATAGGTTCGCACTACAACAACCCGTCGTTCGGCTATGGCGGCTATTGCCTTCCCAAGGACACGAAACAACTGCTGGCTAACTACAAGGACGTTCCCGAAAACCTGATAGAGGCTATTGTAGAAAGCAATAAGACGCGCAAGGATTTTATTGCAGACCGCGTGCTCCACATTGCCGGCTACTACGATTACTACAACCGAGGTGATTTTAGCGCAAGCGAAGAGCACGAATGCGTGATTGGAGTTTACCGTCTGACGATGAAAACCGGCAGCGATAATTTCCGCCAGAGTAGCATCCAAGGCGTAATGAAGCGCATCAAGGCCAAAGGTGCCACGATCATTATCTATGAGCCGACGCTTGAAGACGGAAGCACGTTCTTTGGTAGCCGCGTAGTGAACGACCTAGCGAAATTCAAAGCGCAGAGCCAAGCCATCATTGCCAATCGCTACGATCCCGTATTGGACGACGTGCAGGACAAAGTTTATACACGTGACATATTCCGCAGAGATTAATTTGATATGGAAGGAAATGCCCCCGTTGTTTCCATCGTTACCGTTACATATAATGATGGGAAATACTTAAGAGAGACAATACAAAGTGTTTTAGACCAGACGTTCACGGATTTTGAGTACATTATATGGGACGATGGTTCAACGGACAGCACGCATGAAATAGTAGAATCATTTCAAGACTCTCGGATTCGCTATTTTTACGCAGATAATCAAGGAGTGGGTGGAGCTACGATTGAAGCATGCAAACAAGTTCGAGGTCGATATATTGCAAGATTGGACGGCGATGATATTTGGCTTCCTTTGAAATTGGAAAAACAAATAGGGTATTTAGAAACGCATAAAGATGTTGTTGTATTAGGATGTGCGGTTTGGTGTATAAATGAGAAAAGTGAAATCGTAGGTCGCAATTTTCAATATACAAATAAAAAGATTATTGAAAAATTTGCTGCAAATAATAGTTTTGTTATCACTCATTCTTCTGCTGTTTTTCGTACAGCAGATTTTTTACAAATAGGAGGATATGTAAACATTAAAAGTCGCTTGGATGTTGTCTTGTGGACTCGTTTTAATCAATTGGGACGAATTGAAACTCTTAAAGAGGCTTTTGTAAAATATCGCTTTCACAATGAATCGGTTGGAGCTCTGACCAGTAGTTTGGACAATGGGCCGTATTCCCAAGTGATATTAGCCTTTATGAATAAAATAAAAAGAGACTGTGGTCGCAATCAAGATGATATTGATACATATAATCATTATTATATGTTAAATAAGGCGACAAAGAGTAAATCGCCCACAATACATCAATATCAACCAAGTGTTGAATATAAATTATATTGTTTTTTTAGTAAATTATTTGGAGAGTCTATAGGGGCTAACATAATATATACATATAAGAATTTGTGGGGATATTTTAAATATTGTGTATTCCAAAAATAAATGAAAATCGTATTTGTCACCAATTTCATTTCGCTCCATCAGTCGCACATTGCCGACGAACTCTATCGGCTCTGCGACGGAGACTATACGCTGGTGGAACTCACCGGCAGTCGCAATCCGCTCAAGATGGTGCCCGAGTTGCTGGAGCGCCCTTACCTGCTGCAAGCGTGGAAAGGTGAGGCGGAGCAGCAGCGCGCGATGGAACTGGTGCGCGAGGCCGACGTGATGATGTGCGGCGGAGACAAGAGAGTGATACCCTATGAGCGCGAGCGGCAACGCACCGGCAAACTGCTCTTCGACGTGAGCGAACGCTATTTTAAAAAAGGAATTATCAACGCCCTTTCGCCCACCATTCGCCGATACATCTGGAACTACTACACCGGCAACCACAGCCAGATGTACAAACTCTGCAACAGCGCCTTCCTCGCCAACGACCTGCGACTGCTGGGCATGTACAAAAACCGCTGCTTCAAGTGGGGCTACTTCACCAAGGTGAGCGAGCTGGACATCAACAGCGTGCTCGCCGCCCGCTCCAAAGACAAGGTGCGCATTATGTGGGTGGCCAATCTCATTCCGCTCAAACATCCGGAATTCATGGTGCAATTGGGTCAACGCTTGCAGCAAGACGGCGTGGACTACGAAATAAATATCGTGGGGCGAGGAGTGATGAAGGATGAGATTGCCCAACTCATTGCCGACACCCACCAAACCGACCGCGTCCACCTGCTGGGCGCATTGCCCAACGAAGACGTGCTTCGAATGATGCGGGAGCACAACATATTTGCGTTCACATCGAACAAGCGTGAAGGGTGGGGGGCAGTTGTCAATGAAGCGATGGCGCAGGGCTGCTGCCCCGTGGTGGCCGACCATATTGGCTCGGCACATTTCCTCATCAACGACGGCCACAACGGCATGCTCTTCAAAACGGGCAAAGTGGAATCGCTCTACGAAAAAGTGCGTTGGCTCATCGACCACCCCGCCGAGCGTGAAGAAATGGGCCGCCAAGCCTACCTCTCCATGCGCAACCTGTGGACGCCCGAAATAGCGGCCCAACGCTTCTACGAACTCTGCGAGAACATGCTGGCCGGCAAACAAATTGAATTCGACGAAGGCCCCTGCTCCAAAGCAAATCCTATTTAGTATTATGCGCATCCTTATTAACGCATCGAATCTCAAGGTGGGCGGCGGTCTGCAGGTGGCGGACTCCGTTTGCCGCGAACTGCACAAGTATCCGCAACATCAGTTTGTGGCGGTGCTGGCGCCGGAGTTGAAGCAGTGCGGGGAGGAGATTGCGGCGGCGAACGTGGAGGTGGTGAACTACCTCTGCCCCGTGAGCGCCAAGGTGATGCTGACGGGGCGCGACGCTACGCTGGACGCCTTGGTGGAGAGCCGAAAGATTGACGCCGTGCTGACCATCTTCGGCCCGTCGCGCTGGCAACCGCGGGTGACGCATTTGTGCGGTTTTGCGCGGGCACAACTCGTATTGCAGGATTCGCCGTACTACACCCGTATGGGATTCGCGGAAAGGCTGAAGACGAAGGCTATTCTGCGCGTGTACAAGCATTTCTTCGACAAAAGCGGCGACAACCTCTACACCGAAAACGAATTTATTTCCGAACGGCTGCGCCGGCTCTTTCCCAAGAAGCAGGTGTTCACCGTGACGAACAATTATAATCAGGTGTTCGACCAACGCGAGCGCTGGCAAACGGACATCAATCTGCCGACGTTCGACGGGCTGACCCTGCTCACCGTGACGGCCAACTATCCGCACAAGAACGTGGGCATCATCCTTCCCGCCATTGACTATTTGGCCAAGACGCACCCCGACGCGGCCTATCGCTTCGTGCTCACCCTGCCGCCCGACTGCCTCGGCGAACTCACGGAAGAGCAACGCCGCCACATCGTCTTTCTTGGCCCCGTGGCCATTGAGCAAGTGCCGCACCTCTACGAGCAAAGCGACGTGATGTTTCTGCCCACCCTGCTGGAATGTTTCAGCGCCAGCTACGCCGAAGCCATGAAGATGGGACGCCCCATACTGACCACCGACCTTGGCTTCGCTCGCAGCCTGTGCGGCGATGCGGCACTCTATTATTCGCCCGTCGACGCCGAAGATTTGGGCGAAAAGATTGTGCGCATAGCCGGCAACGCAGCCCTGCGGCAAGACTTAATCGAAAAAGGAAAGGAACAATTGCAAAAATACGACACCTTCGCCGAACGTGCAAGGAAACTGATTGAAATTTTAGAGAAAATAAAATAGGAAAAAAGAGGATGTATTCGCGGGCAATCTTATATGATGATTTGCAGGCCAGCGTTGAGGCGTTGATGTCGCATCGCGAGGCAGACG
>Ga0181612_178252_pt1 | contig 10832 bp, 6 predicted proteins | sample HoacroProtozoa21_FD_119630 | JGI IMG/M metagenome (GOLD analysis project Ga0181612, IMG submission 119630) | Hoatzin crop microbial communities from Cojedes, Venezuel. Combined Assembly of Gp0051906, Gp0051904, Gp0051908 | reverse complement strand
TGCTCCTGGCTGCGGCGTGGCAGCGAGGGTGCTCTCCCACGCTACCCCCTCACCTGCGAGTCAGAGCAGCTGCGGGCTGATCACCTGCGTGTGGCGGATGCTGAACAGTGGGTGCTGCCCCTGCATGCGCTGCGGCACTGAACAAGTCTCCAAGCCACCATGCTGCACATCTGCTTGTGTTGGGGATTTACTATTAAAATTAGTTCTAATAAATATATTGTTACTTCAGCAGACTTCAGTAATGTGCTTCTGTACCAGATCTAGGTCGTCTTTTAACACTGAGTACACTTGCAATGAAACACAGTGGCTACGAAGCTCTGATGGTAATATATTCAGCCCTAAATACTCCCAAATTGTATCAAAAATGGGAGAAATTTAGAGAAACTTAGTCCTTATTCCTAATCCAACCATCAGGTTAGCAGAGTTCAGTTTGCTTAAAGATACTTCAACAGCAGCTTTGCAGACAGCCTTGTTGCTAAAGGACTGAACCTTCAAGCTGTTCATAATCCTAAATCTCCTGTCCTGGCGATGCCAAGAACTCCAAAAATACAACATGTACAATCTGTGAATGTACCCAGTACCGTGGTCATCTAAAGGTTGATTTTTCCCTCCTGACTGAGAAGGAAATGGATAAAAAAAGCAAATATGGGCTAATTTTTCTACAAAATAGGTTAATGGCATTCTTTTATTTTTCAGCAAGGACCAAGGACACCCACAAACACAGACAGACTTTAGGGAAGTGAGCCCAGGCTCACTGGCAGAGTGGTTACCTTAAGGGACTTCAGGCGACATGTCAGGCAGCTTCTAAGAAAACTTTCCTTTCATATATTGGTGCCAACAGTAAAGTCCACCATCTTCTGCACAAAGCCTGCATATTCAGGAAACGCGGTACTGACATTCAGCCAACCATACACATACTGCAGAATTCAAAGCATGGTGTAAATCTGTCAGCCAAATGAAATAAAACATTCAAACACACACTTTTTTTTCAAGTCTGGTCTTATTCAGCAAAATATTTGCAGGCTTGCAGACACATCTCAGTGATAGTGGTTCCTAAATCTTGTCCTCAAGAAGTGACTCAGAGCCACATTTGGCCCAAATATGCAAATCTGTACTAACCTGGATTCTCAGAAGCATCTTGGAGTACTAATTCTTATTTTAAAAGTCCTAGCTAGAGTTTATCTGCATTTTAGGAACCTCAATAACTTTACAAATCCTGTCCAAAGAGTTTAATTTGCTTCTGAAAAGAGGTGCTTTAAAAATTATAAATACGTAATTCACAGTAATAGAACCTCAGCATGTATTCCCATACCTGTTGGACCAGAAAGCAAGTCTGACACTGGAAAGAGCAGCTCTTTACTGCTCGTATGGAAATGCTGAGATTATTCCAGGTGACCCTGTGCAGAGATAAAAGGACGAACAGAGTTTTTGTAGGCAGCATTTTCTGATTGTAAGAAAAAAACAAAACACACAGATGTGAGAACATTCGCTGGTAAAATTACTGAATAATCATTTAACGATTTTGTTATTTTTTGGTTTTTTTAAGATTTTCATTAACGCAAGATAATGATAAGACAGTGCAAGATATCTTTTCATACTCTGCACCCTGATAATATCCTCTCTGAGATTATTCATTTCATTTTTCTGAAAAGTACCATGTACATATAAGCTACTTAATTAAATACAGGAAGTTATCTTCTAGCAACACTTTTCCACATTCTGAACATGAAAGAGTACACTACCATATTGATAGCCCACTGCAATATTTTAATGTTGGAAAATATATTCGTTTTCAGTAATTACAATGACTCATGAAGAAAGAGAAAAAAGAAAAGAATGAATATATCAACTCATTTCGATTGTCTTTTGTACTGTCACATCATAAGCAAATAAGAGCCTCACGTATGTAAAAGCAGCATTTGCTCTCTCCTGCAGGGAGATCACTTACCCACCGAGCTGGGACGGACTCTTTTCTCTGACCTCTGCGAAAGTCGCCCCCGCTCTCCCGCAGTTAACACGTTCTAAAGATCATCCTTTGTCTCAGTGTCTCTGGTCGCATACTAGCAACGGACTCTGCTATGCTGGAGTTAATCAAACAAACTGCTCCAAGCTTTAATCTTTTATACAGCAGCCAGTGCAACACAGGGTGTCATCTCATGACTCCTATATTTGTATGCATTCAGCAGAAGAAATACATGTGTGACTTATTGCCTTCTCTGTGATCAACACGCTAATTGATATTTTCACCTTGTTCCGTGATAGCTGCTTCCTAAACCAAGCACCTGTGTGTAAATAATAGCAAGGATGTATCTGTCCTCTTACACTGAATTTCAACGACCATGATAAAACCTGGGAGTATCCAGAAAACAAGCCTTCCAGCATACAAGAAAACTAAATTTCTAAACCTGCCAGACAAACATCTAGACTTCTTGGGATCAGTGTTAAACTGCCAGAAAATGGCGCTCCTCCACTCCATAGTCTGGGCAAGGAATGTGGGAAGGTGTCAGGTGCATCCTAGTGTTTTTATATGGCTTTTCCAGGACATCTGAAACACCTCAGGTGAGCACATACCTGACACCTCTTGATCCTTCAGTTTGCTCTCCCTGGATGGCACCAGCTCTCTGGGACGCCGTGAACAGCAAAAGCTCACAGGAGCCCCTGATGCAAGGTGGCAGCTGCAACAGATGAAGTTATTAGTTTATACACCCCAGGCCTTCAAGCAAACTTCCCAAATCCGCAGAGTTCTGGCCAAACCCTTCCTTCCTAGCCAAAGTTAAAGGTAATAGTTAATGTCCAGATCAGCAGCGCAGAGCAGGTCTGGTACCCTGGGGTATGAGATTTCGCGTGAGTTGAGGAGTGTGTGTGAAAAGTGTTGTTAGCTAGTCGCTTCTCAGCTACCGTTAGAGGAAGGTGCTTGTTATTCCAGGGGAAATTAGAATACTTTAAGCTCACAAAGTATTTAAAATGCCACTACTTCAAAAAGACAGGCTACAACTGAAGTTTTCAGCAGTGGCTTTCAGAACCCCACCCTCAGCAAAGCAGAAAGAAAAGAAATGGGAGCTCAGCATTTCTCACAAAACAGGGCTGTGTAAAACCCCCAGGCCAAAAAAACTCTTCAGAGATCCTCGGAGAGCATAAAAGATCAAAACTTCAACCTCGGCCCTGTGTATCTGAATTGCTAATAGATGCTCAGTGCTGTCTCCATCTGCAGCATCACACAACAAGGATTAGAGGCAATCATGTTTTTAAGGAAAGGGAGTGTTTCACATTGCCAGAAGCATCTTCAAGACTCAGACCCAAAATTATGATATAGCGTTTCCTGTCTTGCCCTGCACAAGGTTTTCCATCACCAGTTTATGAACAGCTGCACCAATACTGCATGGTTCTTATGTGCCTAACAACAACGGGACATTGCAAAACTACAAAGGCTCGTCCTGTCCATTTAACCAGCGTGTCACATGGAGACAAAGCACAATGCAGCCCTGTGAAAAGTCCACCCACAAACTTCATTTCACACTATAGAATGAGGCACTTGAGTTCTCTGTCTTCTTCCTCTCACACGAGTTCACACAACAGCAACTTCAACATTTTGGAGGCTGCAGAAAACAGCCTTCCAAAAAGCTGTCTGTAAAAAAAAATAATTAAAAATATTTTAGTCAACCTTGCTGTTTCTTTCTTGTTCAAAACTGTTATGTTCAGTTCGGCTCAAAATCTAAATAAAATAATAAAACAGAGCAGTTGCTATTGAAGAGAAAATCCATGTCATCTTCTTAGAACCTAGCACTACAGAATTTGAATCCACAGCACTTTGAAGTGAATATAAAATGCTATTACTAGAAATAAAATTTTTTTCATGACTGAAACATACTGCCTTAAATTGAAAGAAAAAGTTCAAAAAACACCGCAGTATTTGTTATCAAACAGGAGATACTTATTTCATCAATTTAACCCACAACAAAACATCCATTATACTGACACAGTGGTACCAAAAAGGACTACGCCCCACCCCGCACGCACACAGATGCACACGTACAAACACGCACTCATCTTACCCAAAGCTCCAAAAGGAGGGGCTAAAAGAGCAAAAAACCCCACATATTAACTGTCAGAAAAAGACATTCCTCAGCAAAGCTACATTGGAAGACAGTGTTATGTTCTTACTGTGGCGTGTTGATGGGACTACACAACAAAGGTAGTTGCACAGCAAAAACAAATTAAAAAGAAGGGATAGGGAAGAGGATTTAAAACTACTATTTTAGCAGTCTATTTTCCCCAAGCAGAGTGGTAGAAATTAGTGAGGACTGTAGTTAAGCAATCAAATATCCTGGAAGAAGTCCTTTATATAAACAATTAAATCATTCTTATTTGGTTTTATTCAGATTTTATAAGCCCCAAAATAACTATTCTAAACATTTAATTTTATAATTAATCCTCTGCACTGGGAGCTACAACACACTTAGAACAGTTTTCTTAAATGAGGAGACAGCTGATGGCTCAGGTTTCCCAACACTGCTCACCCTGAGCCCTTCTGAGAATCCATTGACAAACTTGCCCACCAATGTCCCCGTGCAGCAGAATCTCAGCGCTGTAAACCACCAGCATTAGCATTTGGTTTTAACAGTCATGAAAAAATTGAAAACATCCTCCTGCAAAGCAAAGGGAAGCCAACAGCTTTATATTAAAATGGCATGCAAGCAGCTAATCAGATCCTGCAACACGCTGAACATTTTCACCTGCCATAAACTCAAGGTGCTGGCAAGGTGGATCCAAGGGCACAGATTAGGGACTTTTGCCTGAATACACTTCTTCTGGATGTCACTCCAACAAGTTATAGCCAGAAACTTCTTTAGCTAAGCACAATCGGTAGGAAATGTGTTACTTCCAGTAACACTCTGAAGAAGACTAACGTCAGTTAGCAGTCCTGCTAAGTCACCTGCATTGATGCCAAGGGCCCTGTTTGGGTCACTTAGTTTCAGTACAGGTGCTGCTGCTTTGATTTTGCAAGGGTATTTGCCAGATAAAGGACTGCAGGGGTCAACAGACATGCCGGTCCTCACAATCAGGAGAAAGAACCCATTAAATGTTATGGTTAAATGAGGCCTTTAAGACCCAACTCTCTGACATGCAGGTGAGCACAATGAAGTTCGGGTAACAAACCTTGCGCAGATACAACTGGAGCAGCATACGGCCCTCGGAGCCAGCTGAAAGCTGCAGAGAGCCACATGGGAGATCTTCCAGATGGCATAATCACACTCTCCTCTCAAGAACAGAAAAGCAAAGAAAATTTCGAAGTTGCCAGGTGCAACTTCAAGCAGGTGCCAGTCTTCCTCAGCTGAAGTCATTAAAAAAAAACGGCAGGAATAAAAAACAGCTTACCTAGGTGCTTCTGAAAAATTAAGCTGATGAGAGTAGGATAAATGACATCTCCATTGCCTTCTTAGGAATTCTTTTGAACAAAACAGTCGTAAAATAAATCAACAAATTAATCACCATTGGCTTATTTTCCTCATGATTACATGACCCACACAATTTGAGAAGGGAAAGTGTTCCTCTGCAACTGGATGGTTGAGACACTACCTTGCAAATAAGAACTCTCCCTCTTTATTGTAATAGATCTTGACATTTACATTGTCCTGAATTTGCCAAATTCAATCCCAGTATTTTATTGAATTGAAACAGCAAGGAGATATGAACATCGACTCCCAGCTAAGTCCACGAAACACAAAAGCTGCCCTTTTATGGTCAGCGGTACTTCCTGTACTTTTCTTCCTTTCAGCAAAATTAATGGTCAGACCCAGGAAAAATGCAGACTAGCTAAATTGTCAGTTATCTTCTTGTTTTAGGAAAAAAAGATGAACCTTTAGGAAAAAAAAACCCCGCCCTAAATCATTTGACAGATCATGTTTCTCAAAGAAAGCAAGCTAAAATTTTATCACAGCTGAAGTAAATTGGCACAGGATTTGGCTGTAACAAAGACATGCCTCTAAGCATGACCTTTCCCATTTTGTGTGTTCAGAGATACACCTGCCATTGCCTGACCCCTATTTGGGAAGGGCTTTGAGGCAGGGGGGCAGAAGAACTGAGAGCAGCCTGTAAACAGGAGCCAATGTGAATGCCAGGACTACGTGCTGCATGTTGGTATCTGCAGCAGATGCATGGAAGCAGACTGAATGTGTACACAGACACATCTGCCAAGCCAAGCACAGAAGAAAGAGAAAAATGTAAAAATCCAATATTGTATTTTGTGCATTTTGTACAAGCCCCTTGCTGATGCAGGTCCCAAAGATGGGAAGAGGCTGATTGCTGTCTTGCTTCGTAAACAGGAATTTAGATATCTTTGGAAGACACTGGAGTGGTCCAAAACCCTTGGGGGGGACTTTCACCTACCTTGTTTTACCTCCATCTTTCTCACATACACCCTCAGTCTCATGCTGGGTTACAGCCAGTTGCTTATGTGGCGTGCTTGATTAGATACGTAAGAGAACGGGACTTGGTTCCAGACACTGGAGGAGTCAGGCATGAAGCTGCAAGATGAAGTTACAGGGAATGAGCATGAAATACTCTGAGCCGGCTTGCCCCATCTCATGGGCTGCACTTTCTCTCAGAGGCCGAGTCCTGCTTTTGATTCCTACAGCTCAGGGTGCTGATCTTCCAGCAGGACTACAGCATCAGGCTGCTGCTGTAAGCCATCAGCAATCCCAGACTGCTCTTTTCAAGAACACCGTTGCTGCCCCACCTCCCTTCCTGGGGGAAGATACGCCTTTGCTACAGACAGATTGAATACCAGGAGCATGAGAGCTAACGAATATATACGTTTACACAAATTACATCTTATGTGAACGCAAAGCTTTGGTTCAATCAAAGGCAGCAGCCTCAGAGGGAAACAGATGGGGACTTGAATAGGTTGAAATTAATGACTTGCAGAGATCACAGAATCACAGAATCCCAGAATAATAGGGGTCGGAAGGGACCTCTGTGGGTCATCTAGTCCAACCCTCCTGCCGAAGCAGGGTCACCTACAGCAAGCTGCACAGGACCTTGAATGACCACTTACTAGCAGCGTACACAGATGCCAGAGGCTCTAGGGCTCTATTTGCCCCTCCTAGACTCTTCCACATATAATGTCTTTGTTTTGTATTGCATAGAAATGTCTTTGACCTTGTAACCTGCATTTTTGGGTGCAAAGCAGCCACGTCTGACCATTGGATTAGCCCCAGCAAATATAAGGTACTCTGAGACAGCTACTTCTTCAGATGTGTCCACGTTACTGGAGAAACAGAATCCAAAGAGTAGTTCAGTGTTTTTCGGCTCCTTTGGAACCTGAAGTGCAATTTTGCTTTCTTAAATGCTAAAATAATCAAAATAAGTCTCCAGAGGCTGGTACCACATCATGCAGTACCAGCTTTTGCCAACTGCATGGGTGTTTTAGATTCTTTTCTTCTGCTGATCGTGTTTTAAAAACTGAATAAAAGGATGTCTTCACTGTCCTATTACAGAGGCCTGTTATGGTTGGAAAATTTTTAGTGTGGTGGTAATTTATTTCTTTTTTCAAATTAAATTGCAGACATAGAATACTGAACTTAGCCAAATCTAACTTGAACACTAGAGAACTATAGTGGATGAAAATAAGGATAATAGATAAATTTTTTTTATAAGTGAAGCAAAAGAACATTCTGTAATACACTATTGAGGGTTTTTTCTAAGTATTATAGTAATTCTGCTGACCTGTACGTGATGTTCCTTGCAATGTTCCCTTTTTCTATTAATGCATCAATGTTTGGGTGAAGAGGGCAAAATAAGCATGGTATCTTTTAAAACACATGCTCTCAAAAAATACGGACACATTAAAGAGAAGTGTATGTCGTGACATCCCACTGTAACTTCCTGATGATTAGTTGTCATATACACAATGTCACTGTACATATACATGTAGTGTCCCAGACTTAGCCCACAAAAGATGGAGGCACCATGTATCTGCAAAAAACAGATGGATGCTCCATCAGCCATCACAGGGTATTTGTGCACTCCAGACAAAATAGGATGAATGCTTCTCTCGCTGTGGAGTACATGTAGCAAATGAAGGGCAATCAAACAGGGCAGGGGGCACAGCTGTTTTGCCCAGGAAAGACAGGAACAGCGGGAAGGCAAGCAAGATTGGTGAGCTTGGGGCTGGTCTGGTTTCTCTGATGGCCACGTGCGTTGGGCAAGTGGGAGTTTGCTGAGGCTGCTGTGAGTGTTTGCCAAGCAACTGCTGTAGTGGATGTGGGAGGGTGGGATGTGAGAAGGTCTGGAAGGTGGTCCCTTGATCCCAACAAGGGGATTGAGCATGGCTGGGCCAGAGGGCACAACATGACAAAAGGCAGCAGCTAGATAACCAGAGGAGCGTAGTGAACGGGGGCAGCAAAGATGGAAGAGTGCACTGGGAGCCTGCACTGGCAAAGGTACAGATGAGCTTGCTTATCCACACACGCTCACTCACACATGCACGCACTCACTCCTCAGTTCATCTCATCCAGGCTATGTCTTCTTTCACTGCTAAGCATCTTAAAAAGGGTACCATACAGTAGGAGGAGAGCAATCCTAATCACTGAAGCAAAAGACAAGCTAAACTAATAAAACTTATAAAAACTTCATATACTAAGCTCAATGTGCCAGTCAAAGTCCAGGAACAGATCGTGCTATTGCACGGAGTGCAGCGCGTGTGATTACGTGCTCAGGGGCAGGTTTTTTATGTGTGTGTGTGCAGTGCAAGGAGTGCCTGGTCCTCATCCTCTTCAGGTGGGAATGGCTAAACTGGAACAGCTAAGAGGAATAAAAAGGTCCCAGATGAGGCCTTCAGGAACACCGCTGCACAGTCTCACTCCCACTGTAGCAGCTCGTGTGCTGGGTATGCGAGTCCCGGGGAAGGACAGTATCTGTCTGGGCAAGAGTGTCCTCTCACACGCTGGACACGCCTGCAGCAGGGAGGACTCCAAGGACAGTGGCAGGAGGCTGCTTCACCAGGCACAGAGCCAGCTGGCTCTGAGACATCGGAGAGGGTGTCAGGTGCAAAGGGAGTGGACCTCCTGCGATCTCCCAACAGCTCACAAGGAAGAACAGGGTCAATGGTCAGTCTGCATCAGTGTCAGCAACACAGGGAAGTGTCCAAGGGATGTTCTGGAGGTTCAGCTCAGGTGACCAACCAGGATACTGAAGCCCGGGACCTTCATAACCACTGTCACTAAGAGACTTATTAAGAGCTCTATATGCTAAGCGCAGGTAGAGATCTGTAGTCTCAATGCACGAATGAGATGACGATGCTGAGAAGGGGGAGTTTAATACGTTAAGACATGGGGTACCTTTCAGGACAAGAGAGACCTGCAAAAGAAGGACAGGCTGCCTGCACCTTAACCGAACTGGAGTCAAGGGTGAAAACTGCAGGAGCGCATTTAAACCAAAAAGTGGGGAAAGCCAAAAGGCACAAAGGAGCTCCTGATTCTGACTGACACAGTCCCAAAGGGCCTGTACGTAATGTTGCTCTGAAAAGGCTAAGGGAAATAAACAGCCTAATACAGCAAATAGACAAAGTGAATCAGACTATCCTCTCTGTTCTAGATACTCCTCAAAACCACAGATATTAAATTAAAACAACAAAAAACACCCTACTTCAATGTTTTCCACTTTTTCTAATTAATTCAGGCAACAGCAGTAGAAAATGTATTTGCACCCCTTGTATGACTGACTTCGTTGTTTGTTCTACAGTGTCAGAGAAATGATCCAGTTATGCCATAAGAAATAGATACACAACAAAAGTAAGGCCTCTTGGAGCCTGAACACAAGCCAAATAACACAAGGTATGTAGAGACAGATACAAGAGGGTACATGAAAAGCAAGATCACTTCACATTTTATCAGTCTCCTGAAAGAAATTGTTGAGTTCTTGCATGGAATTGCTTTGACAGACAACAGGGTAAGTCAAAGGTGGTAGAAAAAAGCAGACTAGAAACAGAGCCTCTGTCCCTCCAAAAATTACTGACATTTTTATTCCCCAAGAGAATTGCAGAACAGAAGGAAGGATTATATCTGTCAGGAAGTAAGCCAGACTATTCACGATGGAGAAGAATGTAAATTACAGTACTGAATATCATAATTCATAAAGCATTTAAAAAGGCAGCAGTCCACAGCAATATCCCAACAATCCCCAACAACAGCAAAAGACCATGAGCAGAGAACAAGACAATTAGAGCCCTCCCTGCCACCGCCATTTCAGATTCATTGCTGCTTTTGTTACTACCATAATATCCATTTGCATTGTCAGGCTAATGTAATGCCTTACCATGAGAGGTTATGCGATTGCCTATCCAGCCAGCCTTCCAATACAAGGATATTCTCCTTACTGTAACGTTTCTGTGGAAGCTGGCCGACTACAACGCACCAGTTCTTGTCCCTGCTTCCAGCTGCTAAAACTAATTTAAAGATGCTAAAAATAAAAAAGGCTTACATGTAACAGCACCGTTCAGAAAGCAAGAAGCTGTACTTCCTACAGGGATAGCATTTAATCAGCAGTAAAATAAAGAGAGGTACAATAAAATAATTGTTTCACTGGTATTTCTGCCATTTGCAAACTTTCTAGCAGTACCCAGCCCATGCTCAGAACATTTTGAGAACTCCTTCCCTGTTAGATATTGAGACAGTAAGTACAGGAAACATAACACAGAGAAGTCCCAAATCCTTGGACTTCCAGTTCAGCTGTTGCCTCAGTGACCACCTATGCTGGACACCCAAGAATGCAGAGTCATTTACAAATTCTGTGATGGGCTGGGGGCGGGGGGGCAGAGGGATCTGAATAAATAT
>Ga0181612_174858_pt1 | contig 10832 bp, 11 predicted proteins | sample HoacroProtozoa21_FD_119630 | JGI IMG/M metagenome (GOLD analysis project Ga0181612, IMG submission 119630) | Hoatzin crop microbial communities from Cojedes, Venezuel. Combined Assembly of Gp0051906, Gp0051904, Gp0051908 | reverse complement strand
CGCGCTTGAGAAGACCACACGCGGACATTCTGAGATTTTGAGGATCGGCACAAGTTGCGGCGAGCCCTTGAGGCCGACAGACAACTGCGCTATGATCTGCAACCCCAGGAAAGGAGAAGTGGAGCCACGGCTCTGCTACCCTTGGCGTGCCCAGGCGAGGAAGTTGCTCTTGACAAGGAAATTAAATTGTGTACAATTTAATTAGCGGCTGCCGCCCGGAGGGCGGGGCAGGAGGGAGAAGCGTTATGACGAAGCTTAGTGAATTAAAGGAACTGGTGAAGACGGATCAGTATTCACGGTTCAAGGATATTGTAGTGGCCAGCGTCGTGGGCATTGTGGTGAACATTGCCCTGGGCGTGATCAAAATCATCGTCGGCACGATTGCCAACTCGGTGGCCGTCGTGTCGGATGCGGTCAACAATTTTAGTGATAGCATTTCGTCCCTGGTCACGATCATCACCATGATCATCGTGGGCAAGGGCGCCACGCGGAAGCATCCGTTCGGGTTCGGCCGGGTGGAATACTTTTCGAGCATCATCATTGCGGTGCTGGTCCTGGTGACCGGCGGCGAATTCATGATCGAGTCGGTCAAGAAGATCATCCACCCCGAGGCCACGTCCTACACCACGGTCACGCTGGTGTTGCTGGTGGTGGCCATTGTGGCGAAGATCCTTCTGGGGCTCTACACCAAGCGCGCCGGCAAGAAGACCAATTCGCCGAACCTGGAGGCCTCGGGCCAGGATGCGCTGTCCGACGCCGTTATCACGGGCGTCACGCTGGTGGCTGCCATTGTGTCTCTGATCTTCCCGAACCTGCATATCGACGGCTGGGTGGGCGCCATCGTGTCCATCTTTGTCCTGAAGGGCGGCCTGGAGATCCTCTTCGACGTCATCAGCAAGCTGACGGGCGACCGCCCCAGCGTGGAACTGGCCGACCAGATCATGGACGAGATCAAGTCCACGCCCGGCATCCAGGGCGCCTACGACCTGATCCTCCACAACTACGGCCCGGAGGCCTACATTGGCAACGTCAATGTGGAACTGGAGGACACGATGACCATCCAGGAGGCCTACCAGATCACCAAACCGCTGAACATTGAAATCTTCAAAAAGTACGGCATCTTCGTCTACTTCGGCTTCTATTCTGTGAATACCACGGACCCGGAGATCGTGGCCATGCGGGACAAGATGACCGCGTTTGCCATGAAGTACGACGACGTCCTCCAGGTCCACGCGTTCTACGTGGACAAAGAGGAGCAGTTCATGAGCTTCGACGTCGTCTACCGCTTCGGCACCAAAGAGCAGGAGACCATTGAAGCGGCCATCTGCGCCTACGCCGAAGAGCAGTATCCGGGCTACCAGTGCCGGATGACGCCGGACCGCGATTTCACCTTGTCACGGGACGAATAACTCCGTATAATAGACGCGGAAAATCCTTACTCCCAGGAGGCTTTTATGCATATTCGTCCCCTGCGTCCGGAGGATCTGGACGCCGTCATGCAGATCTGGCTCGAGGGCAACCTCTCGGCCAACTCATTCATTCCCCATTCCTACTGGCTGAGCAACAAGAGCCGGGTCCGCCAGGAACTCTCCGAAGCGGAAGTGTATGTGGCACAGGAGGATTTCCGCGTGCTGGGATTTCTGCGGCTCGAGGGCAATGAGATCCGGGACATGTTTGTCCAGAAGGATCTGCGCAACCGCAACGTGGGCAAGGCACTCCTGGACTACGCGAAGAGCATCCGGCACGAGCTCGAACTGCATATCTACAAGCAGAACGAGCGCGCCATCCGGTTTTATAAGCGCGAAGATATGTCCGTCATCCACCAGGGCATGGACTTTGAGATCGGCCGCCCGGAATGGGTCATGGGCTGGTCCGACCACAAGATCCCGGGAGGGGAGAACGCATGAGTGAACGCACCCGGCGCATTGCCATGACCGGCATCATGGCCGCCGTCATCTGTCTTCTGGCGCCGCTGTCCATTCCGCTGTCGGGCGGCGTTCCCATTTCCCTGGCCACCTTCGTGGTCATGCTGGCCGCGGCGCTGCTGGGGCCGGTCATGGGCACGGAAGCCACACTGGTCTACATCCTGGTGGGCCTCATCGGCCTGCCCGTATTTTCCAGCTATCAGGCGGGAGCCGGCGTGCTGCTCGGCCCGACGGGCGGCTACATTATCGGCTACCTGCCGCTGGCATTTATGACGGGCCTCTTTTCCAAAAAGATCAGCGGCTCGCACAAGGGGATCTCACGGTTCTCCCTGCTGGTGGCCGGCATGTTGCTGGGCACCGCGCTCTGCTATCTGCTGGGCACAGCCTGGTTTGTCTGGTCCACCAAAACCGGCTGGCTGGCCTCGCTGTCCGTGTGCGTCGTGCCGTTCCTGCCGTTCGACCTTCTGAAGATGGTCGTGGTCGGTCTGGCGGCGCCGAAAATTGAGTCGCTGCTCACCAAAGCGGTGCGCGCAAACGCATAAAATCAACGAGAAATCGGTCCGTATTCTTCGTGATACGGACCGATTTTTTTGTTCGAACAAATAGGGTTTTTTGTCTAAATTTCCGTATTTTTATAATGTGGCGAAAAGGTCTTGAATTTGTTTTGAATTTGGGTACACTACAGGTGCCGAAATATTTATTTTTTTAAATTTTTATTTGGGGAGTTTCACACACTATGAGCAACAAAGTCAATATTACCGAGACCGTGCTGCGCGACGCGCAGCAGTCCCAAATTGCCACCCGCATGAAGCGGGAGGAGTTTGCGGACATCCTGGAGACCATGGACCAGGCGGGATACTATTCGCTCGAGTGCTGGGGCGGCGCCACGTTTGACAGCTGCCTGCGGTACCTGGACGAAGATCCCTGGGAACGCCTGCGCTTCATCCGCTCCAAAGTCAAGAACACCAAGCTGCAGATGCTTCTGCGCGGCCAGAACCTCCTGGGCTATTCGCCGTACTCGGACGACACCGTCCGCGCGTTCGTGCGCAAGTCCGTGGAGAACGGCATTGACATCATCCGCATCTTCGACGCCCTGAACGACGTCGAAAATCTCCGCACTGCGGTGGATGAATGCGTCAAGGCCGGCGGCCACGCGCAGGGCACCATCTGCTACACCATCAGCCCGATCCACGACTTTGACAGCTACGTCAAGCTGGCGAAGGAACTGGAGGCCATGGGCTGCCACTCCATCTGCATCAAGGACATGGCCGGGATCATGAGCCCGTACAACGCCTATGAACTGGTCAAGGCACTGAAGGCCGCCGTCTCTCTGCCCATCTACGTCCACACGCACATGACCTCCGGTCTGGGCGCCATGACGTACCTGAAGGCCGTGGAGGCCGGTGCCGCCGGAATCGACTGCGCCATCTCCGTCTTCAGCTCCGGCACTTCGCAGCCGGCCACGGAGACCATGTGCTACAGCCTGAAGGAGCTGGGCTATGACGTGGCCGTCGACAGCAAGGTCACGAAGAAGATCAACGACCACTTCAAGCCGATCGAAGAGCACTATGTGGCCACGGGCGAACTCAACCCAACTGTCCTGAAGACCCAAATCGACGCCCTGAACTACCAGATCCCGGGCGGCATGCTCTCCAACCTGATCGCCCAGCTGACGCAGATGAACGCTCTGGACAAGCTGGACGAGTGCCTCGAGGAGACGCCGCGTGTTCGCAAGGACCTGGGCTACCCGCCGCTCGTCACCCCGATGAGCCAGATGGTCGGCGTCCAGGCCGCCACGAACGTTCTGACCGGCGAACGCTACAAGAACGTGTCCAAGGAGATCAAAAACTACCTGAAGGGCGAATACGGCACGGCGCCCGGCGAAATCAACCAGGACCTGGTGAAGAAAGTTCTGGGCGACGAAAAGCCGATCGAAGGCCGTTTCAAAGACACGATCGAGCCGGAGATCCCGAAGGCCAAAGAGTACCTCGGAGACCTGGCCCAGTCCGAAGAGGACGTCCTCAGCTACGTGGCCTTCCCGAACCAGGCCGAGGCGTTCCTGAAGAACCGCAAAGAAAAAGAGGCCCTCGTGGTCTCCTACACCATTGAGGAGGTCGAGTAAGCATGCCAGTCAGTCAAGGCATTTTAGTCGCCATTCTGGGCTTCGGCGTCGTCTTCTTCATGCTCTGCATCCTCTGGGCCGTTATTGCCATTGTGGCCCGTATTGAGGCTGTTCTGGCCGCCAAGAAAAAGGTTGCGGCCGAAGCAGAGGCCCCTGCGGCAGCGGCTGCCACCGCCACGCCGAACGAAGTGGCCTACGGCAGCGAAGTCCAGCTCTATGATGTGGACGAAAAGACCGCTGCCTGCATCATGGCCATCGTCAGTGACGAGACCAAGATCCCGCTGGCCGAACTGAAGTTCAAGTCCATCAAGAGCATCTGAAAAAGGAGAACACGACCATGAAATATGTTGTTACCCTCAATGGGAAGAAATACGAAGTTGAAGTAGAGCGCGGCAAGGCCGAAGCCGTCTATGTCGGCGAAGCCACTGCTCCCGCCGCCGCTCCGGCGCCGGCACCGGTTGCTGCTCCCGCAGCGGCCGCCGCTGCTCCGGCAGCTGCCCCGGCTCCTGTTGCGGCAGGGGAAGGGGATCCCATCACCAGCCCCATGCCTGGCACCATTCTGGACGTCCGCGTGGCGGCCGGCCAGGCTGTGAAAGCCGGCGACATCCTCTTTATTCTCGAAGCCATGAAAATGGAAAACGAAATCGTTGCCCCGAAGGACGGCACCATTACCGCCGTCACCACCAACAAGGGCGCCAACGTGGACACCGGTGCCGTTCTGGCATCCCTGAAATAAGAGGAGGCCGACATGACACAATCCATTGGAGAGGTTTTGATCAGCCTCTTCACGGAATCGGGCTTCGCCGGACTGGTGGCCGATCCGCGTCAGCTGATCATGATCCTCATTGCCTGCTTACTGCTCTATCTGGGTATCGTCAAAAAGTTTGAACCGCTGCTGCTCGTCCCGATTGCCACCGGCATGTTGCTCTGCAACTTCCCGTACACCGGCATCCTTGTGGAGCAGAGCGGAGACACGGCCGGCGGCCTCCTCTGGTACCTGTACCAGGGCGTCCAGCTCGGCATTTACCCGTCCCTGATCTTCATGGGCATCGGCGCCATGACGGACTTCGGTCCGCTGATCGCCCGCCCGTCGTCCCTGCTGATGGGTGCCGGCGCGCAGTTCGGCATCTTCACCGCCTTCCTGCTGGCCCTGGCCCTGGGCTTCACGCCCCAGGAAGCGGCCTCCATCGGCGTCATCGGCGGCGCGGACGGCCCGACGGCCATCCTGACCACCTCGCGTCTGTCGCCTTCTCTTCTGCCGGCCATTGCCATTGCGGCCTACAGCTACATGGCCCTGATTCCCATGATCCAGCCGCCGCTCATGAAGCTCCTGACCACGGAGAAAGAGCGCAAGACCGAAATGAAACAGGTCCGCGAGGTCTCCAAGACCGAGAAGATCATCTTCCCGATCCTTGTCACCATCGTCGTGGTCCTGCTCATTCCGGACACCGCTCCGCTGATCGGCTGCCTCATGTTCGGCAACCTTCTGAAGGAGTCCGGCGTCACCGAGCGTCTGGCCGACACCGCGAAGAACGCCATGACGAATATCGTCACGATCTTCCTCGGTCTGTCCGTCGGCTGCAAAGCCCAGGCCGATACCTTCCTGACCCCGAGTACCATCAAAATCATCGTCCTCGGTCTCCTGGCATTCTGCCTGAGCACCGTCGGCGGTCTGCTGATCGGCAAGCTCATGTACATTGTCACAGGCGGCAAGGTCAACCCGCTGATCGGCTCGGCCGGCGTCTCCGCCGTTCCCATGGCGGCCCGCGTCAGCCAGCTGGAGGGCCAGAAGGCCAACCCGTCCAACTTCCTGCTCATGCACGCCATGGGTCCGAACGTGGCCGGCGTCATTGGTTCCGCTGTTGCCGCAGGCTTCATGATGAAGATCTTCGGCGCGTAAGCTCCAAAATTATGAAGGGCTGCCACCCCAAAAGGGGGTGCAGCCTTTCTTTTCTTATGTTATAATCCAAATTAATCACACTTGTTAATTTTATAGCAAGTGTTTTACTGATAGATGACAATGAAATGGGGGAAAAGGGGATGCTGTTTAACAGCCTGCAATTTATCTTCATCTTCCTTCCCATATTTTTACTGATCTACTACTTGGCACCAGGCAGATTCCGCAATCTGATCCTGTTGCTTGGTAGTTTTGTTTTTTACGCCGTGGGCGTCTTCAGCCATCCGCTCTACATCCTGCTGCTTCTGGCCTCCGTCGCTGTCAACTACGCCTTGGGCCTGGCGCTGGGGGAGACTCAAAGCAAGCCGGCCCTGGTCGGCGGACTGGTCTACAACCTGGGCTGGCTCTTTGTGTTCAAGTATACGAACTTTTTCTTCGGCAGCCTGATCGGCACGGTCAGCTGGGCGCTGCCCCTCGGCATCAGTTTTTACACGTTCCAGGCCATTTCGTACCTGGTGGACGTGTACCGCGGAACGGTCCCGGCGGAGAAGTCGATCCTCGACTTCGGCACGTACCTGGTCATGTTCCCGCATGTCCTGTCCGGTCCGATCGACCGGTACAAGGATATGAAAAAGCACCTGGCTCGCCGACGGGTGGATGTGGTCATGCTGGCGGAGGGCCTGAAGACCTTTATTTGCGGCCTCGGCCTGAAGGTGCTGCTGGCCAACCGGCTGGGTGGCCTCTGGATGGGCCTGAAGGGGATCGGCTATGACGCCGTCTCCACGCCGCTGGCGTGGTGCGGGATCGTGGCGTATTCCCTGCAGCTGTACTTTGACTTCTACGGCTACTCCCTGATGGCCATGGGAATCGGCCGCATGCTCGGCTTCAAAATTGCCGACAACTTCAACCACCCCTATATCTCCGTCTCCATGACGGAGTTCTGGCGCCGCTGGCACATGACGCTTGGCTCCTGGTTCAAGGACTACCTCTACATCCCGCTGGGCGGCAACCGCGTAGCCAAATCCCGCATGTACCTGAATCTCCTGATCGTCTGGATGGCCACCGGCCTCTGGCACGGCGCCTCCTGGAACTTCGTGCTCTGGGGCTTCCTGACCTTCGTCCTGATCGCCATCGAAAAGGCGGGATTTTTGAAGGTTGTGGAAAACCATCGCGTCGTGGGACACATCTATATGATCGTAGTGATTCCCCTCATGTGGGCGGTCTTCGCCAACACGGACTTCCATCAGATGGGCCTGTTCCTGACTCGCCTGGTGCCCATCCATTTCGACATGATGGCGGACTTCCTCCGCTATTTCAAAGACTACTGGATCTACCTGGCGGCCGGCATCCTGTTTTCCACGCCGGTCCCGTCCCGTATCTACAAACGCCTGAAGAACAATATCTTCGGCTACCTGCTGCTGGTGGCGGTCTTCGCCTTCAGCGTGTATGGCATCTACATGGGCGGGAACGACCCCTTCCTGTACTTCCAGTTCTGATACCCTAAAGTTTCAACGCTATGAACGACACCAACCGCAAAACTCCACAGAGCCCGGAACGGTCCCGCGCGGTCTCTGCCCGTCGGCAGAGGCAGGTGCAGCGGAGCCGCCAGTTCCTGTCGCTCTTTCTGGTGGCGCTGATCATCATAGCACCCATCCTTCTGCACAACGTCCTGGGGGACAAACGGGAAAAAGATGCGGCGGAGAGCCGCTCGGTCTCCCTGTCCCAGGAAATGGCCACGGCCACCACGAAGGCGAAAGAGGAGACCACCACGGCAGAGGTCACTCTGCCGGAGAACGTCCTGGAGTACACCACCTCGTCCAAGCAGGAGAAGGATTTCAAGAAAGCCCTCTTTATTGGCGATTCACGCGTCGTCGGTCTCCAGACCTACGGCTATCTGAAGGGCGCCACGTTCTTCGCCAGCGTGGGCCTGCACGTGGCGGACGCCCTGACCGCGGAAGTGGAACTGAAAGGCTCCAGCGCGGCCACGCTGCCCGCGGTGCTGGAGAATAACAATTATAACCGGATCTACATCATGCTGGGCATCAACGACCTGCAGACGGACCCGGATACCCTGGGCGAACAGTATCAGGAAATCGTCTCGACGGTTCGAAAGTACGAACCCAAGGCCACCATTTACATCATGGCCAACCTGCATATCACCGCGGAGAAGAGCGGGGAGAGCACCATCATCAACAACACCGCCATCGACTATTTCAACTACGTGCTGCAGAAGATGGCCGATGGGAAGAAGATCCGCTATCTGGACGTAAACCCCCTGTTCGACGACGCCTCCGGCGCTCTCACAGCGGACTACACTGGAGACGGCATCCACCTGTACCCGAAGTACTACCCGGCCTGGGTGGCCTGGCTGGCGGACCACTCGTGAGATGTGAGAATAAAACGGACAAATGTCAAGTGACAAACATACTGAAAACGGACAACTTTAATTGGTCAGGTTGTCCGTTTCTTTTTTTCTATTTCTAATGTTAAGATTTAATCAGATATAATAAATCGTATAAAGAGAGGAATGCCCTTGAAAGTACTGGGAATTCTGGGCGGCATGGGTCCGGCAGCCACCGCGGACCTTCTGCAGAAAATCGTGCGGTACACGGACGCGGAGGATGACCAGCATCACATCCGCATCCTGGTGGACGACAACGTCAACATCCCGGACCGCACGGCGGCCATCCTGCACGGCGGGGAAGACCCGGTGCCGTACATGGTGGACAGCGCCCAAAAGCTGGAGTCCATTGGCGCGGACTTCCTGATCATGCCGTGCAACACCGCGCACTACTTTCTGGACGCGGTGGCCGCGGAGGTGGACATCCCGTTCCTCAGCGTGCTGGACGTCGTGGTGGACCGCCTGCGGGAAAAGGGAATCCACAAGGCGGCCGTGCTGGCCACGGACGGTACCGTCCAGTCCGGCATTTACAGCAACGCGCTGGAGGCGGCGGGCATCGAGCCGCTGTATCCGGACGCGGAGGGACAGGCCAACCTCATGTCCCTCATCTACGACTATGTGAAAAAGGGAATTACCGAGCGCAGCCAGCTCCCGGAGCGGGACGTGCAAGCCGTCCTGGCCGGGCTGAAGCAACAGGGAGCCGAAACGTTCCTGCTGGCCTGTACCGAATTGCCTATAGCCTTTGAGGCGATGCACCTGCATTGCTCCTGCGAGGACCCGACCACGCTCCTCGCCAAAGCGGCCATTCGGGAAGCCGGCTACCGCGTGAAGGTCTGAGGGCCTCTGGCGGGCGCAACGTAATTTCGTTTGTGTATTTGGAAAGGAGATTTTTATGGCGGAAACCAAGAAAAAGAAACTGTCCCTGCCGACTCAAATCTTTATTGCTCTCGGCGCGGGCATCATCGCCGGTCTGCTCTTTATTGCGATTGGCCATCCGGAGTGGCCCGGAACGTATATCGGGTTCATTGGAACCATCTTCCTGAACCTCTTGAAGTTCCTCGTGGTTCCGGTCGTTCTGACGTCCATCATCTCGGGCGTCGTGTCCCTGCAGGACATCAAAAAGGTCGGTACCATCGGCCTGAAGACCATTGTGTACTACCTGTGCACCACGGCTGTGGCCGTTATCATCGGCCTCATCTTTGCCAACCTCTTTAAGGGCACGTATAAGACGCTCAGCGTCAGTGACTTGCAGTATGAGGCGGCCGAGGCCACCAGCCTGACCGACACCATCGTCAACATCTTCCCGTCCAACCTCTTCGCGCCGATGGTCGAGTCCAACATGCTGCAGATCATCGTCATTGCGCTCTTCATTGGCTTCGGCATCATCATTGCCGGCGAAAAGGCCAAATTGGTCAATCAGTTCAACGACAGTGTGTACTCCGTCTTCATGGTCATCATGCGCGGCGTCATCAAGCTGACCCCCATTGCGGTCTTCTGCCTGATCACTCCCGTCGTGGCCGAAAACGGCCCGGCCGTCCTGGGCTCTCTGGCCATGGTCCTTCTGACCGCTTACATTGGCTACATCACTCATGCAGTCCTGACCTACGGCACTGCAGTTAAAGTCCTGGGTCACATGAACCCGATCACCTTCTTCAAGGGCGCCATGCCGGGCGCCATGTTCGCGTTCTCCAGCACGTCCTCCATCGGCACCCTGCCGGTCTCCATGGAGTGCGTGGAGAAGATGGGCGGCCGCAAGGACGTGGCCTCCTTCACGCTGCCGCTGGGCGCCACCGTCAACATGGACGGCACGGCTATTTATCAGGGCGTCTGCTCGATCTTCATTGCAGCCTGCTTCGGCATTGACCTGACGCTGGGCCAGATGGTCACCATCGTTCTGACCGCCACCCTGGCTTCCATCGGCACCGCCGGTACCCCGGGCGCCGGCATGATCATGCTGGCCATGGTGCTGCAGTCGGTCGGCCTTCCGGTCGAGGGTATTGCCCTTGTGGCCGGCGTGGACCGTATTTTCGACATGGGCCGTACCGCTATCAACGTCACCGGTGACATGTCCGCTGCCATGATCGTCTCCTATTCGGAGAATCAGCGCGAATCCAAGGGCGGCGTCTCCAAACTGGCCACCGAGGAGCACGGTGCCGCGTCTGTTCAGCTGGAAGAGGCCATCCTCGACCGCATTGACGACGTTGCTGTTGCCGCTCCGGCCGAAGACGCCATCCCGGACACCGTGGACGAAATTGTGGATAAGGTTGCAGATGGTGTGCCGGATGCCGCCAAGGATATGGCCGCCACCGCAAAGGCCGAGGCCGCCGAAGCCGCCGAAGCCGCCGAACCACCACGCCCGCCACGCCCAGCGCCAGTGTGATCCACGGGTGGGCAAAGCAGCGGGCAATGAGCGCGTCGTAGGCGGCCTGCATGCGGTCGAGCAGCGAGCGGCGCCCCTGCTGCCGATGGGTGATGGGGAGACCTTTG
>Ga0181612_174458_pt1 | contig 10832 bp, 8 predicted proteins | sample HoacroProtozoa21_FD_119630 | JGI IMG/M metagenome (GOLD analysis project Ga0181612, IMG submission 119630) | Hoatzin crop microbial communities from Cojedes, Venezuel. Combined Assembly of Gp0051906, Gp0051904, Gp0051908 | reverse complement strand
GCTGCCGAGCCGTGCCCGGCGAGGCCACGGCGCCGTCCTCCCTCCGTCTCCGGCCGCAGCGGCGCTTGGCCAGCGGGAGGGAGCCTGACGAGCCCGTCCGAGGCAGGCAGGGTGCTTTCAGGGACCGCACTTTGCTCTGCCCCGGCCCGGGAAAGCTGAGCATCCAGCTGAGACGCGGGGCCTGTTGCAGAGCTGCTTGTGTCCTGGGCCTGCGGGCTGGGGCTGCTTTGCTTTGCTGTCAGCGCATCGCGTGCAGGGTGGGCATGGGCCAACAGCTGTAGGCAGAGCTCTTGGGGAGCGTGAAGAAACTGAAGATGTTGGGCCGGTTTCTTCCCTCCCACCCCACAGGACAGCCAGGCTAAAAATAGCCTCATGCTGTGCGTGAAAATAAAGGAGACTAAAAAGAGAGCGGTTCTGGATCATAGCAGTTAAGGACCCACTTGGGTTAAAATCATAGATACGGTCCTGTGTGCCTTGGCGGGGAGAATGTAACCAGTGCCACTGGCTGGGAAATCCTGTGGAAAAGAAGGCATGTGCCTTTCACAGGAGCAGAGACTAACTAGCGTGATGAGCTACTGGAAGAGGCAGTCATCTGCATGGTGGGGGGGAGAAGAAGAGGGCCCAAGGGTGGGCATGGGGAATCCCAGCAACTCCCTGAGGGCCCTGCCTGTTCCTCTGTGCAGGATGGTCCCCCCACCGCCTGTCAGCAAGCCTCATGTGTGCCTCTCCACTGTGCTCATCATGACCAGCCTCGTCCTCATGGACGCCTACCTGGTGGAGCAGAGCCAGGGCTCCAGGAAGCTGGGCATCTGCGTCATGGTGGCAGTGGGTGATGTGTGCTTCCTGCTGGTGCTCCGCTACGTGGCCATCTGGGTCGGGGCAGAGGTAAAGACAGCTAAGCGGGGCTACGCCATGATCCTCTGGTTCCTGTACGTCTTCGTTCTGGAGATCAAAGTCTACTTTGTATACCAGAACTATAAAGCTGACCGGAAAAGCCTGGATCTCATAGCCCGCAAAGCGCCGACCTTGCTGCTCTCCATCTGCATCCCAGCCCTCTACGTGTTGTTGGTGGCCACGGAGCACATGGACTACGTCAGGACATTCAAGAAGAAAGAAGATCTCCGCAACCGCCTCTTCTGGGTCATCGTGGACATGCTGGATGTGCTGGACATCCAGGCCAACCTGTGGGAGCCCCAGAAGAAGGGGCTGCCGCTTTGGGTTGAGGGCATCATGTTCTTCTACTGCTACATCTTGCTCCTGGTCCTCCCTTGCGTGTCCCTCTGTGAGATCAGCATGCAAGGGATCGGCATCATGCCGCACCGGATGATGTTGTACCCCATGCTGAGCATGCTCACCGTAAACATCACCACCATCTTCATCCGAGGCAGCAACATGGTCTTCTTCAGGGACGCCCGGGTCTCCAGCATCTTCATGGGCAAGAACATGCTGGCCATTGGGCTGAAGGTCTGTACATTTGTGCAGTACCAGCGGCATCGGCACCACACGCCCGTGGGGCCGGACCTGGCCCCGCAGCACAGCGCCCAGGCCCAGCCCTCCCCTGGGCTGCACAAGTCCCGGGACCAGCCTGCCTGCCCCGAGGAGCTGGCCCGGGACAACACGTGACAAGCCAGCGGGAGCCACAGCCGGGCCACTGCCACGCTTGGCCGTGCCTGCAAACCCAGGGCGGGCTGCTGAGCTCCCCGCCCGGATGGAGGGCGACGGCCCTGCTCCCTCCCTTCCTCCCTGGGCGAAGCTGCTCCAGGCCTGAGGGTCGCATGGCCGGGGACCCCCGCAGCAGCCTCCGTAAGGCCGCGGAGCGGTTTGGGACCTCGGCACCCCACCAAGCGAGATGGACACAGAGCAGAGGATGAAGCCAGGTTCGCCTGCCGCGTGCTGTGCCTGGCCAGGGCCCGGCAGCCCTGCCCGCGCCAGGGTCCGCCATCAGCACTGGCCAGCCAGGGCTTGGGCCAGGGGGGCTGCTCGGGGACGCTGAGGGCCCCTCATTCCGCTGCTGGGGCTGGCCCTGGCTCCAGCTCCGTGCTTGGCAGCAGCCGGCTCCCCGGGGCGTGAGCCGGGGTCCCCATGCTGGGGGAGCGAGGCCTGGGGCTCCCGCTGCCTGTCACCCCTCTCAGCCAGCCCAGCGGGTGACTGTCCTTTTTCGTATCTCCCTCTTTGCAATAAAAGACCTGAGCCCCGCAGCCTCCTCACGTCTGTGTCCCTCCCTGCTGGCAGTAGGTCCCCAAGCTCCCGTGGGTGCCTGTCCCTCGTGTGCCTGGATGTCCAGCTGCAGAGAACATCTGGGGGGGGGTGGGGGGATTCGCTCAGTGACCGCCCAGGCCTGGGGAGAGCATCCCAGGCACCTGGCCCTGAAGCCATTCCTCCTGGCCAGCAGCTGGGAGAGGAGAGGCAGGTCCTTGTCAGAGGCTGGTGGGCTCCGAGGGTGTCGCTGGGGGGGTGGAAGCTTTGTCTGCCACCACTGCCTGTGCAACCAGCTGTAGTTACATCAACTGGTGCCAGCCATGCCCAAGGGCTGCCCTCCCCAGGGACACCCACAGCAAGTCCCCACGCTCCACGTGGAGGGACACCAGAGCAGGTCTGGCAGGGACACACCTTCGAAACAGAAGGAAAATAACCCAACTGACGCCTCGAGTCTGGGAGGCCACGGGGAAGAGCAGCACCCCTGGCAGTAGAAAGCTCTCTGGAGATGCTCGAAGCATCTCCTCCTCTTGGAGCTGGTGTGGCCATGCTGCCACCTGCCCCAACGCCCAGTGCCACCGCAACGCTGGCTGAGCCGGGCAATGCCCCAGGGCCTCCCCCGCTGCAGGGTACTGGGCCCAGGAGCTGGCAGGGAGGGACAGCCTGGTAGATCTGCTCCTCACCGCTAATGTGCTGAACAGAAGCAGGTGACATCCCAGGGAGGATGTCCTCCTTGCAGGCAGGGACGCAGGCCACAGCGGGAAGGAGCCCTTTGGCTCTAGAGGGGCAGGAGGGGAAAGCAGGACCACTCTGGGGTTTGCTCCCTGCTGGGCAGGACCTCCCAGGAGCTGGGGATGGGGACACATGGCCCCACAGCAAGGCCCTGGCAGCAGTGACACAGGGGTGAGCCACCTCCAGCCTGTCCAGGCCCCAGTCTTCCTCCCTTCTTGAACCGAAGTATGGGTGGACATTTGTTCAGCTTCAGATTGAAAACGGAGCGCATAAAACAGCAGACGAATGCCACAAAGGGGGTCAGGAGAGCCTTGGGCTTCGGTGCAGCCACACTGTTCCCAAGGTAACTCTCCTCTGAAGGCAGAAGGATGCGGCAGGCTCTGCATCCCACATCACGAGGCAAGCAGCGGAGGAAGCGGCAGCCAGGCGCAGTGCAAAGCGCTCAGCCAGGCGCAGGCTGAAGGCAGCCGAGGATTTCCATGTGGGCTCCAGCCAAGCTGGCACATCCCATTTCCACTGCCTTTCCCCAGTTACACTGAAACCTGTCACCAGAGCAGAACTCGCGTCACCCACAGGAATTGCAGCAGGGGCAGACGCTTCAGCAGCACCCTGAGGTGGGCGCAATGGAGTTGCTCATCATTCCATTTCTTGCTCATTGCAAGGTCTTTCCCCAGGCCCCACACACCAGCTCCCACCCACACCCAGCACGGCTGTGCCCAGGGAGCACTCTGCCATGCAGAGCTGAGGCACTCTCCTTGAGAGGGATCCTCTGGGTCACATCTGCATCAGCCCCCTGCCGGCATAGCCACGGGAGACGGGGGCAATCAGGAGTGAGGAGGAACAAGGTGGTCAAATGTAATGCTGGAGAGAGGCATGAACTCCCGTAAGTTCAAACACTTTTGACTGTAACAGCACCGACACGGGCAATAAAGGAAAACTGGGGTATTTTATTTCATACAGAATCAACTAATAGCCCTGCGGACAGCACCCTGAGAAGCGAAGCAGAGAGGCAGCCCTGCTGGAGAGATCCCAGGCAGCAGTGTGCCCTGGCTGCGAGGAAGGCCAGCCACCCCGGGGCCCGCATCACCAGGGCGCAGCCCACACAGAGGGGCGCGATCCTCTCTCCTTTACTCAGCGCTTGTGAGACTGCATCCAGGCTGGGGCCCCAGGTGACAGACGCTGGTCCTCTGGGCTGAGGATGTGAAAGTTGTCAGAGGCTGCAGCACTGCAAGGAAAGGCTGGGGGAACAGGGTGTGCTCACCCTCAGGAAGAAAAGGCTTCGTGGAGACCTAAGAGCAGCCCTTTCCCACCCACCCCCCAGACCTATGACAAAGCTACTGAAAACAAGACAATCATTATGGACTAAAACCAGGCAGGTTTCCTGGAGAAGGGGAAAAAAATAGAAGTTTCATCTTGAAGCAGTGGAGCAGAGGCCAAGGGAGGTGGTGGCATCTGTCCTCGGACATTCCCAGACCCATCTGAAGCAGCCCAGGTCAACCGGGTCTGCAGTCAGTGCTAGCCCTGCTCTGAGCAGGCATGGTACCAGAGCCCTCACACTTGAGGTCCTTTCCCGCCTCAGCTGGCGCCTGGTAGGACCTGGAGTAGAGCCAGCGGCGCAGGGTAGGGCTGGTGCTCTGCTAGCTAGAGGAAGAGACGAGCAGGTGCAAGGACAGAGACAGCTGTCAACACCACGTGCATCTGCATGACAGACTTGTCACCACCCAGGCATGGTGTAAACCACAAGTGAAGAGGACATTTCAGCTACAGAAAGCACTCCTGCCTTCAGTTCAGCCTCTGCTCTGCTGCCTGACAGCATCACTGCACAATGGAAGGCAGGCACTGGGAAGAGGGATGGCCATCTTCCAGGCTTGACCAGGGCAGAGCGAGTCCCAGGGGCAGACAGCAGCATGTCCGCCCAGCAGTCACAAGTTCTGCGAGGGCAGGCGGCGCTTGTCTTTGATGGCATTCCTCTTCCTCTTCTTGTTCAGGAAGCTCTCCAGCTTTCCGCTCCTCTTCAGCTCTGCGTATTTCTCAGCTAGCTCCAATTTCCGCTTCTCAGCTGCAGAGGAGAGGGGAGTGAGGTTTTAAACCGAAGCCCAAATCATCTCTACAGCCCTTCTCACCTCTCCCTCCCCGGCTTGTCCCTCGGGTACCAGTGCTAGAACTATCCCTCCACAGCTCTGTGGAGTGTCAAGGACAACTCGCTTACACAGTGCTTGGAGTCCCATCAGCAGTACTCCCTCTAGGTCTTCCTGCAGCACGTTCACACCGAGTACTTACACTTCTTCAGGAAGAAAGGTTTCTTTCCCTGCTTGGCCAATTCCCGCCGTTGCCTCTTCAAAGACAGCTCCCTCTCCCTCAGTTCCTGCTTTTTTTTCTGTGCCTGTTCTTGCTGTGTCTGTACAGAAAGGATGGCGTGTGTCAGCAGGCATCTAGGCAGACCTCAGGCTGCACATCCTCTCTTCCAGCGCATTGCCTCACAGGAGGGGAGATGCTGCACGGAACTCACCACGCGGTTCAGGAGCTGCTTGAGTTTCTCCTTCTGCTCCACGTTCCGGCATTTTTTCAGCTGCTTCTGAACCATCTGAAGAAGAGAGCAGAAAGCTGCCTGAGCGCCTGCCTGCCTACTCCACTGTGAAAGGCCTTTGCGCAAGCTGCCCCTGCCAAGCAAGGTTTTTCTGGCCAAGGACAGGCACACAGCATCACCTCCTTCTCCCGCTTCTTGATGCTGTCCAGGAAGCTGTACGTCTTCATAAATATTTCAGGCTTATATTCTCCAGACAGGTCATCAAATCGAGGGTCTCTGTTGACCTGAAGGCAGGGTATGCAAAGGTAAGAGCTGTGGCCACGATCACCCTGTTAATAGCCTGCTTACTCTCCTTCCATGGATCAGAGCTTGCAGGTTTTTTTACGAGCAATATTACGCGCCCGCCATTGAAAACACCCGCAGCTGGCAAAGACTGAGTCCAGTAATCCAGGCAGCAGTCCCTCACAAAGCCATCACGCCTGCACCCAGTCTACCAGGCCACAGGCATTTCCATACGCAAGCCGACCACCCAGGAGTAGCCAATTCAAGGAACAGCAGCACGACTGCTGCCTCCAAACACCTGCAGCTCTGGCTGAACACATGTTGTCAGGGTGATGGATTTGGGAATTCAAGCCTATCTAGACTTTCACAGATTACCTAGGTCAGGCCTTACCAAAAGAGAGAGACCGAAGGAGATCTCTAACTGTAGAAATTAATATATTAAGATACCCAGCAATGGTAAGTCAAACTTATATTCAGATTAGAAACCAGACGGACAAGAGCATCCAACGTGATCAGTACTGAGCAAGGACCACCGCTTGCAGCGCAGTTGTCATTGGTGGCAGCCGTTACATCTTCTAGAAACACCCAGGTCTCAAACGCTCGCATTACATCCCAAGTGCATTACGCAGGGCAGCAGGCTGCAGAGAGCAGCCGCTCCTGCTCCCGATCTCCCCAGGCACACGCTGGCACCACCTGCACTCACCAGACAGCGGTCCAAGCCCCATCCTCCACAAACAGCCTGCGTCATCCTCAGCAGCCCCACTACCACCTCTGTGCCCTGTAAGCATCGCTAAGGGAAGTCAGCTCCGGAACTGGGGAGGGGGAGCACCCACCTTCTTTTTAACAGAGATGACCTGTCGCAGAAAAGGTACGCGCTTCTTGGCAGACATCTCCAATGGCCTGAAAGAGAGAAAAATGTACTTGAGAGGAGCAAAGGGCAAAATGAGGCCCAGGCTAACGTGCCAGGAGGTCAGCCAGACCCTCAGGAGAACATTAGCGCACAGTGTCGAAACGGCAGACTCTCCCCGCTCCTCACCATGATACTTACAGAGAGCAAAGAGGTGACTTGGTCAAGAGCCAGACAAGGCTACTACTACAAAATGATCTACAAATGCATGGCTAAAACAATCTTACACAAAACTCGATACAGCCCCATGTATCACGTGAAAATCCACCACCTGCATCAGTAAATGCGCTGTACTAGTTATTCCTCTCACTCTCCATGTTTTCCTTCATCATGCAACAACCCCTTTCTATTCCTGGCCCACCAACCCATCCACGTCTTGACTCTTGACACTGAAAGGTGAGACCAAAGATGGGAATTTCTGCACCAAGCTGGTAGTTACACCAGCCAATCCTACTGCGGCCAGGCGCAGTGAGAAAGCACACCGCAACACCAGTAAAGTAAAGGTGTGCCCCCAGGACCAAGGGCCATACAGCTCCCGGTACGTATCCCCAGAGAGACTTCACAGGGAATCAGGACGACAAGGACCATGGTGACGACCAATTAGGTGAACAAATTCTCCCCGCAACACAGGGCTTCAGAGCTTGGTGCTTTAGGTGTAGGAGGGGGACAGTATGAGGTGGGAGAATGGGGTGTTACTCTCCCCCTATTACTTGGATGCTGGGTCCTGCAATTTGTTGGTACATCAGGTAAGTTCTCAGCAACATCAGCAGACCTGTGAACCACCCGTGAGAGTGGGTTATACCCACATTCAGCAACACGGTAGCACGGGGGCAGGAACACAAACAACCCTGCAGGCATGAGTTCAGTTTTCCAGACTCCGCTTCGGGCCACTTTCAGTGTACTTTCATGCCTGCTGATGTGGCTACACCCCCGTACAATGCTCTGGTGTCAGCTTTACACAGCACTGCTGAAACCAACACAGTTCCAGGGGATTTCCCCAAAGCCCTTTTTTTTTTTTTTTTTTTTTTTTTTTAAGAAGCTCACTTTCATAACAAAAACATGAGAGAAACAGCATGTGGGATTTACAGTGATGCATTACTTAAAGGATTAGGGGAATTAAATAAAAACAGAATTATGCAAAACGTGTGGTAGAAGTAGAGACACCGTGTGAAGATATTGCACAACACAAAATCCCCCTGACTCTTGGGTAAAAGGTAAAGCAGAAACATTATTCTAATCAACTGTTTACGGCAGAAGAAGCACATACTCAGCAGAGACTCACAAATTGGTTAGGGAATGCCAGTGTAACAGCGGAAACCTGTTCAAATCACTTAGATACGACTCTGAGGACTGAAAACCAGCTAACTACTGCAAATAAAGGGTAATGGTACCACAGCTGTTACCAGTGGGAGCCTGTGGAGGACCGTAAAGAGATCTGATAGATTTCTGTTGTGTTAAACACATTTTATAGTCACCACATCAACAGCACCTACAGAGCATGCAAACAGGAGATGTAAAGACCACCGAGGACAGGAAAGTCTGCGACGATAAGTACTGCAGAGTGGGGAGAAGGAAAATCAACAGAGACAAGCCACAGATGAGACAACAGCAAAAGGATGGATGAGATCGCAGAACAGCCGGCTGTCACTGCAACTCCAGCCAGTGAGACCCAGGCAGAAGATGCTGATAAGCTGGAAAGGGGTTTTGAAAACAGCACAGTAACTATTTCAGGGCCCAGGGGACGCAAGTAAAGCATTATCACACAACTTCAAAGAGAAGCATACCGTGCCGTGGGTTAAAAGTGCCTTAATACAGCAGGTGTAAAGAAACTGAGAGCCGCTGTAACTACCCAGTAACAGGTGGCTGCTGGGGATTTGAACATGACAGAATATTAAGAGCTCCGAAACAGCAACAGAGAGTTCCCAAACGAAACACTACAGTGAAAAGCATTACTCTGTAGCACATTAAAGGAGATCTGTACCAGCTCCAAGGTAATGGCAATACCGTAAGGAGCTCCCAGCGTAAGGTCTGGGGTGCAGAGAGCACGCACGCACATTTTTCTGATCAGAAAAGAGCCTCCTTACCCCTTTTTGCCTTGCTGCTGCTTCGCTGTAGCTTTAGCAGGTTTTGTAGTTTTCTTCCCACCGGTCACCTGCTTGGACACTCTTGTTCTCACATCGCTCTGCATCTGCAGTAGTTCCTCAAAAGACAAGTGAGATTCATCTGGAAGAGAGCGCAGGACACACCTGAGCCAAACAGCTTCTCAAGACACTTCCCACCCCCAAAATTCCGCCAGGAAGGATGTCTCAGAGCCCGAGACAGTGACACCACCCCTATACAACCGCATGGCAGAAAGAAGCCACTGCATCCCTCAGCCTTTGATTTCTCTCCCTCTCTCTGCAGCCTTTAGTGCTCCCCAACATGTCTCTGCTTCTCTCTCCACCCCACAGCACACACAAGACCAGTTCAAAGTTTTTACCTGCTACAAAGAGTGGTACGAGCTCTGCACTGCGCTGTATTTTGGCCGCATTGCAAATTCTCAGGGGTCACCTCTCAGTCCGGACTCTTTCACTTTCACAGGCTGTTCTTGTCCCTTCGCCTCCAGGCAGGCACCACCACCTCCCTCACACCATGAGACCAGCCCCAGGTGCAGGAAAGCCACACGGCCTGTTCAGTCGCTCTGTTAAGGCTCAGAGACTCCCTCCCCGCTGCCCATCCACCACAGCTCTGCTCACTCTGCAACGAAGCGATTCCCACAGCAGAGCCTCCCCGGCACTCCAGAGGCCTGGAGACTACGGAAATCCAGACACTCCACCTCCACCATCTCACTACCAACAGGAACAGCTTATTGCCCGACCCACTGGGGGGAAGAATGAAATCCCACAACACCACAAAGCAGTTTCATAATCCAGTCATGCCCTGAGGTCCCAACAGCGTTATTTACACCTTGTGTTTCATAAAATATTCCTTCTCTCCTCTGACTGCTGACTAGAAGACCAACACAAACAACACAAGAAACACCAAAACCAATTCTTCGCAAAGTGCTGATGAATGCACGAGATATTCCTTTGGAATTTTCTGTTGCTATGTTTCTTTACTATCCCTCAGTGACAGTAATCTTTAACACTTCTTATAACCACAATGTAAAAATATTATCAACAATCTTTCTGGATTTACACCTCTGGGTGTTCAGGGCCAGTAACCAGAAAACGTTTCTTCAGGTAGCACTTGGATGTGCTCATACTGTTCTCTGGATGGCAGGGGCAAGAAGGAACCAGAAGGTTTGCACTGGCTCCCTGCTGAAGGAAAAGGTCTTGGCAAACACCACCTGGGTGGCATCTGCCTGCTCAACACCTCTGAGCAGTGACAGGCACGCGGTCTTTCCAATACTATCAATTTGGCACAAAACACCTCAACTGTGGCCTAGCAAAAAACAACCCCATTGCCTGTGGCGGACTGACCTCGGCTGGACACCAGCTGCCCACCAAGCTGCTCCATCGCTCCCCTCCTCAGCCAGACAGTGGAGCGGAACTATAACAACAGGCACGTGGGTCAAGATAAAGACAGAGAGATAACTCACCAATCATCAGTACAGGCAAAACAGACTCAACTTCGGGAAAATTAATTTATTACCAATCAAATGGCAGTAGGGTAATGAGAAATACAACCAAATCACAAAACACCTTCCCGCCACCCCTTCCCTTCTTCCTGGGCTCAACTTCACTCCTGGATTCTCGACCTCCTCCCCCTGAGCAGTGCAGGGGAACAGAGAATGGGGGTTGTGGCCAGCTCATCCCATGTTATCTCTGCCGCTCACTCTCTTCCCCTGCTCCAGCGTGGCGTCCCTCCCACGGGAGACAGTCCTCCACGAACTGCCCCAGCGTGCGTCCTCTCCACAGGGCGCGGTCCGTCAGGAACAGGCTGCTCCAGCATGGGTACCCCATGGGGTCACAAGCCCTGCCAGCAAACCTGCTCCTGCGTGGGCTCCTCTCTCCACGGGTCTGCAGGTCCTGGCTGCAGGAGCCTGCTCCAGGGTGGGCTCCGCACGGGATACATCCAACTGCGTGGGGTCCCTCCATGGGCTGCAGGGGCTCAGGCTGCCTCACCATGGCCTTCATCACAGGCTGCAGAGGAGTCTCTGCTCCGGTGCCTGGAGCACCTCCTCCCCCTCCTTCTTCACTGATTTTG
>Ga0181612_173576_pt1 | contig 10832 bp, 6 predicted proteins | sample HoacroProtozoa21_FD_119630 | JGI IMG/M metagenome (GOLD analysis project Ga0181612, IMG submission 119630) | Hoatzin crop microbial communities from Cojedes, Venezuel. Combined Assembly of Gp0051906, Gp0051904, Gp0051908 | reverse complement strand
TCCCTGGAGATATTCAAGACCCGTCTGGACACTGTCCTGTGCAGCCTGCTGTAGGTGACCCTGCTTCGGCAGGGGGTTTGGACTAGAAGATCCTCAGAGGTCCCTTCCAACCCCTGCCATTCTGTGAAATGTAGTCATGGTCCTGGGTTTAGTCTGTAGACTCCTCATAGGCTGACGTGATTGTCTTAGCTTGCCACACTCACTTCTTGAACATCTTTTCTCTTTCAGATTGAAACCATTGGGAAGAAGGTGTCAGCCAAAAGAATTCCTTTTGCTTCTTCAGGTGAAATTCCCAAGTTCAGCCTGCAGGATCCACCTGTCAAAAAGCCTAAAGTATAATGTTTAATAGGTGCTGGAGGAATTCTGTGGACCTTCTTAGTGATAATAACTGTAAGCCTATGCTTTTTTTAAGGAAAGATATTTTTCATAAACTAAAAACCAATTTTACACCAGAAATGGTACATGTTAATTTAGTCTATTTTCAAATTTCTATTTTTATAGCAATTTTTTTGGTTACTGAAGATGGTACAGACCTGTTTTTAATACGGAATCATCTTTTAAGTGGAAAAGTTACCTTCAAACTGCAGACTTCTGCTTCCAGAAATGTTTCTAAACTGCACTTTAAATGTTTCAAGTGATATGGAAGCAAAAGAAATGGAACGCTTTTTACTTTAGTCCAGTTATGGACAATGATCAGGAATTTTGGTCTCACCAGTTCCTCATTTTCTTTTTGGATAATTCTTTGCCCAGTTAGATGCTTGTGCTGACTGAGATTGAAGTCAGAAGAAGTTGAGTGAATTTGGTAGGATTTGGGCTGAGCCCTGAAGTAGAGCTGACTGCAGCAGTAAAACCCCGATCCTGGCTGGGATCGGTGCGCACTGATGTGGTCTAAACTACATCTGTTGGGAAGCCAGGTAATTCTCCAGGCATCTATCATGTAACCAATGACAACGGACTAGCACCTGTCAACTGATCCACTGGCAGATCTTTACTTTCAATTCTTTGGTTGTTTTGCCTACATTCCATGTGCAGCCACATAAACTATTGATCTAATCAGATTCCCGGGGCAAGTTTTTCCTAGTTGCAGCAGTACAACCCATCTTCAGCAGCGGAGCATTCTGCTTCTTTGAACATTGAATTTAAGCAGAATTACCTTAATTTGATGTTAGTCCACGTAGAAAGCAAATATTGGTTTCAAAGGTACCTGTTGGTTATCTTTTTCCTTCCTTTCTCCTTAAATACTTCATCTGAAAGCAGCTTTCTTAACGAATCTACAAAAATTATTCTCTGCTGTTAAAGAAATCATTAAAAATAAAAATTCGGCCCCATAAGTTAGTCAGCTTGCTACCTCATTTAATTAGCAGGAATGAATACTTCCTATGTTATCTTGATATTTTTGCCTGTACAATTACTTTATTTCAACTTGGTTTTTTTATTGTCAATTGGCCAGTGCTATTAAAATCCTTGAGATGACAAAATTTGTGTTTGGCTTGTTGCGTGGGGTTGTGAAATGGCGGGGGGGGGATGACCATGAAGACATATACATCTTTGTGGTGTTGGGATGTTAGAGAATTATCCTGTAACCAGTCACATAACACCTTCTGAATTTATTCAACAGGCATGCCTTCCATTATCCTATATCAGTAGTTAAACAGAGCACAAGATCAGTGTCATCTTGGTAATGAGCGCTGTCTACATTCCTGTGGGTAAATAGTTATGATGATACAACTTCAGCTTTAGGACAGATGCTCCAAGATTTAAGGAACTTGTATACGCCAGTTTGGGTAGACAATACAAGACAGCGTTACCTGACTGAAATAGCTGTATCCTTCAACCAGATGCTTTCAGAGTCTGCACGTTAATGGCTTCCACATCAGGACTGACTTTACAGCAATCATGTGGCACTCTGGGCAAATATGGCTTAGGCTTTTTATCTTATTTTAAGACTCTCCTGCAAGGAGCGTGTCAGAAGCCATTCAAAATGAGTGGGAATTATGGGGCTTAAAGTCAAAACTGTCATTTTCCATCATGCCCTTTCCTCTTCCTGATTCACTACCGCTGCTTTCATACAACACCCACAGAACAGGGTCAACGCTGTGATAGAGTTGTGATAACCTAACTGGCAGATTGCCCAGTTTTTGCAGGTAGGCATCCTCTTGAGGACCTCTGCCCCCATAGCACCTGAGAGGGCAAGCTGGTCACTTCTCTTTGGGGATTACGAAGAGAGTACTGACACATTGTGCTTGAAGGATCTCCTGTCCTAAACTACGTTCAGGGCAGCACAGCACTGCTTCAGGGCTCATCTTAGTGCGAAGGGTCTGCAGAGGCTTCAGAAACTCAGGATGCTTTTCAGAAGCTTGCACACAGCTGCAGTGGGAGTGCCTCTGCATGGGACTTGTCCTCATCATTTTGAAGTGGATGGATGAACCATTGAAGTCCTGTGTGAAGCATTGCTCCTGTTAGGAATGTGTGAGGCTGGTCAGAGTTCCCAGGGCTTCCTGTGGCTTTTCACACACCGTCCCAAGGGGACACGGGGAACTAGGTGCTATACCCCTATTCCTACCCTGTTTCTTCTGCAGGCTTAGTCAAGGCCTGGATGGTAACTTCTGGCTTAGTCATAAAGATGATAAAGAATGGGCAAGTTCATTGTAGTGGGATCACTGTAACTCCCCTTTCTTAGGGAAGGGGGAGCGGCAGATCCTTTCTGAAGAGCAACACAGGGTAAAACTAGTACTGGTATTTCCCTTGCTTTCTTGGAGAGTCAGCTTATTTAGTTTCTTGGTGGCTGCGTTCTTTGAGTGGGACACTGGGATTATGGGATGAATTCAGTCTGAACAGCTGGTGGAGCATGCCTTCAGGATACTGCACTCGTTACCTCGCGTAGGTGCAAGAGAACCCCACCGCAGGCCAGAAGAGCGAGCTTCGGAAGGAGCTTTGGCAGCGCTGTGCATCGTAAGCCAGCATCTTCAGTGCAGTTGCCAGGGAAATAAGAGTTGAAGATGACTTGCATTCCTGCTTTGAAGTCTTGAGTCGTGCATGTAAGAGATGGGTTTAGTGCTATTGAGTCTTTGTGGGATCTTACCACACGTAATTCTTGATGAGAATTGTGCGAGTAGTGGATTCCTGTGCTCTGCAATGCTTTTTTAGGGGGTTCTTAATAAAATGCCATCCCACAGTTACACTGCTTTTACTGCAAAAATGTGAATACAACAGCTGAAGCAAATCCAGCTTTAATACAAGCCTATGAACAGCATGATACAGACTGCATAAATTTGGTCTTACCCAAGGCGTGCACAGACAAAGTGTAAATGCCAGGCAAGAGGTACTGTTTTTCCTCTCTATGTGTGTTCAACCCTTTGTGCAGCCAAAAGTAGTCTGGTCCCGGGCATGTGATAGCCAAGAATATTGCAAGGGAATAGAACAAACACATTTTTGACAAAGACTAGTTAGTATAGGAGCACTTCGTGGTGAGATTTTGTACTGACCAACGAGTTTACACTTCTATCTGCTGAGATTCTTCTGTTGATCTAGAATTTATAGTAGTGCTGTAACCTTGCTCACTAGCCAAAGTCTGAAATGAATTGTAAAACAATGCAGGAAAGTATAATGGGTTGTCTCATTGATTTAGGAATACTGGAGTCAGTTTTCATCTCTAGCTTTTTCTATTCCAAGCTGAGAATATCTGTTGGAAGTTGAGTATCTGCAGTAAGTTGCCACATGTTATAGTAAAGAACCATAAATACTTGACCTTCTTAAACGAAGGGGACACCAATATTAATTATTAATGAAGTGTGAAAAAAAAATTTAAACCTATTATTAAATAAACACTCTGGCTTTGTTGATTTAACCTAAAGGCTTGAAGTCACTGGAAGATGCAGCCATTCTCGAGTCAGCTGCATAGCGTTTAATTAAGCTTCACACAGTGTAGTAGATTAATGTAATGATGCTAAAAAAGACTTCATTCTTTTAAAGTGTCTGTGTCAACTTGAAATCATATTCCTAAAACTCAGTTCCCTGTTTTCCTGATTGCAAGGAAGACTAATGTTTCTTAAAATATTTAATTTTTATTTTATGGCTGCTTTGTGAAACAAACTGACAGAATGAAGTGATTGACATATAAAATGACACTAAACATAAAACTTCATTGGAAACAAAATGGAGATAGTCGTGAAGCCTGGGCTGAATTTATAACCAGGAGTTCTGTGAGTGTTTTGTGCTTTCACATATAGTTACAGAAAAACTGAATAGGTAATAGGGAAGGAAGATGGTTGTAAAGCAGGATTTCTTAACTAGGAAAAGAACTTTAGGACTTGTCTGCAAACATTCTTAAAAATAAAACACCCTGCCAATCTATGAAGTCAAAACGTGACTGCTTTCCTTAGAAACCACAGCAAAACATGCAGTTAGAAAATGGCTCATGTAGCTTCTGAAACTTGGTACCAGCTGGCAGACAGTTGTGTAAAAGCATGAGATCATCTTCCAAGCCACCCAGCAGCAATTCGTAAGATAATTCTAACATGAAATAACATTGGACTGTGTTTCCAGAAGCATTATTTCTCCCACTGTAAAGAAGCGATGGATAATTACTGTGCAATGTCCCCTTGTTCCCATTTGGTAATAGCTGTATGGCTCAGAATTCCTTTTTCCATGTTTCTGGTGTTGATATGCTGAAAGAGCAGTAACTTGGCAAAAGCTACAGTAATATTCTGTTAAAGCTGCTCTGTAGGCAAGTCAAAACCATTATTTATAGCAGGACCTCTAATAAAGGCTGCCAGCTGTGAAAGGTGTGGGTGTCTTCTTGTTAATGCTGCCCCCCTCCCTGCCTGCTGCTGTGGAGGGAGTATTGAATTGCCTCACCACAGCCGATAACCTTCCACTGCCCTGGTGTTCAGCTGAAGCAGGGCATTTTTGGCTCAAAGTATGTCTGGTCTTTCCAAGACTAGCATTCAGACTTTTTTTTAAATTTAAATTTTAAAATGTTATTAATACTTCTTCAATTAAAACAAAAGCAGCAGCCTGGCCTTTCTCTCTGCGTTTACAGAGTACAGCTATTAGGACTTCTGTTTCTCTGTTCTTCCCCTCTGTTCCTCATGGCTCAGGTTTCTCTTCCCCTAATTTACACTTCCATTAGACTGTTTAATCAGTACATTCCTTCTAGATTAAGGCTATTTGTCTTTATAATGCTTTAATATTGCTATACTTCATTTTGTGAAGTGTCAATTGTGCATCACTGGCCTCAGTGGTATAATCTGATTTGTGCTGTTCATGACACTACCAAGTTTCTCCTATATATGAACTTGCAAATTAGCTGTCTTCCTTCTAACACCTTGCTGAGTAGGGGGTGGGTGGAGGGTCCACCCTCCTTCACATAGACTACAGTAGTTTTGAATTCAAAAGTACTGCAGCCAGCCATAGGACTACCCACGATGAGTTTGGGACCAGAGAGCAAATTCCTGGCGTGTTTTCCAAATAACTTCATGAAGGTACAGCTGAAGCCAGTTCAAAACTGGTATCAAATGCCCACAGCAGACAAATGCAAATCATTAGGGAGAGATGCACTCTGAACTACTGTGACTGTAAAGAGAAGCATTTACAGCCGCCCGTAGACCATAAGCCGTGTTTCTGTTTCTGCTTGAGCTTAGTGCAATATGTAATGGATTTCACATTTCATCCATGATGCCGTTCACTTCTCTGCGTTCAGATTTAACAGCCAGACCAGGTCTCAAAGGGGCAGGTAACCAGCCCAATCAAACACAACCACCACACCCTCAGACGGGGGGTTTTAACTTTTCTTTAATGATAAGACAACACCTATGGAGTAGAAGCACGGTACAGAATAGCAGCAGTTCTGCAGACCCAGCACTGAAGAAGCACCTGCGCAACTCAGCGGCGTCTGTTACAGTCATTCACCCAAACTAGGGGTGGCTCCATGAGGTAAAACAATGGCAAAATAACTGTTGTGATGGCAACTCTGATTCTCCATATGGTTTAAATTATATGGTAAGTGCACAAGGTTAACTGTCTTGCCACAAAGGGCTCCTGTTTTCTTCAACTTGATACCTTGTGTTTACCAAGGCTCACGCTGAGACATGCACGCACCTGAAAAGCATTAGCTGTCGGAATGGTATAGCTCATTTTCTTAAGACACAGGTAAGGAACACCATCTCGTGAAGGAGTAGTACTGATACTTTCTCTGGTGTGGTTCAAGACAGCCCTAATCCGGTCCTTTGCCATGTACGCCAGCTCTCTTTAGAGCTCCTCAAGTTCCCTGAGCCCCTGCAAGCTTGTGTTACCTAACGGTAGGATACACCAAAGTATCAGTACCTTTCAAACCACTTGCTGTTAGTATCTTCACCAGTATGAATGGCAGCAATACTAATGGTAGTACCAAACCTGGTTACTCAAATCTGGCCAATGTTTTTTTTTCAGCTTAAATTTCTTCCACCTCAGTTCCATCACTCTTTCAAAATCACTTCTATCTTCCAACTTTTCACTGAACACTAGAAGTACTATGTGGTTGTAGCCTTGCCAGGAGAAATGAGGTAAAACAATGTGAAACATTTCAGTGAGAGAAAAGTGTTCTGGAAAGATAGTAAGTTTATTCATACATGCACCATCTGCTCTTCTGCATGTCTGGAACTGAGCATAATTCTGCACTGAAAAAAGGATCCTCAGAATCAGCTGCTTTAAATAGGTTCACTCTCGTTTTCAGATAGCTTTTGTCTTTCTTTTTTCTACTAAGTTCTTCAAGAAGAATTCACCTGTTAAAAGTCAAAAAAGTACCAAAATTATTTGTAGGTATTTCAATGAAATAAAGTAAAATAATACACATTTAATGTGAGTATTCTACCCTACTAGACAACTGTTCTTCCCACTATTTTATAGTGATTCAGTTCTACACAACAGTACTTTCAGTACCTATAGCAAGGACGTAAAACCAACTCAGACCAAAACCTATAACCCAGCAAACAACTTCTCCGCCCCCAAAGTTCTGGTTTTCCTCGTGTCTAATTGTATGAAATCGCTCTGCTTCTTTGTGCTTTCCAACAGACAAAGGTCAATTGATTTAATTAAAAATTAATTCATATTTCATAAGTATCAGCAATTCACAGTGAAACCTGCCATAAAGCTTGTTTGAGCTGCCATTAAACGTCTGAGAAGCAAGGTGCCCCAGATGAGTCTTCTCCGCTCTCTCCTTAGGAAAAAGCAGGATGCTGGACCTACACAACAGCTCCACTAATACCAGCTGCTCCTTAATACCCAGTGCTCTGTCAGAAAAAGCACTGCCATAACTGTGCCTAATTCGTTGTAGGGCACCGTAAATAAATTCTGCCGAAAGCAACAAAATTACATCACAAACAACAAAGGGCCCCACTAAAGCATCCAAGAGTCAGAACGTAAAGGAAAACATGCAAATTGGGTACCTGTTATCCTGCCTCATGCGTTAAGTATAGTACAAACTAGGTTTGGCAAAAAATTATCTTAAGCAGCACGGCAATTGTACAAATACCAATTACTATCATACTGATGTATTTAGATGACCTATAGAAGACAGTAAGTGTAAATAACTGAAAAAAAAAAAAAGACTATATAAGGTGTCCTTGAGCTAAGGTGAGCTTTGTTGCATATCACTTCACCATTTTAACTTTATGTAATAAAATGTTATGTGCTAAAGAATCTAATGCTTTTCAGTAACTTACCTGCTTTGTAGGAGGAGCGCACTAACGGCCCGCTAGCAGTGTAATGGAATCCAAGATAATTTCCTACTTTTTCCCAGTACTTAAATTTTTCGGGAGTTACGTACTCCTCAACCTCAGTGAAAAGAAATTAATTTTGACCAGGTATTAATGCAAAGGAAATGGCTATAGCTAGCATGCAGTCACATGAAATGCAGTTACACTGCAAGTTCAAAATTTTACACTACAAAACTTTCCGCAGTCAAGTCACAAACTGAATTTTCTGCTTTCTGCCAAAAGAATGCATTTTATCTACTTTTCAGCTGAAAAGTTTAGAATTTATTTCTAGTTATTATTTTCTTCACTCTGTTTTTGAATGGTCCTTTTGAGCAAACCTTTTTTTTTGCCTCCAAGTTATTAAAAAAAAATACAATAGTCCTGCAAATCTCTTCACTAACCATTATTTCAGTGAAATACAGTAACAGAACAGAGGCTCGAGCTCTGGACAGATTACAGCAGGAAAAAATGGTAATTTCCCCAGCTGAAGTGGCACCATTAAGGCAGAGCCTATGAGATACTGCAGGGGAGCCGGCTTGAGCCATCACGTTTGAGACATACACTGAAACTCTTGTTTCCAGAGTCACGCCTCAGCTCCAGCTGCCTCCCCAGCTAACAGCAGGAAGTAGCAATGGGAAGTCTGCAGAAGGGATTAGATGGCTGAGGTCATCTTTAGCGAAGAGTCCGTAACAGATTCAGACCAGGTTAAACAAGGAAGGAAATGTTTCCCAACATCCGCAGTTAAGGTAAGGATGCATATCAAGCCTCCATTCAGAAAGAGGAAACTTGACTGTGCAAGGTACAGACCATAACGCTGCCTGTAAATTAAAGGCGTTTTTACCTTCAGGTGACGCTTTGTTGGTTGCATGTACTGTCCTAGGGTCAAGCAGTCTACATCTGCTTCCCGCAATACTGTAAAAACAGAATTCCCTCTCAGTGGCAGCAGGATCACAAGGGATTGTCAGCCATTAGAAACCCCCCTCCCTTCCAAGTCGGAACAAAGGTCACTCTGCAGCACGCTGCGGGGGTTGCGTTCTGCTCTCCAGCAACAGGAGCTTACAGCCTCCATGAGGAGTAGCCACGTGCCTCACTCTGAGCTCCATGTCACTGCAAGACCCGAGCTATCTAGTTTAAACCGAGAGAGGATATCATTGCCCTGCGCTCACTGCAGAGGTGACATGCTCTTGCCTGTTTTATCTTACAGGTTTTCATTGTGTCTTTAGGTCAGTGCTTTTAATCGAGAGTGCTTGGCACCTCTCCGCTGTTTCAAGAGACTTCATGCTGAAAAGATGCGGACAGTTCTAAAGAGCTATAAATCAGGGGAAACTGCCAACATCTTTTGCCCGTTTTGCACACTTAGGACACTTAGGATGTATGTTAGTTTTGATGCCTGCAGAATCTCATAAACCTTGCTAAAATTTGAGTATATACTAGAATCAATGTATAGCAAATGAGTTCAGGTAGTCTGCTCACAGAGGGAAATTCAGACACCTGACAGTCAGCTAGCCTGAAGGATTAAGCTCCCTGAAGCTAGCGGGGTATTCTGAACAAAGGGATGGCTGAGGAATCAGATTTTGCATGAACACGTCCACATCTTTTCTGGCTACTTGGGCTGGTTGCCCCATGTCAAATGGGAAGAAAAGACGGTGTTTTGACTCCGGCGTTACACACACTGCTACCCTGGAATCCCTGTTTCGACTGATATGGTTCTGTAAAGAAACTGGTTCAATATCAGCACATTCAAGTGTTCTTTAATTCGTACCCAGATGAGGGAAGGGGAACAAAATCAGACTAACTGAATGAACGTGGCGGGTAAAGCTTGGCTCCACATACATCCATGAAAGTGACCTGAAAACAAATACCACCAAATCTGAACTTTCATACTCTCATGGCTACGAAACGCTAGGCAGGAAGAATGTGAAAGTCAGGAACTGTAATTTTATGGTCCAGAGTATGGGACAGCTGCACAAAAACTAGACTACATCATTGCATTCTAAATCCAAGTTGTTGTACACAAAATAAAATACCAGGTAGACATTCTTTCAGGATATGGAAGAAAAGCCATAGGACTTCAGCTCCTTGCATTCACTTACCGCTGTGAACTTTTCTCCTCTTCAAAACACGTTCATACAAAAACATGAGAACGTGCTACAACTCCAAGGATAATAACAACGTTTTTACATCTAACTAAACCAAAAGAAATTATTTTAAACAATAAGGTCTGCTATCTCTAAAAAGGAATGCACAATAAGGCAGCTATGTTGCAAGCCCATTATTTAAGTATTCCGAAGATAAGCATGTTAATACAGTCACACAAAGATAGTTCTAATTTCCACTGAAATCAACAGGAGGTGGCTCTACCTGTCAAATTGAATTTGAAAGCCATATGAAGACAAAATATTTCAGGAGTTCAATCTTTTTTAAACAAGCTTCCCCCCCCCCCCCCCCCCGGCTTAAAAAATATTTCCTTCACTGGCAAACTGATTTGCACGAGAGGTAAAAACGCTCACAACTGTTTTCTAACACAAGAAAACTCATACTGGTGAATTCTGGCATGTATTTCACCACCAACTTACATTTCATTGTGGAGTATACTTGTTCATCTGTCTCGCCTAGCCCCAGCATAAGGGAGGTTTTGGAAATGACGCCGGGCTGGACCTCTTTAGCGTGCTTCAGCACCCGTATGGACTGCTCAAAGCTGGCTCGGGGGTCGCGCACCTTCCTTTTCGTGTTTTCAGCGCAAGGAGAAGAAATGCATGAAAGGGCGCACAGAAGTTAAGAGGCGCCAAGAAACCCGCGTTCTGCTCCTACAGAGCGAAAATGGCAGCGCAGAGGTTTCAGCCGCTTGATACGGCACCGGCTGAAATGGCCCCAAAGCACGGCGAGCCAGATTCCTGGGGGCTTCAGGACCAAAACCGGACTCCGCGGTTCCCCGGCCCGGCGCACCCCCATGGCGGGGCGAGCAGCCGCGCTGAGGGTCGGGGCTGAAAGGCTGGGACGAGGCGCCGGGCAAACGGTCTGGGCCGAGGCACTGGGCCGAGGGGCCGGGCTGAGACGCCTGGCTTGAGGGTCTGGGCCGAGGGTCTAGCCCGAGGGGCC
>Ga0181612_163280_pt1 | contig 10832 bp, 11 predicted proteins | sample HoacroProtozoa21_FD_119630 | JGI IMG/M metagenome (GOLD analysis project Ga0181612, IMG submission 119630) | Hoatzin crop microbial communities from Cojedes, Venezuel. Combined Assembly of Gp0051906, Gp0051904, Gp0051908 | reverse complement strand
TCGATTTAAAATTGGATAGTTTTCGTGTGGTTAGGTATTTCTTTTCGCCTTTGGAAGGGGAGGAAGCAGAGCGGAGGTTGCTAAAGGTTGCGCGGGGCTGCCGGCGTGAGCAGCAGCTGCAGCTGTCTGGGAGAGATAGAGAGCTGACAGCTCCTTCACGGAGAGCGCAGAGGACCTCCCTCGTCCTTGCTGAAGTATGCGGTTAGTGTTGTCTGGTATGCCTAAAAATGACCTCGTCTTCTCATCTGAAACAGAGACAGACGTGCACGGTGAGCTATGTGCCAAAGACACAAGGGCACGGAGAGCCTGGAGTGTGAGCATCCCTTACCAAAGGCTCTGCCAGGCACCCCTGCTGTCTGCACACCCATTCCCCCGGCAGCCCCCAGCTTGCCCCCCAGAACTTAACGTTGTGCCCTTTTGATTTAGGTAGAAAATGTGTATATTGCCACGTGTTTTATGGCTGAAACGAACTTTGAGCCTGCACAGAGTAATACATCGGGCAGTGAGCTAATGCCTCCTTCCTGCCAGCAGAGCACAGAGCCAGCACCCATTCCTGCATCCACGGACAAGGTCATCATCAAACAGGAGCAAGTCGGAGGATGTGAAGGAGCTAAGCATGTTCAGCTTGAACCAATTTGCACTTTTTTTGCACCATGGCCACATCGCTCTCCTGTCAATATGCCTTACAAGCAGTTACATCCATTTATCTTTACCTCTCCCCTGGGAGCTCGTTTCAGGGAACAGAGAGATGAAGAGGCTACGAGACTTGCCTGGGGATGTAGCAGGGAGTCTTTGGCAAAGCTGGAGGACCAAACCCTGCTCTTAGTTCAGAGATCTGATATTTTGAGCTGCACCAGCTCCCACCGGGCCCCCACTGGGGCCCAGCATAGCATTGCTGAGGTATTCAAGATATTCAGCGTTCCTCCTACCTTTATTCAGATGCCTCCTATAGAGATGGCTACAGCTGAGGATGTCCCTATCATGTTCGTGGAGAAATGGCTACACTGGGAGGAGGTGATCTATTAGCCAAACCTCCCGAGGGGTTTGCAGAGAGACTGGGTGGTTGGAGCAGTCACGCACTTTTGGATGATGCTCAGGCCGTGCTCCCTCACTCCCACCCATTGCATTCCCTCTCCCTCAGTCCTCGTCCCCCGAAACAGCAGAGGCTTCCCCTCCCTCTGAGGATGAAATCTGTGTCCATCCCCAGAGAGAGGTTCATGCCAAAACCTATTGCTCTAAAGTAGACGGGTTCACTTCTCAAGCAAAGACACAACTCCAAATTCTAGCTAAGTACTTTCTTCTTGCATTAATCTGCTAGGTGTGAGCAGGACGGCCATCTCCACCTCCCACAACAGATGTACACAGAGCTTTACACCTATATGATGCATCTAGGTCCTCCAGGTTAGTCAGGTCAGTAATTTCTCTGTTACCACTGTAAAAATGCGAGAAGGTTCTTCTTTGATCTGCAGACTTGCACTGCTGCATTTGGATTTAGTGCTGTATTTGCAGTGCTTTCTGTTTAAACAATGGGCTCTCTCTCCACAAATCCAGCTATTGCACAGCCAGGAAAGGGCTGATGTACTTTTTAATATGTGCACATTAGAAGAACTGCAGCAGTTCTAGCATTCTTTGCCCTGAAATCTCAGTCCCCAAATCATGAGATTTTGTTAATAACAAACTGTATGACTCTTTTCTTTGTTTTCTGGGTTGTTAGTTCAAGCTTTCAAGCTTTTATCTAAAATACTGAAGACAATTTACTGTTTCCCTTTTAAAGTGACAACAGCTCATGTCGTATACTAACAGGATTCCAAGAGCTGGTGCTTCAAATGAAATACCAGTTCCTGCAGGAACAAACATGCACCCAAAAGCCGTGAAGATAAGAGCAGAGCGACCCCAGTGAGCTTGTCAGACACTAGCCAGTGTGTTGGTGGACAGTGCCAAACCCCAAGGTTTCTTTTATCCTTAGTTCCAGCTGCTCCTGCAGATGTTCAGGCATTTTGATGCAGAACCAAAGCTGAAGACATGAGGAAGCGGCTGGATACAACACAGATTTAGCTGCCCAGTTCTGCCTGAGGTCACTAGGACACCAGGGGAGGAAACAGAAAAAGATATTTCCTTAATCCTTTTTCTGCTAAGTCACCATGTAAATATGGGACAGCTCTCCCTGATTTCTGCTGTCCACAGCTTAAACACTGAGTCAAAGTGAATTATCCATCTACAGCCAGTGGAGACAGTGGCACTGCTGGGGCAGGTTTGGTGCATCTGAAGATAGGCTGCAAGGTTACAAGACAAACCACCCTCTGATTGAGTCAGTTTTCCCCCACTGTGCCCAGATTTTGACTAAGTCCTCGGCTTTTTGAGATGAACAGCACCCTGAAAACAGGGAGGAGAGGGTCAAGGCATCCCTGAGACACCGTTTTTACAGGACCCAGTGCCAACAGTTGCTAACATAAGCCCCTGTATCTGCTCCAGTGGGCTTCTCCCTTTATTTGGAGGTTTGAGGCACACATGTGAAGAGGTCTACTCTGTAAAAATGGAAGATGGAGTATTTTCCAGTGAAGGTATCTTAGATTTTATGGTCTTTGCTTATTATGGCCATACCGTGGGAGAAGAGCACTGAAGGATGTGCTGAATTAGCTGCAGAAAGCTTTGAAGAGGGCTTTGAAAAATCTTGTCTGGGAATCTCTTTCTTTTTGCCTACATTGCTGAGTTGCCTATTGGAAAGGCAAGAGGGTTCCGATCAGTCTGAAAGAGAGAATTTTTTTTCCCTTTAAGGTACTGAGCTTTGGCTAAGCCTCTTAGAGCAATGGGAAGAGCTCAGGAGAGTCAGGCTTGCTAGCTTTAAAGCATAAAGAAAACCAAGCACAGATTTGCAGCCTTTGTGGTTGGGAAAATGAACACAAGCCCTTGGCAAGTGCATAGCCATGCTGAAAAAACTCTCTTAAAAACTACCTCTAGGAGATAGTAGCACTTCATGGCACGGCAGGGACCCTGCCTAGGCTGACACAAGCATTGCTGTGCTTAATCATTTCAACGCTAAGTGCTTAGAAAAAGCATCCCCATGTCCTAGAGCTAGGCTGGTAATGTTTAATGGTCTCCTCCCACCCCAGGCTATGGGTATTACTGCTGAGCTGAAATAAATTCTATCGGCCCATGGGCCTGTGGGGCAAGGTATTGCACAAAGAGGAGGAATATGCCCCTCCAGCCAAGAGTGAATAATGCAGGTGAAGGAAGATTTTCAGTCCATCCCAGTCCAAACAGCACAGACTCAGTGCTGCCTAGTCCTTCATCCGTGAGCTTGGATGGATGAAAGGTCATAGGGCTTCTGTTTTAGTGATGGATATAATTAGATACAAGGCTTTCTTTACAGCCTTCCTCTTATCACTGCTTTTGTTTATTTTTTTTTTCTCTTTTCCTTTTTAACATTTTTGCAGTTCACTGTCTGTGCACAGCCCTCTGTTTGCTTATCGCTTCTCACCAAACTGCCTGCCTTAGATAGGGGCTGCTCAAACCCGCTGGTGGATGGCTGGCTCTGCGCTCGCGGAAAGTCTGGTCGCTCCAAGCAGCTCTGCCTGAAGAAACAGGCTGCTGCAACCCTCCAAATTGCTAATTATAGATAAGAGCAAAAGAACAAGAGTTCATTCCACTAACGAGAAAGCTGAGCTCTCATGTGTGTGCGGCTAACAGCGTCCAAGCAGCACCTAGGACATCACAAGGGTTGTGAGCACGGTGCCACTGCACAGCATCCCCTGGGAAGGAGGGGTGAACTTCCCAGCTGGCGATGCTAAGGAGAAGCCAAAGGATGTTATGCAGACCGGGCTTAGGGTGTTAGTTGTTGTGTATGAGATGGAGGGCATGGAAGTCCAGTTTGAGACCTATGCTGGGCTCCACGTTTCTGCCTTGCTGAGCAAAAGGGCTCCGCTGGTACGTTCGGATCCCTTCCAGTGCCGAGAGATGCATCCCGCACAGCGCTGATTGACTAGCGCTGACTGCAGCCCCAGGGGCTTTAAACCTGATCCTTCAAGCATTGAAGCATCCCCTGTAAGCTAAAATAGAAGAAAAGAGCTCCTGAGGACCCCCTCCTCCCATCCCACCCAGCGGCTGGCACCACAGCCAACGGAGCGAAGGATATGGGGAATGCTCCTCCCCGCCAGGGTTTGTCGGCAAAATGTCCTTCATGTTAGCGTCTGGCGCCGGATGAATCTGCGCATTTCGTGCGAGGGGCTGCAATGTTAGGACTGCCCATAGGGTGCAGCTGTCAAGGTTTCTTTAGCTCTTCCCTTGTCCAGCTCAGGCTCAGTTTACAGCCTCTCTGCCCCATAAGCCGCACCCCAGAGCAGGCAGGGAGGGCTGTGGGACCTGGAAACCTGCAATGGGGGAAAATCGTTCCTCGTATTCATTTGGACTCACTGATCTTTCTAGACACAGAGGGAAAAAGCAAGGCAACAGGGGAAAAAAGACTCATAAATATTAATCTAAAAATTCACTCACTTCCTCTTCAGTTATTGCCCATAAATCACTCAACTGCTCTGTCTCCCGCTGAAGATACTATTACAGGTCTCTTGAACCACCATCATGTTACATCTGACAGCCAACTTCCAACAAGTGGAATACAAATCACTGACAAAACCCCTTCCCCTGAGAAAACCCCATCTCTCCAGTAACACAGCAGCTATGGCTTGCTCTGCTTTCTATTTAAACCACTTTATCCTATAGACAAATGATGCTACCCACCTGTTGGTGTCCACCACCTCTGCCGCTGGCACTCCTTCGCAGCCCGGCTCCCACCACCAACCCCAGTGAGCTACCGAGTGCCTGAGTCACCTATTAAAAAAGGAAGCTGCAAGCTCAGCACCAGTCTCCCGGGTCCCCTGGCCAACCACATGTCATCGGCTTTGCTCCCAAAATCAGCCGCCCTGAGCAAACACAGCTGCTAAGCAAAGCCCTTTGTGTCGCCGTGTGTACCCCACGGCGGTCTGCGGACCGGGGGTTGTGTAACGGGGCCTGAGATCAGCTGGGGGCTCGCATGGGGCTTGCACGAGCTGGAGAGAAAGGGATAGCCCAGCAGTGCAAGTTGTGCCAGGGTCCCGTCCCTCTCTATCGCTTGCTGAAGGGAGAGGTGCTCTGGAGGGCATCCCATCGCTGCCAGCCGAAGCCGGCATCCTCCACCATCTGCTCAGGGGCTGCCTGACATTGCTTCTCTGCAGACCAACCTTGAGTTTGCCACGATGGCTTCTGAACTTGGCATGTCCTATGCCATGGAGAACAGATGTGTTACGGTCTCAGCCCTTTGCTGTGCCATGGCTCAGGCACCGTGAGACACTCAGTGCATCCCACAGTGCAGGATTCAAAACCCAACACTTGAAAGCCGATGGGAGCGAAGGGACCCATGTCCTGGACCTTCTTAGCAGAAGGGAAATCAGGGCAGGAAAATCATGATTTCTTCACATTGTGAAAGGGACTCTGTTTTCCAAGGGGATAGAGGTGAGCCAACATGGAAATGCTCCTGGGTTTGTGGTGCTCTGGGAGGACTGTTTCCTGGGAATTTGAGGCTATTTCTGCTATTCCTCCCTGCCTGGGATGGGTTGTGGGTTACTCCCAATCGGATGGTCATTGCCTGTTGGGTCCCCTGACTCAGGCTGTGTGGCTGGACATGTGTCCCCATTCCCACCTGCTTGTCCCTGGCGTGCATGTCAGTGAAACCTCAGTAACTCAGTGTCCCCTCCTGGGGCTAGAAGCCCATCCTTGCAGATGAGGACCCCATCTCTAAGTGCCTCTGTCCCTAGATGTGGGAGCTGCACAGGCTGAATCACACCTAACCCATCCTCCTTGCAGCTTTGCACCCCAGCAAATTGGTCCCCTGACAAAAGCAGCTCCTAAATACTGTCCCCACTGCGCGGCTGGGCTGGGGGTATTTGCGCGGATGGATAAGCACCCATAAAAGCTGTCTGGGAAACCAGTGCTGCTGCTTAATCCAGGAGCCTGGCAGCCCATTGGTGGTGCTTGGTCAGCGGGGAAAGGTTTAAATCCCTGACCCCAACCCCTGTGGCAGCGGCTCTGGTCCATGGGGAAGCTCTGCCGGAGGAGACGCATGCTGAAGGAGGTGTGGGAAGCAAGGCAGCCTGCCTCACTGCCCCACTTTGGAGGGTGCTAAAAGGGTGAGTGGTGCTGGGATGATGCAGCAAAAGGTATGTGGGGAAGGAGAGCACTGGGAGGGTGAGGGTTTGGGGAGGGGAGAGCAGCTCATTTCTCATTGGCTTCATGACTGGCTTTTGAGGCTTTAACACGTTGAAATGTCATGTGTTATTTTTTCTGAAGGAAGGTGGAAAAGATGGGACAAGGCTGCAGCAGGGGATCAATAGGATTTTAGGCAGCTTCCAGTGAAGGGTGAGGACCAGTGATGCTCTGAAGCATTCTGTATATCCTCACGGGTACTCCCTCCTGAGCCCTGGATCACACTTTCCTCTGTTTGCAAACTGCAGTGTTTTCTCTCATTTTCAGTTCTACAAAGGACAGCAAGGATTTGAAATTCAAGGTTTTTCCTTTTGCCATGGACTGGCCAATTATGTGAGAGCATGGCAATTTTAATTTATTTTTTTTTAAAATAAAAGTCATCTGCTTTTTGGCTGTTTTGGTCCGAGTTACCTTTTTGTTGTAACTACATGGGCTAGGATTCAACCTTTAGAAGTGAGAACTGAGATTTTCACATACTGTCCTAACCACCTCAGATGCAAGAAAACTGCTGGTTACAGTTGGATAGCTACGAAAAATCACACAACAACATTTTTTTTCTGATTCCAAACTTTCATAAGGAGACCTTGTCCTTTCAAGTAAGTTTGTACAGCATCGCATACAATAGATCCCTGATTTGGAGGTGGGGGGCATCTCTACTGTGGATCATAAATATGTCTAACACACATCAAAAAATATAAGTAATTCTCTTTTGAAGGGTTTAAGAAAGATTTTGTGCAGCCTGCAAGCCATATGTTGCAATCACTTGAGCAGCTCAGATGCACAGAGCTAATATATGAATTCTGGGGTGGGAAATGGGCTGAAAGGAAAAGTGCCAGAACCAGAGGAATGTGCTAAACAAATAAGTAAAATGAAATAATGTAAGTAAAGAGCAGCTGTGTTGAAGAGGAAATAAAATTTGAAATGCTATTTCATGCTTTAGGAATTGTCTACTAAATTATAGTCAAATAATTAGCATTTTGCACATGTATGAAGTTGCATTTGCAAATCTGAGGGGGTGTGAGGAGGTGAAGGATAAAACAGCTATTGAAAAGTGTCTTGTTTCCTGCACTTGAGTTTCCGAATCAGATCTCTTTACAATTTCCAGCACCTCTAAACTGAAGGTTCATGATCTTCAGACACTTCTGCAAATGTGTTTGGCTCCTCAGTGTCAGGTGGACTTTCCTTTGCAGGAGCAACATCACAACCCCCAGGTAATTTAAACAGCTCCTGAGAAGAGCTGGGAAAATTTAGCTTCAGGCAGAGCCGAGTATCTGCCCCGAGGCAGCTCGGGGCTATTTCTGGGCTTTGCAAAAATCCAGGAATGTGGAGGACTCTATTCCTGGTACCAAAAAATGCTAAGAAGCTCTGCCGAGAGACAGCTGCGAGTGGCATAGCTGCTTGGGGAGGTGGCCGTCCCGAGTGGGCCAACTGCTGTGGGGTTCTCTTTCCTGGGAGAGGGCCTTCGGCATCACCCGGATCGGCTCCCCTGCTTTTGGGGTACGAAGATCCTCGACAAGGTGGGCACAGCCCCGACTATCCACCTAGCCCTGCCTCCATGTCCCTCTGCTATTTGCAAAGGGTCGATAAAGAGCAGACGGCTGGTAAATGGCTGCTCTGGGCTGTGTACGGCTGGGATCTCTGTAGCAGCACTGCCCTCCCCATGCTGGGGATCGTGTATCGCACCCCGCTCACGCCAGCACTGTTCTCGTACCCTCCGGTAACACTTCATGTTATTTGTACAGGGGGTTTTCACTGAAATGGTGGCAAACACCGCTGCTTGACATCCAGCGAGAGCTGTTTTTGTTTCCCCATTTCTCTGTTTCACCTATCCCTGGACGCTGGATGACAGCAGGAGTATTTTTATCCCTCACCCCTCTGCGAGGCTCCGTCTCCTCTGCGTGACCTACCTTCTCCCACAGAGCAGCATCTCAACCCTTGCAGACTGCAATGTAGGATCACCATCCGTGATAGCAGCTTCCCTCCCTCTAAAATTCCCTTCCCCAGGGAAAGCAGCACTGGAATAACCTCTGCCTGGGGAGAGGGCTTCTCGGCATGCCACGAATACCAGACCTTTTAAGGGAAGCCCTCTCTAGTCATCTCAAAGAGATACCTTGGGAATGTCTGCTCAGGCTTGAGCCCTGCCTGCATCACCGGCCGCACATCCCGGCTGGGATGCAGGGCACAGCCGGGGTCGGGTCTGCCGCGTGCATCTTTAAGCATTTCTTTGCCGTGCCATGGTTTCTACACAGGGGGGGCATCGAGTGGATACCACACGTCTCTGAGGACCTGCTGAGGCCCTGCCTTTGCTTTCTATTCTTATCGTGGTGTTTCCATGCTGCTGTCAGCTCTTTATCACTGACAGCCAAGAAAACTTAATACTGTTTCGGAAGAAACAGCCACAGCCAAAAAAAATTTCACAGTAGCCTTTAAAAAGAAAACCCCAACCCACTTGTAGCTATTGAGTTTCCCCGCCATTTCCATTTGTTTCTGAATGAGGCAAATTGCCACTGAGAATAAGGGGGAGAAGAGAAATGGTTGGCCTTAAAAGAATAAACTACCAGGCTGTAAAGTACTTCATGCAGAGATTCCTGCTACAATGTTCAGACCCAGACCTGGGGCTCTTACCAGTGCCAAAGAAGGATTTCCATCCTCCTGTATCAAGGTTAGGGCATCCTCTCCTGGTTTCCCCCCAAATGGAGGCTTTTGCATCCTGCAAAGTACTGTATCTGTGCAAGGGCCGAAAATAGCCTATGCAGGAAGTTTCTGTGAATTTCCACCCATGCTGAATCCCTTAATTGACACTACTGGATTGTCTACCACTTTGCCTGGACAAGAACATGGGTTTTCATCTCTTGCCTCTTCTCATCAAGTGATATCTATACCTGAGGCATCAACTTCACCTCTCTTTCCTGAAATTTCTGTTTTTTAATAAAAATCCAACGCTACTTCACATGTTTTTCAGCATAGATTTGGGTGAAAACAGGAGACCTGGAGGGAACTGGGGAAAGTTAAAGAATTTCTGTTATTCTCACAGCAATCAGCAGGTTGTGTGCCTCAGAAGGAAACGTTTACTATTGCCAAAAGCATGAGCAGAAAAATACTGCTTTCAGCTCATGCTGTTGGGGTCAGGCCCTTCACGGAGAGACTGAAGAGTGACACCGAGACCCGGACCTGGAGTTCCGGCTCTGTTCTGCTGGCCATGACACAGACCTTAGAACTAAAAGGCTTCAGAAAATGGATAATTGGGTATGAGACACACGCGCACACACACGGGGATATGTTTGTGCTCGGTCTTGCAGAGTTGCGCAGATGTTTGGAGTTACTTTCCATACGTGAGCACAAATAGGGAGTGGCGTGACCACATTAAAGCTGCTAACCCCGCAGGCTCCTGAAGCTCTTTATTCAGCTTAAGGTCACAAATGCATTTTTCAGCCTTCCCTGGAGCCTGGGAGAGAAGAGGAAGGGAAAGAAATTCCCTCCTTGACTACCCTTACTCCGCATCTTGTTCCCAAGGGATGTAAGATGAAGCAAAGCTCATTTCCCTCTGAACTGTCCACCTTTTGCTGCCTACCAGTCCTGAACACAGTTTTGATCTGGAAGATGTCCCTTCCACCCCTCAGTATCCATCCAGCTCACCCGAATCCCGTAGAGATTCCTTCCCCTGTTGCTGGTCATGGGGACCAGAGTCACAGTAACTAAGAGCATGTTTGGGGAGAGAGTAGACACTGAGATCTGGCAACATGAATTTAGTCCTCAAAGCTAAGAATTTTGAAATTTCAGGACAGGGGAAAAGCACAAATGTGCAAGACTCTGTTTCCACCTTGGCCGTGCCCAAGCACCCTAGATGACCATGCTGAACCAGATTGAAGCTACCATATGGGGATCACAGAGACAGCACCTTCCGTAGCAGAGAGTAGGATTTACCAAACTCTGGGCCAACAAAATAAAATCCATAGTTTTCTGTGAGCTGCAATCACCGCTTTTATAGCACGAGGCGCTAAGCATCCTCATCTGTCATGCATTTTAGCATCAGTCTGAGGTTCATACTCATGCAACACTTTGCCCCGCTCTAATCTACCCCAAAGTTACTTACAGGGATGTCTCGGTAGTCCCAGCAGCTGTGTCACGCCGTAGACAGCCCCAGTGGAAAATCTGCGTGAAACTCACGGCCGGGCAGCCCTTAGTGTATCCTGCGAGGAGCCCTGCTCCACTCCCCACACCCTCGGTCCTGTTCACTGCCTCCCAGTGGTCTCTGGCAGCTGGTTTTATCGCCGAGCACTGGGCTATGTTGAGAGGATGAGCCACTTAGTCTATTTTTAGGGAAGAGTGAAATTGCTCTTCCACCAGGCTGAGTCAATCATGAGTTTTAGCAATCCTACACGGAGGCTGGGCAAGACTGGGGGCCTGGCTTATTTTCAGAACTTATTCATTCAGAATACCCCTGGTGTAACCCGGTATGGGACAGGGGGTGCGTCCAGGCAGAGGTGCAATGGGGAGGAGGCTTTTCCCTGACTCACTGTCACGTCCTCGGACTGTGATCTGCACGGCCAGGCCCCTTTCACCTCTGGCCACAGCCAACGTTTTAAGGGAAAAGATGG
>Ga0181612_106567_pt1 | contig 10832 bp, 9 predicted proteins | sample HoacroProtozoa21_FD_119630 | JGI IMG/M metagenome (GOLD analysis project Ga0181612, IMG submission 119630) | Hoatzin crop microbial communities from Cojedes, Venezuel. Combined Assembly of Gp0051906, Gp0051904, Gp0051908 | reverse complement strand
TGCCACAATGTTCTTTCACCTTGCACCTTCATCTAGGATGCTGCTGTCAAATTTCTGTTGTTGCCTATTTCCATTTCCATTCCCTCCACTTTCTCCTACTTTTCATTTCACATTCTCTTTAGGCCTGTTGTGTACCATGCCACTGCTCTTGCTGATTCCAGTTCGCTGTCTCTTAAGCTGTATATAAAGTAACATAACTGACTGTATATGCTGTTCCCCATATGGCATTTTGTTGTGAATCTTGACGTCTCTGAAATGGTTAGTGTGCCTTCACATCCATATCCTTCTAATGCACTTCCGGTATACGTCAGTGCTCTCAAGAAAGACTCTGGGAGCAATCAAGACCGATGGAAGCCTTTATCACTTCTTTCTCTTTGCCAGCAGTGAGCTCTGTACTACAGTGGCCAAATTAATACTTGCCTAGTATTTATACACATTTGATCTTCCTAGGACAGCAGGATTTTTTCCTCTGCTTTGTATGAAGCTAATCATATTGCCAGATCTTGACAAATAAAAATAAGACAATAAAATGCAAAAGAAAATACAATCACAATCCCTAGTTTTTCTCAAAGTATTCAGTAATAAAGGAATGGTCTATTCCAATTTTTTCCTATTCATGAGAATGCCAGGCGTCTGGGTTATTTCCTCAATTAACAGAAGAAATGGAAGGAAGTATTTCACTTTGTGCTGAGTTAAAGACCAACAGTCAGAGGCACTGCTTCTCCAGGGGAAACACGTTGCAGTGAACAGTGAGGTAGTGCTTCCGCAGTACTGAAGAGAAGAACATCACGGGAAAGAAAACACTGCAACACCAGTGACAGTGAATAAAACTGAGTATGCAAATCCGTAAGATTCCCTTTCCTAGTTGTATGCAGACGTATGAGACTCCTTATTATTTTTTTCAGAATCCCTGGGTTTATTATCAAACACAGCACGGTGGTAGCCATGGGAACACTATTAAAGTTGTATTTAGTTTGCCAGGCAAGGATAGAACTTTGCAATCCCACAGGGTGCTGTTCAAAGATTTTATAGATTTTTTTGTCCACATTTCAGTGTTGTTAACACATGTACTGTAGCACAATTGACAGGGGTTATTTTGCGATACCTTAAAGTTTTTCACTAAACTTTTTGCATATTCATGTTAATACAGGTTTTAAAGACAAGCTATAATACAACCAGAATGCAATATACTTTACCAGTTTTATTTCCCTGGAAATTTGTTCCATTTCATTTTTTCACTTACATTCCCTTTCCCCAATCATCTCTTACAAGTGTAAAATGCCTTACTCCTGTAAAATGTGTATGAGGCTAATGATGAGACTGAGATAACACATATATTTGTTCTCACAGACTGAAATCTGCAGTCCACAACAAAACATGATTCACTTTTCCCTCCAAGATTAATGTATGTCATTGCCTGAACTGGCAAGCGCTGCTTGCCCAAGTAATCCCTGCACATTTAGATTAGTTCATGCCAAGGACGACGAGAAGCAGGAAGGTGTGTGTGGGAAAGCAGGGAGAGGAGGAAATACATGCTGATGAACCAGGTTCCACCCTTGTTCAATCCTGGCTCAGAGCAGTTGTGCAGCAGATGCTATCCAAAATGCCAGCGTTGTGAGAGCTAAGAAGCCAGGATCTCCTCTCATTCATCACATTCTGGTTGCACACATATTGCCTGGATAGGATTCCCTTCCCAGTTTTTGGCCCCAATGTAAGAATGTAATATCTTCCAGAGCAATTTGATTTCAGCTTTTTCACAAGTGTGCTTATGCCATGATTTTAGGGAGGACAAAAGCTTTTGCTAAAAAAAATTAGCAGGTCTATCTTAATTGTTACCATCAGCTATTGAAATAGGAGCACAAACAAAGTGGTCCCTGTCTCATTTTGTAGGGATATTGTAAGTGAAAAAGATCAGCTCTCAATACTCGGTTTTGTTTCTGATTTCCTGACTCATGCAAAACAAGTGATTTTCATTTTAGCCTGTGGTAAATTAGGCCACTACTTCCAGAATGCATAATAGCAATCAGAAATTGCTTTGAGCTTTGTGGGATTATTTTACCAGATGTTGTTGCCTGACAATGTTACAAAAATCAGGTGTTTAACTGTCAGCATCGCTGTGACCTTGGAAATGTTCTTTGATGTTTTTTCTGGCTGTGAGAGACAGAACCACAAGAATAGTAGAAAGAAAATGCCTGTGTGGCAGCACACAGTACCTGCCAATCCATAGGAATACCAAAAAGAAGTGGTAATGCTGAATTTGGGAAAACTTTGTGACCTCTTTGTCTTCAGGGAAGGGATTTTGCCCTTAAAGTATCAGGAACTTCCCTGAAACTCATTCAAATTCCATCTGTTTTTCTATGACAGTCCCAGCCCTTAGAAAACACATAGGTATTGTTTTATAGCTCAGGAAGGAATGTGCCAGACCAAGTTTTCATTGCTTGTTCTTACAGTGCTCCAGTTAAGCACAACATACAGAGCTGCCAAAAATGGCTCTGGGCTTGGGTGTTCCATAGCACTGGAGGGAACAGAAAGAATGAAAAAGCAAAGTATCCAGTCTGATGTCAGTAGGATGTAGAGAAATAAAAGAAAACAAATTAAAGTGCTATGAAGCAAGTAAATTTGATTGAAATAATTAGAAGTTAGACCTCTGGCAGGCAGGGGGGAATATTGGAACACAAGTGGTTTCAGGCTGAGTAACCTTCACAGCAGAGGGCTTCAGCAGAAAAGGTTGGAAACATCTACTTGCTATAGAAGGGCTCATACATACGGGTATAACTCTGAACGCATCATAGTAAAAGAAGAGATGGCTACCAAAAAGTCAGTACTCCTACAAACAAAATAGCAGCAGCCTATCGAGGAAGCTGAGCTATTAGGATCTAAGTGACTTTGGAAGGAGCCTGGCCAGGTGTGAAGAAATGCAGAACTGGAGGGGTGGGGAGTCCAACCCCACTGCTCAGAGCCAGGGTAACTAGGAGCAGGTTCCCCAGGACTGTGTCCTCTTGGGGACTGAGTATCTCCAGGAGAGAATGCTCCACAACCTCTCTGGGCAATCTGCTCCCATGTAATGACTACCCTTGCAATAAAAAATATTTTCCGCATGTTGAAACGAATTTCCTGTGTTCCAAGCTTGTGTCTGTTGCCTTTTGTCCTTTCTCTGGGTACCACAGAGAAGAGTCTGAGGGATTTCTTTGTTCCTCCATTCCGATATTTACACACATTGGTAAGACCCCCTGGGGCCTCCTCTTCTCCAGGCTGAGCAATCATTCTCATGCCCCTTTACTGGACTCCTTCCTGTATGTCCCTGTCTCTCTTGTACTGAGTAGTCCAGCACCGGACCCACCACTCCTGATGTGTCTTACCAGTACTCCTACCAGACTAGAGGAGCAGCATCACTTTTCTCAACCTGCTGTCATTACTATAGTTCTGTTTCAGTTAGATCACAATCAAGAAGGTAAAAGATTCTTTCTTCTCCTTTGTAATGACACTGACAACTTCACAGCACTCAGTTAGTAAAAGTTTGTTTTTCTGAAATTTTTAATGGATATTTTTCTGACTTTGTGGAACATTTCTTCTAAAGAGGCAGTCATCACTTAGAACCGTTTAAGGTTGTATTGCCTAATTAATTAGAATAAATGTAGGTAAGTATTATCGACACCAATAATCAAGCACCGCCAGTAATGAGATGAGAAACATTTTGAATCTATTTACCAATGCCCTGTGATGTCTATAGCATTGATCAAACATTCATTTTCGGAGCATCTGATAAGCAAAAGCACTTCCCTTGGTCAAGACAACTGAAAATAGAGCCTGTGATCTCCATGTTAGGGAGGATTAAGAGTGAGCTGCCCTGCGAAGGATAGAGAGCCAAGAGCCATGACAACAGCAAGGCAAGCAGAGCAGTGCCATCCCCAGCAGAAGGTCTACTCCCACACTGCCTGAAGCCGCAGAGCAGAGTGGGGCTGGCATAGCCCACGGATAGCTAGACTCGCTGGCAGCGACGCAGCGGGCTTGAGGTCTGGACAGCCAGGCAAGACAGACCAGGCACCAGGCTGGGCACAACATACTGGCAAGGAGCTCAGGCAACAGCCATGGGCAATGTAAATGTACTTCCTGAGTTGTGGGCAGAGGGAGCACAGATGGAGTGTGAGAGTGATGTTTATCTTGACTCCTTCTCGCAACAGGGCTGCTTTCATGGCTGTGAGCTCCAAAGGGACACACCTGCACCAGATCAGAGCAGACTGTGAACACAGGCAACCCAAGCCCTGGGACAAGGAGCAGGGCAAAAGCTGCAGAAGAGGATTATGCAGAAAGATATTACAGGACAATTACAATCTGCTGATACACTCACGGCCTTGATGTTTTACCCATACTAATTACTAAGCCAACAAATATTTATTTGATAACACTCTGGTCCTCTATTCTCAAAGCACTTTGGGTTAAATTTCACCTCTGTGTCTGTAGCTCATGACAGAAGCAAAGCGATGCTGCTTCGATGGCATTTAAACATACTTAATGGAGTTACATTCTATGAGCTGATCCTTACTCACACAAAGCTCTTGTTAACACCACTGGAAGTTTTCTTTGGAGGCCTAAAGCTGCAGTAGGTTCTACATGCTGAAGTGTTTCATTCATGCTAGTGAATCCTTCTATTTAGTAAAACACTTACATTGCCTGTATTGATTCAAGTTATCCACCTACCTGCTGCATTTCTTTGTCTCTAATGGGAGTCTGATTTAGAGTTGATTTCTTCTCTGTAACAAACGTGTATGGTGTATTACAGATTTAATAACTGTATTTATCCCTTACAGCAGAGCTGGCATTTAATTCTCGTGCAACTAGATCCTTAGACTGTCAAGTGTAAGTCTTCTTGCTTTGTGACTCAGGAGGTTTATTAATCTTTTTAACTACAATTGTACCTTGATGATACATGGAAATACAAGAAGTTTAGGTTTGACCTTTATTTTATTTTTGGCACATACTGGAAATATATTTTTCTCTTTTAATTTACTTATAAAGCAGGATAATGGTCTGGTGTAGATACGGAGTTTGTTTGTACAAACCTGTATTTTTAAAGCTTGATGGATGCTTTAGAGAAGATAGATTTTGATGACTGGTGAACATTTGCGTATCTGAATTGGAAGTACTGTTTTTTTATTGACCCTGGTAGATAGTATGGAAACCGTAAGATACTATTCTCATGATGAACTGGTCATTTGCCTTTGTGGGATTTGTATCTTAGTAAAACTCATTAGCGATCACTAGAGAAACAGTTTAAATATTTATATAATCAAAAAGGAAGATAATATTTTGAGATGTCTGTCAAAGCCCAGCAACTGCAATATTTAAAAGCCATGACAACATATTTAAAATGGTCTTTTGAGGCAGCACCTCCCTTTGACCAGCAAAGAGTTAACATTGCAGAAGAAAGACAATGAGCTGACAATGAGCATAAAGAACTCTTTCTAGTGTACCTCTTTATTTATCTTTTCTGACTCTTGCCTTTTCAGGTAAATTTTACTGAATACTCACTTAAAAAACATTGTTTTAAAATTAACAGAATGTTGTCATTACAGCGAGAACTATATTTGCTGACAATTAGATGTATACTACCTACAATGTCTATGTTTCTTTCCTTACAGGAATCCATTGTGAAGTACAATCCTAAACATACTAAAAATAATGACAGAAAATCAGGTAAAACATAATTCTTTCTGGTTTTTATCTCTTTTACTACCATTTAAGATTAAATATGACCTTATTAAATGCATGTGATGCATAAATTAATGAAGTTCAGTAGGTGACAAATCTTTTTAAAGGGTTAGGGAAACATTTTTGACATAAATACTAATGAATGTAAGGAAACGTTATGTTAATTTGAAAATTTAAGATATGCTACAACAGGACTGAACCTGAATATTTGCTTTTTCATTTTGTTTCATTTACACTTTCTCAGAAGATCAAAATACTGAAAGTACAGTTCATTTCAAGATGTCTGAATGACAGTAGCAGAATACAGGTTTATTCATACGAGATGGTTCCCTAAGCTCCCACTGCAGTCAATGGAGATCTAGGACTCCAAACATATGTTTCACCTAAAGGTGGCTGTGTGGTGACATCCGAAACACTTTCACGTGTCCCTGACACCACACAGGGGTGGAAGATCTGTGGGAGACCTGTGCTTTTGTTGGAGGCCAGATGGGCATATTCTAGTACCACATGGATGGCACCAGGCAGCTGAGCGTGGGTGACTAAACTCAGCTCACTGTCACCGCAGCCTGTAGTATGAGTTTAGACATCTAACTCACATATGGCCAACTCCATATAGATATTTGAACCCAGGGACAAATCGCATCCAAAATGCCAGAGAAAACTGCATGCAGAAATTTCAGCAACAGAAGCACGTGTATATTTTCTGCCTGTTAAATGCTATGTGCTGTGACACATACAGATATCACATTTGTGTGTGCTCCAGAAGTTAAACAGTGCAATGTCAGATGAAACTAGTTCTGTACCATATGACAGCAGATTGTTTTCAGTGTGGTACAGCTGCATTTCCAAAGTGTCAGATAAGACTGAAGATCTGTGACTACTGCAAAGCAGCCCTAATTTATGCCTGATGTGCTCCGTGATGCATGCTTACGCAAATTCCATCATAATCATGCAAAATAATATTTCAAATCCATTTGTATGTGTAAAATAGCTCACATCTGCCTATGATCACATCTCCCAGCATTAGTGGTCTCAGCAATTACATGCATGCCAAGTCGTCAAGCACCTCTTCTGCTCAAGCCCTAATAGCCTGCATTTTCTACCTACATTGAACATATGCAAGACACTGTATTAAACTTTACCAGACTATGAGACTGCTTATATAAGATATTCTTGAAAATGTTTATGGGAAAGAAATGTGTGTGGTGTAAGTGTATAATCCATCTTCCTATCAAGGGTAGATGTGTATAAATCATACTCAAAACGCATCACAGACAACAAATGGCACATTTTGCAAAGCTTTATTGCATTCTGTGAAACCTTCAGCATTTCTAAGAAATCAGCAGGGTGGGAATCCATATACTGATTTCTCAATACACTCTGTCTAAAGTTTGCAAAGTCAAGCAATGTTTACCCTCACACATTCACCCCCAGAATCTATACAGATGGCATGCAGCTAAAACCTACATAGTCAGAGGAATCTCCACTTACAGACTAATGTTTAGGAGGGGCTGATAGGATCAGATATCCCTCACAGATCAGTATCAATTGTTATTTTTCAGATCTGTTGGCATACACACATTTAGACTGGTTTGTGTTTTTTTTAATGTTTTGTAAGTCAAAATGCTCATATAACAGTATAAATGCATGAAATATACATATTTTGTATAATTCAAAGGTACATAAGTACTTCTATAATTAATAGAGCAATGTAGTAATAGCACAGATTGCCCTAATGGTTTTGTGGGTGGGAGGAGCTTTCTGAGATCTTCATGGTCAGCTGCAAATTCTGGCATCAAACTGCTATAAAAGCTATGCATTCAGACTTCTCGGCCCAAGAAAATGCTGCAGAGTTGCTACTTTTTTCTCAGTCCTGCAGAGTCTGTACTTTAAAAATGCACTAGCAAAATATATGTAAAGTTTTACTCTTCTCTGAGAATCTCGGTTGGCTAAGAATCCCAAAGCACGGAAACAAATACATCATCCTACTGAAAGTAGAATGAAAATGACCTTGATTTTAAACTGTCTACATTTATATTTTTTTAATATAATAAATAATTTTCTGGTATTTTGCTGCCACACACTCTTCCAGAATATTGAGTTCTCCTGGGAAATGCGATAGTATCAGCCCTGACAAACTGACATCCAGTTTTCACCCTCTCTCACCTGCTTTGAAATTTAATTTAATTCAGCTGACCTCTCCCTTTTTGATTTACCGTATAATCAGGATAATGAGGAAAAAGGAAAGGCAAAGATTGAGGTATCTGACTAGGTAAAAGAGCAGCAAATTGTGTTCTACAGTTTTTTACATATTTTAGGTCAGCTCCCTTTTAATTGCCTTGGCAAAAGTAAGATTGACTTGTATTATGTACTTGTCTAGATAACATCTGACAGGAAACATTTTTGCCAGTAATTAGCAGTTCAGATGGCCTACCAGATGGGGAAATGTTTTTTTGTTATACCTCGAATAGGAAGATAGCGACTTTCTACAGTTCGGTATGTCAGTAGCTTGCTGTCACTGATTTCTGTGATACATAGCAGTGATGGTAAACCTGCCAAGGTGAGCTTTGTAAACCTCTCTCAGTGCTGTCCCAGGGGTGACGGTCAAACTCATCACCATGGAGACTGACACGAATAAAGCCCTGCCGTTTGACACAAAAGAATAAATCTGTGACCAAACCTAGGGAGCCCTGCCTTGAGTCACAATCTTCTGAAGTGTTACTACGAAGTTGCTGAGCTACTGTGCTGGCTCGATGAGACTGCTTTCCTCTGCTGCGAACATGTCTTGGCATCCAGGCAAGCGTGACTCAATGTCACTAGCAGGCAAAGTACATGCTGAGTGGTCTTTATGCATCAACTTGAGGATTGGTACCCTTACTAAACACAGAGCACATTTCTTTCTTTCTTTCCAGAAATCCTACAGTGATTCATTCCTAATAAACAAAAGACAGATTTACTGGCCCTGTTTGTGAGACTAAAGATCATCTTCCTCTCAATGTGGTTCCTATGGTTTCTTCATAAATGCAAGATACATTTCAAAACCTTGTTTTTCTTCCCTGCTTCGACTTGTTTCTTTCTGTATTCGGGAATTAAAGTCTAGTTTCATTCAGATCCAACTGAGCTGGCATTCAAAGGCCGTTCATGTCCTACAGAGGATGCCCTTTTTAAAGAAAAAGTAATTCAGAGCTTGAAGAATGAGAATAGAGATACTGCTAGCATGTAGAAGTTACTCTCTGTGGTTCAAAAACTGGGGGAAAACTGTCTTTACAACTGCAGTGTGCAACGCCTGATACTGATGTGTGTTACATTCAGCTGAGAGCAAATACACACACAAGTAAGTAAATAAATTGTTCTAGTTCCTAGTTCTTAATTCAGTCTTCTTGCCCTGAACTTTAAGGCAGCCCATACAGATAAATAAAAAACAATCCTTGTTACCACCTCTCCATTTGCTTTTCTTGACCTGAGTTTTAAGGCTGGGTTTGGGGATAGGAGGGAGTTTTCCCTTTTCTTGGAGTGCTTCAGGTGATTGTGGGCTGAGGGCATGCAGTGCATATTACATTCTTTGTTTTTCAAGACAAGATATCATCTTCACGGTTACATTCAACATGCATGTGAATAATATCTATTCAATTACAAAGTCACCTTAAAGGTTAGTACTGCATTGACCACCTCCACGAGTCTGAAATATTCCAGACTGACAACAAAGGTCCCAATTTCATCACTGAATACCTGCATGTGGCTGTAGCAATGCAATTTCTGTAGCCAGGTTTTATAATTTGCACAGCTCCTGAAAGCCATTATATTCTCAGAGTATTAATACAGTTAATTAGACAAGGTAAGCATTTTTTACATTAGTGGGATTTGCCAAGACAGTTGATATTCCCTTATCCAATTATTTATACTTAATAGCTCACAGTGATCCATTCTGATATGAGCCACCTAATTTTCAAAAGTATTTTGAAAGTGGAGGAAATAACTTAATGTAGCAGAATAGTGTAGTTCAGGTCTTGATAAAGAACTTCCAGATAGTTAGTAGAAAAAAAAAAAGTGCTTCTGTCTTCCTGTACTGCACAAGCAATACTCTTTCATTTTATTTTATACGTACTGGACTAAATAAATGCACTAACTGACATGAACATGTTCCTGTTCTGTTCCATCATACATCACATTGTTCCTGTGTTTCCTAACCAGATTTAGTAACAGTGAAAATAAAACTTATATTCAGGGAACTAGTAGGTTTTTTAACAGAATAATAAATTTGCCTCCCAAAAATGCATTTTGGATTGGATCAAAATTATTTATAAACTCATGTTTTTTACATTCCTTATACTTAAAAAAAAAACCAGAGGAAACTAGATAGAAACTAATACAACTTCAAAAATATTAAATAGATCCACAGTTATAATTAAACTGTTCCTTTATTTTAATTATGTAGACATAGTGTTCTTTTTCCATTTACAAAAGAGCAAAAAGTGTTCACTTTGTTCCATTCCAAAAAAAAATTCCTCTCTTTACAGCATTCCTATGCTATTAAGAATGGAATTAGGCCTGTTGTTCTGTTTTGATGAATGTAAGAGAACCCAACTCACTTCATCTACATGAAATAAAAACTTTTGCTCCAGGAAATAAAAATTAATCTTCTTTTAGGAATAAGGAATGCAAAGCTAGGATAATTTTAAATTCTTGCAAAAGTCAGTTACCAGAGGAAAAATAATTCAATCTCATTCTCCTTGATATCTTACTCAGTCTTTCTATATCCATCTTGCATTCCCGAGCAAAACATATTTTTACTTCTACTGCTTAAATAAATCCTTCTTGGAGAAAGAGTCTACCACTTGTATTTTTATAATTCCCCGACTTTCTTGAATTTCAGTCTATGCAAACATTCTGCAAGACAACACTTTTAATGCGAAGTTGGTCAAACACTGGAGCAGGCTGCCCAGAGTGGTTCTGGAGCTTCCAGCTGTGGAGATGTTCAAAATCCAAACACTCCTGGGACACTGAGTTGCTGGAGCGTGTCCAGAGAAGGACAACGAGGCTGGTGAGGGGTCTAGAGAACAAGTCTTTTTAGGAGTGGCTCAGGCAGCTAGGGTTGTTTAGTCTGGAGAAGAGGAGGCTGAGGG
>Ga0181612_102526_pt1 | contig 10832 bp, 7 predicted proteins | sample HoacroProtozoa21_FD_119630 | JGI IMG/M metagenome (GOLD analysis project Ga0181612, IMG submission 119630) | Hoatzin crop microbial communities from Cojedes, Venezuel. Combined Assembly of Gp0051906, Gp0051904, Gp0051908 | reverse complement strand
GAGGTCCCTTCCAACCCCGAACATTCTGTGATTCCGTGACCAGGCTTTCACCTGTGTCCTTGTATTAGACTAGTCATAATTTAGTTTGGTTTCGTGAAATTTTGTTGCTACGCCGTGCCTTCCACAGGCAGAGAACTAATCTGGCTTTGTTACAGCTGTGTCCTGCGGAGGTTTGCTGAGGGGGAGCTCTGTGTTGACAGCTCTCTTCCATTGTTATAAAGGATAAAACATACTCATAAGATAGAAAAGTAATTCCTGCTTCCCATTTTAACACCAAATATTACCCCCAGTTGTAATATTGTTGATTAAAAAGATGCTTTCATCTGTTCTCCTTTACTGATCACCAGAATAGTTGTCAGCTGGTTTCCTTAAGAGAGTTCTCCTAATTCCTTTAACTAGAAAATGCCTGAACAGTTACTTTTCAATAGTTTCCTACACATTACCACGATTAGCAGATTAAAATGCATTTTTAACATCTTAGCCATTGCATCTGTATTGCATCACCAGTTGCGTGTGGATTTACCCAGACAAATATTATTCTTAAAGGTGATTGCATGATTAGCATGTGTGATAACTAGGAGAGAGAATCAAAACTAGAATATTTGAGAATTGTTGCAGATAAGACAACCAGTATTTAAGAGGTTTAACTGCCTTAATGTAAGTACTAGAGTGTTCTAGAGTTATTGTGCTATAACGTGTTTTCCTACTGTTTACATAGCAGCAGCATGAAATCCTTTCTCCTATCCTTCCTTTATAAATACATTTCAAATTGCCAGACTCTTACTTGGGTATGCTGTATATGTTTTAAAAAATGTCTTGTGCCTGAACTTCAGTTGAATCTTTGGCTAGTCCTTGTTCACAGGGCTAACCTTTACAATTTGAACATTAGCTTACATTTTATTAGAATAAGTTACTATTCATAAATATGAATGAATATATCCATACCACAAATTCAAGCCAATTAACACCCCTTCATGAGAATATCTTTAGAAAAGGTGGCTGCATTTACAAGCTTAACTTCTTTTGCTATTGGTGATTCTGTTTTGCAATTTATATGTTTATATTTACTTGTTTTCCTGTAAATATATGTACTTACTACTATGTTTGCATGTGGTGCCATTAATATTTTAATAAAGTAATTTGGAATTAAGATCTTTATAGCAGGACAAACAGTGTAAGTCACAAGAACAGCCAGATACTGTATCGGAAAACTGTTTTCATCTGTAAGAAGTTTGACAGGCACCACTGTTCCTAGCATAACCCTTTGCCTAAGTTCAGGTGAAGGATGTGTACAGCAAAGGATCGGGACACAGGCGCTTGGGGAGCAGTAACCCAGCAGTGACTGTCACTGCTCAGGTGAGGTGAGGGTGGAAGCCTCGGCGCGGGAGCAGGGGGAAGGAGCAGGGGTAGCCTTACTCCTGCAAGCGCGGGCTTAGCACGGAGATCCGGGCGGCTGCCCCCGGGCTGTGAGTGTGCGTGTGTAGGAGTGTGCGGGAGTGGTCCGAGCCCTGCCCGCTGCGAGGTACGCGCGAGTAGCAGCGTGCTGCGGTGCGGTTTCTTTAATGCTTACTTGTCACTTCTCCTGTTGAGACTCGTACTTCCTCAGCTCCTTCCCTTCCGATTCCTCTAGCCACCGCACCAAAGAGACCGTACTGATTTTGACAACTGTGATTACTCAAGCTAGCTGTCCGAGATAAACATCCTTGCGAAAGGGAAGGCAACTAGGAGTGAAAATGGAGTAGCATCTGAACTGAAGGGAGAAGCAGAATTATGCTTTCAACTAATTATCAGTATTATGATTTTTTTATATCTAGAAGGACCAGATGTTAATGTGTGAAAGCACTGGAAAAACAGCACTATGTTTTGGACCCATTGCTTCATGCTTAGTGGCTGGTGGGATGCTGCGAAGTTCTATTAATGTGGGTTTTTTTCTGTCACTGGGGCAGGTTCTTCAATGCACATGGATCAGCCTTGCTGCCAAGCTCTCTATGACTTTGAACCAGAAAATGAAGGCGAGCTTGGGTTTAAGGAAGGGGACATCATCACTTTGACCAATCAGATCGATGAGAATTGGTATGAGGGGATGTTAAACGGAGAGTCTGGCTTCTTCCCCATTAATTATGTTGAAGTGATGGTGCCCTTGCCTCAGTGATCGTGTCATTCAAGCTGTGAATGTGATTTCATGACTGAAATGGATTCACAAATGTTCTGTCGGTGTGGCATTCTGTGAAAGCCTTGCTATTCGACTGACTTACTGACTTTTGTATGCGTCTTTTTAAAATGTATTTATTTTATATTCAAAAAAATTTTACCTTCCCTACTCCATCAACCTGCAAAAAAACCCATACCCAGTTTTTTTGCTTTGTGCCTTGAAGACCACTGTATGAAGTGTTTACTGGTAGCTCACTGTTGCTCCAAAAACGCATTTCCTTGCTATTACTGTACGTGGATTTTTTTTTATCTTTGCCTGCAATGATTTTAGTATTGAAAACCATTTTTAAAAATACCATAAGTGAAGCTAACTGTAACCAGTTCCTAAGTTACTGACGTCATTGAGCTCTTTTCATCTATCACACTGTAATTTATTGTGAACAAGTTAATCCATGTTTCACACTGTATGTTGACAAAAGGCAAAGTGGTTGTTGTCAATATTATGATGTTATTGTACTAAGTACAAGTTCTCAGCATTGAAAATTCCTATACTTTACTGACCAAACTGAATAAATATTTCTGTGGGATAAGAGTGGTGGTTGCTGCTTCTGTTCCTGTTGTTGTGGCATTTGTTTATGAGCTGGAGGTCACTTTTGCTAAATACATCAGCTTTCAGTGAAGAAGACAATGCTACGTTAAAAATGTATGAATAAAGCCAAAGTATTAGTTTTATGACACCTCAGCCACTGGAGTTTTAATCTTGCTCTCTCCCTGCTGATTGTGTAGCATTTAGAATGTCTGTTAATATTTTCTTCTAGCAGGAGGATAAGAGAGAAATTCCTCTGAACTGAGTACAAACTGATCCTAGCTCCGCAGGGTTTGTCTAGGACTCCACTGAGCTAAATCGGTGAGTAGCACTGGTGGCTCCTGCAAACCGCTGAAATGGCAATACGCTTTACTTTTTTTTTGAAGGGGTTGGAGAAGGAGGAGAAAGAAAAGACTAGGTGAAAAGGGAAAGACATGCTATAACTAAAACCATGCAAAAAAAAAAAAGCCTCAAAATGAAGGACAGATGGACTCAGGTGTCTTATCACAATGAAGGTAGAATTAATTTATTTTTCTGTTACCCTTCTTCTGCTTTGCTTAGTAAATGCAGATGATGTAAGGACCAACTGCAGCAGTGCCAGAGGAGTGTGTAATCTTTTGCCAGTTGCTCTCTGTACAACACAGTGAGGACAAGGGAGCTGAACTCTTTAGGGGTAGAGGGGCTTGAATCCAGCTTCAGACTTTCAAGCTCTACGTGGTTCTGTAGTCCAGTAGAAACAGCATTCCCCAGAGAGAGAAGAATTTCATGTGTATCACAGGTGCAGTAACTTTTCCATCTGAGAAGCACAAATAACTATTGACTATCAAATCCATGCTGGCTTTTTTTTTTTTTTTTGGCCTTGGTTTGCACATGGTCACCAGGGATGTAGGAGGGTTATTCTTTGCAGCTTTTGCTACAGCCTCCTACTTAGGACACATCATCTCAGAATTTGGACTTGCTCATGTAAAGAGGAAAATTCATCAGTCCTTTTCCAAATTCATGGGGAAATACGTAGTTGTTATTAAAGCAGCAATATGGAAAGTTTTTGAATGGATGTAGCTATGATGTTCTGAATACAAAATGTATGGGACAACTTTCAAAGGTTTCAGTACTTGGGATTCACAGCTGCTTTTGCTTTTTCCCCCTTTATCAGAGAGGTCTCCCCAGTCATACCCTTCCATAGCAGGCAAGAAAGAGGCATTGAAATATTTTTTCCTACCTCACCAGAATTCCCTAGAGCACATGTGCATGCACACACACACAGAGATATGTGTAAAGGTTTTAATTCTCAAGACACTTTGCAGGCAGCAGCTTGCCATTTAATGTAGAGCTCCTGGTCAGCTGCGAGAGATGTCTCATCTAACAGAAGCAGCTATGCAGGAGTAAGCTGGAAGCAAGCTGAGAGCACACCGTACTGTTACTGATTAGGATAAAGTATATAGAAAGGTCATAGGAAACCAACTGTCTTCCAGGTTTGCTACCAGGATAACAATTTGCACAAGAGGATCCATTGCACATCAGAGGATTTGTTCTTTAACACCTGCCTTTTTAAGAGTGTATGCTAAGAACACATTTCATAAACTGCCCAGTAGGTTATGTAGTTTGGTAAATAGAAGCAGGTGGTCTTTCCCAGATGGCATTACCAAACACCATCCTGTACCACTGTCACTTCCTATCAAGACTTGTACACTAGTTCATACCTTTCATGGTTGCTTATTACATCCTTTCCTTGTGCTAAAAAAAGGTTTCACTTGAAATACTGAAGATTCCTCTTAAATTTATACAAGTTCAGCTTTATTTAAAGTATTGAGTGATAAATATACAGTACATTTCTGAAGGTTTCTTCAGTCTGCAGGGAATCTTCCCTAAACTCACCACTTTTATTGCTTCAAAGTCTTTTGAGACACTCAAGATCAATGAACAAACAGAACTTTATTATTTAACCTGCAAATATTAAACTCCAATACTGCTTTTATATACATGAAAAATATCTTTAGTAGTTAAGAAAGTTTAAGAAATTGAGATAAATATAGCAAGGTTAGAACAGCATCTATTTCTATGTAGGCTGTAAGATACAACAAGAATTCAGATGTGCTAAAATGCAAGTATTAAACCAGCAACTACTCTTGATGTCTCAAAACTAGAATTTTTAAATAACTGGAGAGGTTAAGCTAGTATAAGGAAGGCCTCACATTAACAACTGCATCCTAATACAGAACAAGTCTTAAATTGAGAACTGAATACTTTGGTAAGGTACGAGGCAGTCAAAAAACTATTCCACCATTTGGAAGAATCTGTAATCTCAGCTGCTCCTCCCCTCACACTCTTAAAGAAAGGTGTACTTCCTCTGGCTCAGCAAGGCCCTTTCTATACCATAGAGCCAGCAGTAAGAAGTTTTTAGTAAAAGAGGCTAATAATAATTGAATACAGTGGCCCCAGAGGCTGACTGCCTGGTTTCTGAGGGTTCTAGGTCAGGCTTTACATGGACTACAGAGCTATTCAAGTTACAGTAAGTTACATACTGGCCAATGGACCGTATTCTCCCATTAGACATACAGAAAGCAGTACTGCAGACTGCACAGAGATTTAGTGCATAAGGATTCTAAAAGCAGGTGTTTTTGATGCCCCTTTTGCTACAGTTGGTGCTTTCTAGTTTTGATTTTTGTTTCAGCATGGGTTTTTTTCCCCCAGCCCCTTAGAAAGCTGGCTTGTTGGGACCAAAGTGCTAATATTGCTACAGTACCTTCTCTGCTGGAATGAGATGCTTTTTCACATTTACAGGATATGTCTGTCCAAGTTAAGTCTGACACAGCTATGCTGTGATACACTGTATCTCAGAATATACAATACCAAAACCAGTGGATTTCCAGGTGCTAGAACACACAAACAGTACATTAAATAACAAACAATATTTTTACAACTTGCTTTTAATTTTAAAGTGTTTCACTCTAGGAAGTTCTCTAGCAAGTGATCTAGACCAGTTTCATATATTTCAGCATCAGGATCTGAGCCGGAAACATTTCAGACAGTGGGCACTGTTCAGGGTGGTGTTTCACTTCAGCCAAGTGCAGACTTGCCCAAGGTGCAAGTTAGGATGTGATCTGGCCAATCTATTTCCCACTCAGGCTTGAAACAGAAGTTACCTTTACAGAAACACCATAACAGAACACAGAAAGCCAGGGCAGCCTTATGCTCATAGTCAAGTATTTAGCATCCTTCTAGGGCGTATGTTTAGAAGTTTTGTAAACTATGTACCCTCCTTTGTTTCAGCAGGTCACAGAAACCAGATCCTTGTGTTAAAGTGAAAATAACTTCCCATGGAGCTTATATTCTACTGCTCTATATCAGTGAATCCAAGAACAGGGTCCAGTATCAGAAGGTAGAAAGTTTCATCACGGTGTGGACAATGTTTCTCACAAAGAGGTCAGATGGGAGATGGAAATTCCCAGTTGCAGATATTGCAGAAGATACCAAAACACATGTAGTCTGTGTCACCTGGGATCAAGAGGTGTTTTCAGATGATCGTCTTTGTCCACGTTACATGATAGAACAGCTAGCATCCTCATTTTGCTGCAGAAATAAAACATCAAGACATTAGGCTAATTAGCATGCATATAAAAAGTATTTATTGCTGTTACCTACTTGATCCTCATGTAGGTGTGTGGGGTTTTTAGTGCTTTGTACATTTACTTATTAATAAGCAGGTTTTCAAGAGAGGAAGCACCTTAATTATACTAGATGATTTGGGGGTGGGGGAAAAGAATACAAGCTGTTAGGAACCCAAGTCCATGCAACACATTAGCCTGTGCCTTCCTTAATGAAAGGCTGTCAAGCTGTCTATCATTACCTCAGTTCTGAAGCATCCAAACTTCACTGGCATGCGGATTCATGCTACACTAGTTAGGATGATAAAAGCAGAAGCAAAAACCACAGAAACCCTGCCTACCTTTAAAGCACAGCATGCTCTCTTTGCATCATTTTACTGCATGCAAGTTAACTGTTTTCTACTAAACTGCCATTCAGTACTACCAAGGCAGCAGAAACCTATAGGTAGTAATGACAAAAGTTTAACAGGAATTCAGCAGACAGGAAGGACATTAACATTTGAGTATTAGAATTGATCCTTACCGTAAGTGGCACACAACTGTATTGTAAAGTTGCTGATAAAACAGATTAGAGGTGTAAGGAAAAGTTACTTTTGCTTTCCATCATTGATTGACAAGTAAACCATAGTATTAGTCCATTCAAATAAACAGCTTTTAAAAAAGCTTGGAGAGGACCCACTCCAAACATAAATAGAAGTTTGTATCATTAAGTCTCTTTAAAAGCCCAAAGCTTCAACCATTTTGGTGTATGCTGTGCATTCAGAGCCCAAAGGCCAGAATAGCATTATAGAACCTTTCTCAGCAGCCTGTTTAACCGGGTCTCACCTTCCTTCAATGAGAGACTGAAAATATTACAAGAATGCGCATGTACGTCAGGAGACTTTGATAAGCATCCTTTAAGCTAGATGGTATAGTAATAGTTCTTTATCCAGATTTTCTGTTGGAAAGAAGGGCAAGGAAAGAACAAAGCAGCAGGCAGTAACTGCCTGTTCTTAGGTACATTTTCTTCACAAAGACAGTACTAAAGTACTTTTTAAGATTTCAGACAGGTATATTATGAAAATACCTAGGAAACAGTGGCAGTTTTAAGACCTGGTGCAGTAAGATGCAAGTCCTCCTTGTAAGTGTGTAGGATCAGTTTTAGCAAGAGCTTTGATAGCTCAACACACTGTATCAGCAGGAGGAGGGAGGGAATGAATTTTAGCTAGGTGTCCCTTTGCACTTAGGGCCTTGGCATTTGTACTAGCAAACGGGACTTGGTGCTATCTCAAGTCAAGAAACAAACCAGATCAAGTACAGTCCACAATTGTTCAGGTATGACCAATTTAAAGCCCTTGTATTAGTTCTGTTTTAGACTACTTCAGCAATTAAAGATACCTGACTCCTAGTATATCAGAGTACACTAGGAGCATTAATATGCAGAAGTTCAGACTTGTAATACAGCAAGTCAAAAGCCCCTTGAAGGGGCTAGGGAGTCTGTCACAGGGCATTACAGCATGCAAGTTGTAGCAGCCAAAGGGTTATAAGTATATTGAAGGCTAAACTTGCTTATTCTATATGACTATGTTAATTCTGTTAGCATGACCTGCATCTGTGTTGAAGTTCCACTTGGAAAGTATTGGTGGGGTTATTTATGACTGCAGCAAGGCTGAGGTACATATTTTGCACAGCAAAATAAGAAAAAGTAGTTCCTGGAAATGAGCTGGAACAGAAGTGCCTCAAACTCATGCTTGAATTTAGGAGGAAATCAGGCAATAAATACACTAAGAACTTTGATTTGAGCCTTTTAATACTTCTGAATAGAAATATTAGATTTCCTGTGTGAGTTTAAGTTATCTTAAGAGCAAGTCAGGGACACTGGAGTGTCAGATAAGTCACTTCATACTACAGAAATAAGATATTTCTGGTTAGCGTTTGCATTCTGTTCTTGGGGCAACAGCTTTAAAGTTTATCCATAGTCAAATGTTTCAGTAGAACAGACATTAAAGCTAGTATTTTCAGTGTGTCAGTAATAAGACACCAAACGATTAATGCTACTATTCAATCATACTCAACCCAGGAATATGCAAAATATCAATTCCACTTCTGATGCAAAGCCATGCGAGCTACAGCCTACATAGGATGAGAGACTGCAATGCTATTAATGAAGCAAGCTTTCTATGAGGTGACAAGCGTGGTTCTCACCATCTCACCTGCTTAAAGATCCTCACAGGAGCCACTATCATGAAACCAAACAACATTTCTTTTTTCTTCTTCTTTTGGTCTGACATCAAGAGAAATGTTAAGAGTTGTAGGATATGGATAGTACTTGGGGAAGTATTTTCATGCAGTCATGAAAAGAAATGGCCACTGAATGATTCTGTTGATAGCATGTATTGAAAACTTCAGGCAGCTTACCTGAGACTGAAACTCCATTTCACTTCCAGTTATTTCTTCATCATCTTCTTGCTCGCCACTTTCTTCTTCTCTGGGTACATGCATTATCTTCCTCTCTGCGAGTTCCTAGAATACAATTGAATTGCCACCAACAAGCCTCAAGAATTAAGCACAAACAAGCTTAGTATTAGGACTGTAGAAGCTACTTACTCTCTCACTTACCTCATCATCATCTGTGATGAGCGTAACACAAATATTATCCCCAGTTCCCCATGACTTCTGAGACTTCCAGACCAGATCACTAGGACCTGGGCTTACACCAGCAGCTGCACCCCAGATCTGCAACAGATTTAGAGTGAGCTTCTGAAGAATCTTATTTGTAGTTAGATTAAGAGTTGTGTATGTTAGACTGAATCCTAAGTGCTCCAATACCAAAGATGTCCAGTATACAGAAACTGAATTCCTGTGATCCCTGGCAGGTTAATTCTTTTCAGGACTACCAAGAATGGTGGTAATGGTTTTTAACTGAAGACTGTAAAACAGGGCAGAAAAGGCTGTTAACAGCTTCTGCCTGACGTAGAGGCAGTCTTGCTTGACCCTGCATGCCATTTCAGTCACAGAGCCAAGCCATAGCTACAGACATACTGATGGCAGCGGTTTGTGTTTACAAGATAGCCTCTAGCCTGGGGTCACTCACAGGTCTCTTGAGCAAGCTTGTACAGAGTTTGGAGTGCAGAGTGTAGAACTGGGCTCTTTGGTTGCTATCAAGATGTACTTAGAGTATGATTTTTAGAGCTAATATTTAGCTTACTACCATAAACCATGAGCTCAGCATTGCTGAGCTGTAGTGGACTAAAGCTTTTAGCAACAGTGAAAGTCTTTGCACAACTTGTATCAAATCACAAGACCATGGGGAACCCTAAGAATGAACTAGAATATATTGATTCTGTTCATGATAACAGCACATCCCAATCCGGGATGATCCACGTTCAATCCATGACCTAGCTTTAAAGAAAATTTAATTGGCATTTCAGATCAAGTTGTTGCAAGGATTTTCCCCATCTCCCTCTCCACATAAAATAAGGATTTTGGTTCCTTAGTCACTTGCAGTATCAATTTAGTTTTCCTTATTACGTGAATCTCTGTCATCTAACATAACAAGAACAGAGCTCTGAGTAAGTTTCACAAAACCACTACCTACTGTGACTACTTGGCCCGCCTGAAGAGTGAACTGTGAAGGAAATTTGTATGTTACATCTGACACACTTTCAAGACGTCTTCTTAACACCCATCCATGTAGTGGTTGATCCTGTGGGACAAGAAATTTCTCTCAGCATTACAGACCAACACCATATCATACAAGTGCAAGGTTCTTTCCAGACTGAAGGGTCAGTTTTAGTCCCACTCCTGTCACGTATAGGAATCAATTTTGAGGAAGCCTTCAAGTTTCCATTAAAGTCTCACTATGTTTTCTCCCAGTATTTCCTTAGGATTAATCTTAGTCCCACAAGTTTAGGCACATCTATTCTTGCCTTCCGTTGAAGGGGGATCATGATGCCCTTTACAAGGGAGATTGTGATAAGTTGGTCACACCCATCTACCAACTTGGTCCATATATATAACGCATACGTAGTGGCCTGTGAAGGTTTAAGGCATCTCAGGCTGAAGTGGCAAAGATACCAGCCACAAGTTTTGGAGCTCTGAGTTTTAATTCTAGTAATTCTGGATTTGCACACTAAACTAGTCAAAGAATTACTTAATTGGTCAGACAAACCCACTACATGGATTAGATACTGTCAGTTCTATTCAGCCTGTTAGCTGTTCTAAGCATTTCTAAGTAGTAAGAAGCTGTCATTATCCAATTTACTAAGCACCTTATTTGGTTCAAGGATAAGCAGTGCTTCTGATAGTGCTAGCCTGAATCTGATGAGAACCAGCTGGAGGTGCTAGATTTCTGCATTGTAGAACCCAGCACGCCTCCCCCCAAAAGCACCTCCCAGACATCCCTGTGAACAACACACCTGCAGAATGAAGGAAAAAAAAAAAAAAAAAAAAAAAAGTCTCTAGTCTTCTTTTAAAAACGGCCAAATTATCCGGAGAGGCCCCCCCTTTTT
>Ga0181612_164884_pt1 | contig 10833 bp, 9 predicted proteins | sample HoacroProtozoa21_FD_119630 | JGI IMG/M metagenome (GOLD analysis project Ga0181612, IMG submission 119630) | Hoatzin crop microbial communities from Cojedes, Venezuel. Combined Assembly of Gp0051906, Gp0051904, Gp0051908 | reverse complement strand
TTAAAGAGTTAAATAAAAATAAATAAGAATTAAATGAAAATTAAAATAAAAAAATAAGAATTAAAGAGTTAAATAAAAATAAATAAGAATTAAAAAAAATTAAATAAAAAATGAATTAAAAAAAGTCAATAACTAAAATTCTGCAGAATCTTCGATGTTTTCCCAGTTGTCAGTGAACCAGCCGTAGACTCTTTCTAGACCATCTTCGAATTCTACAGTAGGTTTGTAATTGAGGATTTCTTTAGCTTTATCTATTGAAGATAAAAGTTTAGTTTTAGCATCCCAATTTCGTCTTGCGACATATGCAATTCCTTCTTTGTTGCCTGTGAGGGAATTGACTTTGTTAGCCATGTCAATAACTTTATGATCTTTACCAGAACCAAGGTTAATAGCTTCACCGATAGCTTCTTCTTCAATACCCATAGCTAAAAGACCGTTAACAATATCTCCAACAAAGGTCCAGTCACGAGTTTCACTACCATCACCGGTAATAGGTAATGCTTGATTAGTCATAGACCAATAGAAGAAATTAGGAATTACATTTCTGTATTTACCTGGAACTTCACCAGGACCAAATACATTGAAAAATCTTGCATTAACAATAGGCATGTCGTATAAATTATGGAAATAGTTAGTGTATAATTCTCCGAGAAGTTTAGTTACTTGATAAGGAGTGTGTAAGGAAATAGAAATGTCATGTTCTTTAAATGGCATTTTAGATTCTAAACCGTAGACTCCACAACCAGATGAGGAATAGACAAATCTTTTAACATCTGTTAATTGAGCATATTGCAATACTTTTAAGATTCCAATACCATTAACCATTAAATCCTTTTCAGGATTGTCTACACTATTTTGATTAGCAAAATGAGCAGCTAAATGATAAACATAATCAGGACTTTCTTTAAATACTCTTTTTAAAACAGCATCATCAAGAATATCTCCTTGAATAAAATCAATATTTTCATTAGTCGGTACATTCCACTCATATGCAGAAGACATATTATCTAAAATAATTACTTTCTCAGCACCAAGTTCTGCTAATTTCCTAGTTAAATTACTACCAACACAACCTGCTCCACCAGTTACTAAAATAGTTTTATCTTGAAACTCATTATATTCTCTCATATAATCCCTTAATAAAATTAATTAAAAATAAATCAAAATAACAATCAATAAAACGTTTATTACGATAAAATCAATTATAAGCAAAATAATTTATATAATTTTATAATAATAAACTTAATAAAATCAATAATTAATCACAAAATAATTAATTAATAAAGTTATTACGGATATCTTTAATAAATCAATAATTAATCACAAAAACAATTAATTAATAGAATTTAATATCCGATAAATTATATTATAAACACCATCATATAAAATAATTTCCATAAATAAGATATTATTATAATAACGGTCAAAAATAAATCATATATTAATACTGATAATAAAAAAGATTAAAAAATAATAAAAATATTAAAATTAAACTTTTCTTGCACGACCAACTTTACGTGCGATTACGATTTCACCTACAGAAATTAGACCTGCAAAGAACTTTTCAAGACCACCGGTAGCCCAGATTGCTTCTCCGAAAGTAGTATTTTTAATATTTTTTTCGTATTGTTCAGCTGTGATTTTAACACCGGTTGTTCTTGTACTGACTTTAGCTGAAGCTTCCATTAATTCATCCCAAGTTATACCTTTGAGTTCCTCTTCCATAGCTTCATATATTTTGGAAACTTTGATATCATATAATGCAGATAAAGTATTGACTATATCAAATGCACGAGTTACTCCAATAACCTGATTATCTTCATTGATAATAGGAATACTAACTAATTTATGTTTAGAAGTTTCAATTACTGAGTTTTTAGCAGGCTCATTATCTCTAATAGCCATAATATTATCAGTAGAATACATCACTTCAGAAATTAAAGAATTTCCTTCACGTAAACCTTTAGTTATCTCTAAAGAAGTGACCCAACCTTCAAGTCTCATTGAACTATCTAAAACAGGTACTGTAAATTTCTTTTTTTCTTCCATTTCAATAGAAATATCAATTATTTTATCATCTTTAGATGCATAAAGAAAATCTTCATCCATCATCTCTCTAGCTTTCATTTAAACACAAACTCCATAATATTAATTTTTATTTATCCTATCACAATACTGATTAAATCCTTAATAAAAATTATTTTACAATACGAAAATTTAATGAATATCTTAAAAATGTTTTAAATTAAATATTACAAAATATCTAAGTTAAAAAATATTATAAAAATGTTTTAAATTAAATATTAAACTATCCTCAGTTAAAAAATATTATAAACTTTTTAAGGTAAAAAATAACATTAGGTTTCGTCCATTACCAAATTCAATGCACCTACAGGACAGTGATTAGTACATTCCTTACATCTAATACATTTATCATTATCCAATACAAGTTTATCATCAATGAATTTTGCTGCTCCAACAGGACAGGATTCCTCACATAATGTACAACCTACACAAATATCAGGATTAAATTCTATATGACTATAAATGATAATAGGACCTAACTCTCTTTTAAGAGAAATAGCTCCTTGAATACATAAATTAACACAAGATCCACAACCAACACAACGGTCTTTGTCTATATAGGAGTATAAAATTTTTTCATCATCTTCAATAGCACTATTTTCCGGACATTTTTCACCTTTAGATTCAATGAACTCTTTAGATTTTAAAGTTATTGCATTAGTTGGGCAGAATTTAAGACATGAACCACAACCAATACATGTTTCACGATTAATAGAAATATCTTCCATCCTAAGAGTCCTATGAGGAACATTAACATCTTTAAGATAATACCTTACAGAATCATCTTTTTTAATTGTTGCTTCAGATTCTAAAACATAAATACATGAAACTGGGCAAGATTGAACACAAATTTCACATTGAACACAACCTTCCTGAATCTTAGCCCTTTTAAGCCATGTAGAAGAACTGATTACATTAATTGGACATTCTTCAACACAAATATTACACCTGATACAACGAGGAGATATAGTTATAAGTTTTTCATCATACTTATAATCATGAATATCAATACTGAAATCATCAATATCTTCATCCAAATCTACTGATTTAAGTGTAATCTCCTTTTCCAAAATTTCAATTGGTTTTTTTATCTTAATCTCCATAATCTATCCCCTATATAGTTTATAGATTATCTAATTTTAATAAATATTATTTGTCAATAATCCTAAAACATTTAATAAATAATAATTGCCAATAAATCACAAAAAAATATTAATAAACATTCAATTGTCAATAAATCACAAAAAAATATTAATAAACATTTAATTGCCAATAAATATTAAGAAATATTAAATAAACATTTAATTGCCAATAAATATTAAGAAATATTAAATAAACATTTAATTGCCAATAAAACTTAACAAATATTTAATAAAAACTCATAAGAACTTATATTAACATTTATTATTTATCATAATATTTTAAATAATTTTATTATTGATTAAAGTTTTATGTTTTATATTAAATATAATTTGTTAAATGGATTCAATAATAAAAATTTAAGTTAAATAGAATTTGAATAATCTTTTTCGAATTGTTTTAAATCATCTAGATGAGGTAAAGAAGATATACCTACTCCTTGAATAGATTTAGATGCTACCCAATTAGCTATTGTACATGATTTAGCTAAATCATAGTGTTTAAGATAAGAATATAAAAATCCTGCATTAAAAGAATCTCCAGCTGCAGTAGTGTCTACAACATCAGATTTAAAAGCTGGAATTTTAACTTCTTCATCTTTATGGTTAATAGCATAAGCTCCAAGTGAACCGCGTTTAACAACAACAGTATCAATACCGAAATCTCTAAGATAAACAGCTAAATCTCTAAAACTGGAATTTTTCAAATCATCGTTACCTTTAAATAATAATTTAAGCTCTGATTCATTAATTAAAAGAATATTAGTCCTATTTAAAATTGGTTTTAGCTGGTCGAATCCTTTATTGATATATAACATTCCGGGATCAAAACTTAGAATCATAGAATCAACAAGCAGATCTAATAATTCAACTTGTGCATTAAAAGAATCTCCAACAAATGAAGTGTAATGAATTATTTTAGATTTATTGATATTCAAAAGATTGATTTCATCAATAGTTATATCATCATTCACTCCAGGATCAACATAAAGTTCCCTATCACCATTTTCAGATATAAAACCTAAAACTTTACCGGAATGTCCTTTATTCGCATAGATAAGATTATTTAAATAAACTTTATTTGTAATTAAATTATATTCCAAAATATCTCCATCTTCATCATCAGCAATTTTACCAATATATGAAGTAGAACAACCTAATTTTGAAAGAGAAATAATAGTATTAGCTGCAGATCCTCCAGGACTAAGTTCTTCACTTTTAATAAAACTTTCACCATCAACTCCTGCAATATCCCCAACATGATAAAGTTTATCAAGATTCAAAGCCCCAAAACCAATAACATCAACATCAAGAGCATCAAAAACTATATCATCCACACCTAAATCCTTTGCAGTTTTTTCCATTGAACAACAGTCATCTTCTTCATCCATAAACTCACAAACCTAACAATATTATAAATCACAAAACAACATACCTTATTAGAATAGAACAATAATCAAAAAAAATTAATCATCATTTAAAATACAAAACATATTATGATATGATAACAATAATCAAAAAATTAATCATTATTTAAAATATCCAATAAATTAGCAGTATATTCTCCTAATTTTCCATCAAAATTACCTGCAGATATTTTAACAACACCTTCAATATCAATAATTGCATCAATAGCTGATTTAATTGCTAAATTCATAGATTCTTCATCGATAGCATTAATGACAATTTCTGGAATATATTTAACACCTTCTGGAACTTTAGACTCATCACCTAAAACATCTTTTAAAGAAGGACAATATGGATGATTAGTGCTTGGACCAATCCATGGGAATTTAGTATCCGGCTTAGAAGCAGCTGCACAAATACCAAATGGTGCACAAACCCCATCAATATTGTCAATAACATCAAGAATAATCCTTCCAGCTTCTAAAACAGCATTTTTAGTATTACACATATACCAAAAGTTACCGCCCATAATTCCTTTAGCATACTTTAATTCAGATTCTATCTGGAAGTCTGGAACTGCAATAGGAACATTAATCATTTTTCTGCCAAATTCTTCAAATTCCCATTCATAACCATCTCCACAATGACCCACTTTATCCATCATGCCAATAGCACCTACTGGATTTTCGGTAATACTAAACACTCTTGTAAAAGGCTTAACCAAAATATCTTGACGAATTCTATAAGACAGCTCTTTTTCAAACTTTTCAATATCATCAGTTAACCAATACTGAACAATAGCTCCAGGTCTCCCATCAGGAGTCTCATCTGAACCAACAAACTTTTCAACTCCCGCTTCCACTCTACCAATAACCGCACTTGGAGTTGATGTTGAATCATAAGCTGCCTGTTTAACTGTCAATTCATCTTCAGCAGTAATCAATGCTCTTATATACATACCTGAAAAATATTCAAAAAATGTATCTTCAACAATATCATAATTTACCATAAAAATCAACACAATAAAATTTTTCACAATTATAAAATATCTAATAAAATATCTAATAAAATATCTAATAAATTATCTAATAAAATATCTAATAAACTATAATAAACTATCTAATAAACTATCTAATAAACTATCTAATAAACTATCTAATAAAATATCTAATAAAATATCTAATAAAATATCTAATAAATAAATACTAACCTAAACCACCAATATCTTCTCCACGTATGGTATTTCGCATTTCCTTACTTAATTTCAGGAGATATTCTTTATTATCATCAGTTATAATATCCATAACCGGGATTGGTTTATTAAAGAAAACCTTTTCAAAGTCTTCAATAAGATTATAATCAACTTCAAAATCTTCAAATGCACTATCTGGACCTCTTTCATTGTAAACTTTGACAAAATCAAAAATATAATCTTTATCAAATTTAGAATGTAAATCGATTAAAATAGATGTGATTATAGAGTGGTTAGATATTACAGCAATCTGAGCAACATTCAATGGATATTCATTACCATTAAATGAAATAGCTAGTCCTCCATGATTTTTAGCATATTCTAATGGTTCTACATCAGTGATACTGTCTCCAACATACATGATAGATCCCTCTTCTAAATTCAATTTAGAGGAAATTTCTTCAACTGCAAGTTGTTTTCCTTTACCTCCTACTGTTTTAACATTATTGATTAATTTAAAAGAATTTAATTTAGGAAATTCCTCAAAAAATATATTATAAAGAATTTTAAAATCTTCATCAGTGTTATTTCCATGTTCAAGAATAGTTTTTCTAAATTCTTCAATAGTTTTCAATTCTTCTTGAAATTTAGGTGATTTAAAACCAACATTCGTACCTGATCGAGAATTTCCATCTAAATCAAGTGTAGTATGATATGTATTTTCAAAAGGAAACTCCATATAATCAGCTAAAGCTTTAATATATTGACCATAGCTTGTACTTACAATGAATGTGTCCATAAGTTCATGAGCTAAATGGAGAGTATCTTTAGAACCTTTAATCAAATCAATATTACTTTTTGAAAAATTGACCAAATCTTCATTTGTCAAATTAACTAATTTAAAAAAAGGAGCAATTAGTTTTAAAGTATCTCCAGCATGATAATTCTCTTTTTTAACAACATCCACCAGATAATCATCAAAACTACTAATTATTTTAAATAACTTATCACCATCTTCAATAAAAGCATCTGCAATCTCAAATGCATTATCATTCAAAGTAAGTGGACCTTCACAATCAGTGATAAAAACTTTCTTAACTATTTTAACCACATCCTCCATAAATCCTAATAAAATATCATCAATATAACTAAATTAAGGTAAATAACAAGCATAAAATTAAATAAAAAACCATAAATCAAATATGAAATATGAAAATTTTAAATGTAAATTATAAAAATCTAAAATGCAAATCATGAAAATTGAATAGAGATTATAAAAATTGCCAAATTGTGCTTACTTTGATTGCATTTAGAGGGCAGATTGTTTCACAGTTTCTACAAGAGATGCAATCATCTTGGTTGACTTTGATCTTATTGTTTTCGATTGATAGTACATCAACAGGGCATTGTTTAACACATACTCCGCATAATTGACATTGGTCATGTTTAACTTCAACATTACCATTTCTTTGGCCTCGAAGGTCACGTTTGATGTAGAAAATTTCATGATTTCTGTTGGTGAAGAATTTTTCTTCAATGTAAATTGCTTCAAAATTGCAGGCTTTTGCACATAATCCGCAGCAAACACAAGTTTCAGTGTCAATAATTATTGGATTTGGACCGTCCAATGAGATGGAATTTGTTGGGCAAACATCTGTACAGAGACCGCAGGAGATACAATTTTCATCAATGACATGAATAGTAGAGATTGGTGGGAAGAATTCTACAATATCTAATATTTCGATAATTTCAAGGTTTTTATCGAAAAATGCACTTAAATATTGGTTTAAAAGGTTTGTGACATCTACAACAATAGATTTACAATTTGTGCAAGTGAATAATTCAACTTCACCGAATTCGGTTCCTCGAGGTACATTTGAAATGTCTTTTGAGTTTTCAAAATCGTAATCATCAAATTGGTATTCCTCAGTCATTTCATCTAATAAATCGATGAGAATAGTGTCGATTTTAGTAATGTTTTTAGATAGATTTGTAACATCTCTATCTACTATCTCAGAAGCTATTTCTAAAGTTTTAATCTTGTTAAATGATTCGAATGCTTCTTCTCTTTCAACATAATCAATTGCATATGTAGGGCAGGATTTCATACATTCTTCACATCTTGCACAATAGGATGGATCAATATAAGGTAATTTATTGATTTTTCCAATGTTGATTGAACCTCTTGAAGGACAGACTCTTACACAAGTCATACAACCGATACATTGATTCTGATCTATGCAAAGAGTTTTACCTTCTTTAATTGTTTTAGGAAGAATCTCACCATATTTAATTGCATCAGTAGGACAAGATCTGAAACAATATCCGCAACGAATACATTTATCTTCATCTATTTCACTGTGCATCTCATCAGAACCTGTAGATTTTAAATGAATAGCTCCAGATTTACAAGCATTAACACAAGCACCACAAGCTCTGCATAGTTTTTTATTGATATTTGGAACATTCTCCCTAATAGGTTCTGCCATTGTTCTTTTAATATTAATAGCATCATAAGGACAAGCATTTGAACATAAAACACAACCAAAACAGTTTTCATCAAGTTCAATAAGATTATCTTCACTATTCAAATGAATAGAATCAATAGGACAAGAATTTAAACAGGGTTTATCACTACATTTCAAACATTTTTCATTATCAATATCATAATCAATTGAGACATCTCTCAATGGTCTTGGTACGGATTTGACATTAATAATCTCATTAGCATCATCTGATTCCATATTAAACCCTCCTTTCTGTAGCTAATTTTGAAGCTTTGATAGTGATACGAATAACTTTTTTAGCTTTTTCATTCTCTTCTAAGTTAAATTTAGCTAAGAAATATTTAATAGCTGAAAATGGACAAGACTGATAACAGATACTGCATCTTAGACATTTATCAGTATCGCGAACAATAGTGTCTTTTTCCTCATCAAAACTGATAGCTCCTGTAGGACATTCATCCAAACATAATCTGCATTTCTTACACAAATCGGGATTCCATAAAATAACCCGGATATTTAATCTGTTAATAGCATCTTCCAATACTTCATAAACCACTTCTTCATCATCCAAAATAGTTAATGATTCTTCAAAAAGAGGATTGAAATCAAGCTCTTCCAGTAAAAGTTTATCGACCTGTAATTTTTCAAGTTCTTCTCTTTTAGATTCTATATGTTTTTCAAGTTTATCTACAGCCAGATTAATGATTTTCTTCTGCTCTTCAAGATTATTAACAAATACTCCTTTCATAGCACCATTAACAGGACATACATCTAAACATTTGCCACAGGAAATACATTTGAATTGATTAACTGAAAACTTATCATTAATCTCTTCAATAGCATCTACTTCACAGACATCCCTACATTTACCACATTTAATACATAAATAATCATCAATTACATACTTTCTTTTTGAAGGAATTATATTAAATTCCTCATAGATAAAATGATTTTCACCACATTCCAATGTTTTAGGAGTTGAAGGACAGACTTCAGCACAGAACCCACAACGGATACAAGAAGATTCATTGATAACCGGATAAATCAAACCTTTAGATTCTGAGGTATCTTCATCCCTTACAAGTTTAATAGCATGAGGTGATGGGCAAGAAGCTGTACAAGAACCACATCCAATACAATTTTCTTTGATTACACGAGGAAAATCCCTAAATCTATCCGGTTTTAAAGCTAAATCTTCTTTTGATTTTGCATCAAAAAACCCGTCAATCCATGCCTTTCTTGCAAATTCATAAATATACCATATTAAAGAAGACATTTTACTTTACCTCAAAGAAATCTTTTGTTGTTGTGATGTTTTTATCTATATCTGTAATAGCTACTCTTTCAGCACAAGCAATACAAGGGTCAGATGAAGCATATGTTGATACAGCATCTGCAACAGTAGCTACATCTTTAAGCATATAACGAGCACAGGAATCAATATTCATAATACTTGGAGTTCTAATAGAAATATGTTTTATTAAATTACCATTGGTTTCCATCATATAAGTTACTTCACCTCTAGGAGCTTCATTTCTCCATTCACCATAACCTGAACCAATTTCAACCGGAACCCTTATAGGCCCTTCTGGAATATTCTCAATAGCCTGTTTAATCAAACTGATAGATTGAGGAATTTCATACAACCTATTTAAAGTACGAGCATAATTATCCCCTTCTTTTCTCCAAATAGGTTTAAAATCAAATTCATCATGATAAGTATAATGATCCTGTCTAAAATCATATTTAATACCAGAAGCTCTTCCAATAGGTCCCACTGCATGACCTTTAATAGCTTCTTCCTTAGTCATTACTCCAACACCCTTAGATCTTAATGCTACAACAGGTGCCTCTTCAAACAATGCAACATGCCTTTCAAAACCATCCTCAATCAACTTAATCTTTTCCATAATTGCATTGAAATGCTTTTCTTCAGCATCCATACGGACACCTCCAACTACATTCCACCCCATATTAACCCTATTACCAGTTAATAATTCAATAGCATCCATAGCATGTTCCCTTAAAGCCAAAACATGCATAAATAATGTTTCATGATCTAATGTCTTGAAAAATGTAGAATTAGCCAGCAAATGACTTTGAATCCTATCTAATTCATTTGTAATAACTCTCAAATATTGAGCTCTTAAAGGAGCACGAACATCGGATATCAACTCAAAAGTTTCAGCAAAAGATTGTGTATGCTCATATGAACAAATCCCACAAATCCTCTCAGCTAAGTAAATACCTTTCTGCCAAGTTTTACCTTCCATTATTTTCTCAATACCCCTATGAACATAACCATAATCAATCTCAGCCTTAACTACTTTTTCCCCTTTAGTCTGTAGTTTAAGCCTTAAAGGTTCTTTTAAACCTGGATGAATCGGTCCAATCGGTAATATCATATTATCGACTCCATATTTACTTATAACTTTAAATATAATTTTTATTTTATAATTTACTACTCTAATTTTAATTTATAATTAATTGATTAATTTTATTA
>Ga0181612_117988_pt1 | contig 10833 bp, 7 predicted proteins | sample HoacroProtozoa21_FD_119630 | JGI IMG/M metagenome (GOLD analysis project Ga0181612, IMG submission 119630) | Hoatzin crop microbial communities from Cojedes, Venezuel. Combined Assembly of Gp0051906, Gp0051904, Gp0051908 | reverse complement strand
CTTCCTTCCTTCCTTCCTTCCTTCCTTCCTTCCTCCCATTCCTTCCCTTCATTCTACTCCTTCCCACAATACAAAATGCATAACTAATCCTTAGACTCCATTGAAAAGCCACAGTCCAGAAAATCACCTAACCACATGCTAATCTCAAGTGAAGAGGCTACTCATACGCTTGAAGTTATGCAAGTACTTAAGTGCTTTTGTAGATCAAAGTCTGGATTTACTGATGTGTATCTGAAGATCAGAGGCTGATCCATTACTCCAGAACACCTTGGAAATAGGTTTTATGTTTGCTCCTTCTTCTCTGTTTGCATTCCTCTGAGACTTTGGTAATGAAGGGAACTATTTATTTTCTTGCTACTAACGTTCTCAACTGGAAAGCAGAAATCCTATTTTTAGTAGTACATTATCCGGGCTCAAAAGAGAGAAGAAGAGGGAAGGAATGAAATAGTTTATGAATATAATATACTTCAGATTAAGATACAGGATTACTTTTTGAAGACTTGCTTTGTAACTGTTATACCTGTTAGGGATGAAAGGAATTAGAATGGAGGCTCGTGGCATTGCCGTGCCTGTGCCTGCATCAGGGTTTCCATGCTCCCAGGCATGATTTCTCAGGGCCTGCCTTCTCAGTAGCAAAAGCCATGCACTCCTGAAGCTCGTCAAGCAAAGCTCAGCTCAGGGAAATTTTTTTTTTATTTTTATTAATTTGTTTCCATAACTTCTTGCTTAATTTATTCACATTTTAGAAGAAGTTCACATGTTTTAAATACTAAGTTGCCTTTAATTTTACTCTTCAAAACCTGAGTTAATTAAAAAGAAAACTCAGCTACAAGGTAAAGAATTATTTCACAATCACTCAAGCCCATATTTCTCCTCTCTTCTGTGAGAAGCAACTCATAGAACGTAGAACTGGCTGATCTGTAGGAGAGGTGAAAGCAAGAGAAGCTGCTCACTTAGAGCCTTGCGTCTTACCTAGACACTGTGGGAAGTCCTCAATGAATAAAGCATGGGACCAAAATTTTCTATGAAGCTTGGAGACAGGCAATTCTTCCGTGTAAACCATCTGACTTTCCTGCTGGAAATCCTCTGCGGAAATAATGGAAACATGCCCCTGGACAAGAATGTCCCTATCTCTTCCCCAATGACTCCCCAGGTGAAATTCATTTCACACCAGGACGCCTTCTTCAGATGGATGCTGCTGGTTCAACATTTTAAAATGGTCTTCATAGTACTAATCTGCAAGTGATCTATTAATCTTCCTCTTCCTGGCCCTCTTCCTCCTGTGGCCTAAGGCTCCTGTCAGTTTACTGGGAACATGGCAATATCATTCGTTCAAAGGGAAAGAAAAATCCTTTTCAAGATGTCTTCATCCTGGTTCTTTGCTCTTGGCAAGTGACAGTCCTCTCCTCCCTCTAGTTCTGCTCTTGTGTGTAGCTTGTGACTTCTTAGCACAGAAACTGCCATTTATCAGACTGTTGTAACACCTGCAATTGTTGATGGGATCTGCTTTTGCACAGATGCAGTATTTAAGAACAGGATGGTTCTGCCTACACTGGAGTCTAGGCACGGCCAGATAAGAGACTCAAGGCTTTTCCCTCTAAACAGCCACCCATGCTGTAGGTCTCCTGGTAAGGTCTTAGTCATTGCAGAGCTGGGTGGGCTGGCAGCACGGAGGCTCTTGATTATTGGAAGAGGGACCTTGCTTGCTTGTGGCAGAAGAACAGCTACCATCCGGTTTGAAGGGCATGCAGAAATCATCTCTTAAAGCTTGCAAGATCTTTTTCAGTAAGTGGGGAAAAAGTCTTTAGATTAAGACACCTGATGTATGATGATAAAACTCAGCCTATGAGGTAAAATACTTAATGAAATGGAGTCCAAAAGAGCGTCAAGGAGGAAAGCTCAAGGAGAATCAATTAGCACTTTCCAGTCATCAAAACCAAACATGCACAACCATAGATGTTCATCACAGGTGAACCTATTCTCACACAGGAAAATACATGGGTGGTGAAAGTAAATAGCTGCATTACCCTAAGGGCCTCGTAATCATCCTTAATAATGAAGAACAACCATTATTACTATTATTATTACTATTAGACCTGTTAGACATAACACTGGCTTCAGAAGGATTTGAATTAGGCCTTAAAGTGTCCCATACTAATATGGTACTGGCCTATATTTTCCATCTCTATTTTCTGATGCTTTCTTTAGTTTTGTTTTACCGTAGTAAAAATATAGCTATTCTAGTGGAAGGAATTTCATCTCTCAGTTTCAAACTCTGCTTTTGCTCAACAAAATTTTATTGTGTCTTAGTTTAGTTTTTCATTTCCATAGTGTTTGCAACAGTCTACATATAAGACCCTGACAGATATAAACAGTTTCTATAAGAGCAAAGATCTCTCCCTAATATCATTATGCTAATGCTTTGTGAGCATAGCACCTATGGGAATTTCATGTTGTCAGGGTTTTTTCTAAAAGATATGTGTTATGCCAGTGTAGAATATACACTGTCTCTGCTTCAAAGTTAAATCAAGGGAGAGAAATTTAATCCAACTTGCAGGGCAACTATTCAAAACTAAATAGAGCAGTCACTTTCAGTAGAGATAAGAACAAACCAAAACCATGGTGCTAACCAAATTCATGACATTTCATTTCACTCCTTACCTTTCTTTTTCATCACTACGCATGCCTGATCAGAGTAAATCTGGTCAGGTTGTCCCATTTCCTCTGAAGAACCTGGTTTCTTTATTATAACAGACTTTGACAAGAGGCATTAAATGACTTTCTGTTACAGACTGGGAGCATCTTAATTACATGTCCTAGGTCCAATTTTCCTTGTGTACAACTGCCCACAGTCCCAGGCTTCCTGAAGGTGATCCATGTTACAAGTCCACTACTCGTTCAAAAAGGAATTACAGGAGTTAAAACTCAGGAACTCATTTGCTATGCAAAATCTGTGATTACAGTGCAGGTTGCTGGCTTCCTGGGAGCATAGTCCAGCTCTTTCATAAAGGGGATTCTACGTCATAGAGTATTTTACTGGGAATGTAAGTACTTTTATAAGAAAAGGATTGATTTTGCAACTGGCACAAGATTCTAATGACTGAAAATAATGTATTGATTTAAAAAAAAAAAATAAAGCCATCTTTCTATTCATAATGGAAGGTACTGCCCTGCTTGAGATTTCTCACTGTAGGCCTTGGGTGAAGCTTGCAATTTTGCTCCTACATAGTGAACATAAAGCGAGGAGTAGGGTGTTAAGATGGATGGCTTTTTTATTTTATTTATTTAAACCAGGTTAATGTTAGCTTTTTATGTAGACAGAGAAGTGGGGGCAAGAAAGGCTTGGGAATTAGGTGGGAATAGATACACCAAAACAAGCAGAAGCCTGGACTCTCTATCCCGCTGTATGCCGCATACCACAGGACTTGAAAGTAGTCCTTCAAGTCCTTCAAGATTGAGACTTCAGGCTTTCAACTGCCTGCCCACAGCTGTGAATGCCTGGTTGGAAAGGTAGGACTTACGACATAAACTGAAACAAGTCACACTGTTCCAGTGACCTGGCTGTGTATTTAAATGTACAAGAAAGAAGGAGGCAGAGCACTGAAACATGTCTTGTATTGTTACAAATGTAGGTTTAATCCCTCCAAGACAGATTTGTCAAGCTACACTGGATGTAGAGGTTTCTCAGAGCTAATGGGTTCACGTGAGCAAGACATGAGGCTTCTAGGAGACGTTCCCCAGCTGTGATATTTTTTTTTGACACAGAATAATCCACAAGGAGATGGTGTCCCTTTGCCACTCTTCATCATTATTGTTGATGTACAGCATTTCTATTTTTTAAGCCAGCATTTGCTATTATTATTCCATTTCTTATTGCTTGTTTTATTAATTTGCAAGACTTACTGCCTAGCAACAAGTGGCTTTAATTTTTAAAAAATATAAATTTAAAAATTAAATTTAAATTTAAAAATATCCATAAATTAACATGCCATCCCCAACAAGTGGTGGTACTGAAACCGTCACTAACCTGTCTCTAGCTGATGATTAAAGGAAGGGACAGAATAATAATCTAAAATAAAGCAGTGCAGCAGCAAGAGTCACATGCACAATGTGCACTGAAGGAGCTCTGTTCTTCCTTGCAAGCAGTATCACATTGAGTCCAGGAGACAGGAAACCACCTGTGGGAAGAGGAATCTGCCTTTATGGATCGGGAACAGCAGTTTCAAGTTTGTCCAGCCTATCTATGTTAAGCGGATGCTTTCCTTTGTTCTGCGTGCTGGTACAACTACTTGCAGTTACTTTGTGTCTGACAGCTGGTGTAATCTGCATGGTGAGCACTCTGTGCCCAGTGTTAAACCCTACTGAGCAAAGTGCATGGGCCAGGTTTTCTCTGCGGTGTAGAGTAGCTCCACTGAGGCAGGGAATGAATAAAAGCCAGTCACTGAACAGCAGCAGTGGTGGAGCCTCAGTGTACCTTGTGGTTGTTTCTGTTCCAGTTGTACTCACAGTCACTGTGCCAACAACCCACAGAGATGTTGTGTTTGTACTTTCGCCTAACTATAACTTTAAGGCTTGATCCAACGTTCACTAAAGCCAATGGAAATCTTTCTGTTCGTTTCAATGGGATTTGGCTCTCGCAGTCCTTGGGGAAATCATAAATGTTCAGCCTATGCTCTGCAGGCCATGTACAGGTTGCTAAGATAATTTATTTATGTCATGGCCTGCCCCAAACCTCTTTCTTCCCCTGGGAAAATGTTCCCTCCCCGTCATGTGATGGTGACTTGGAAAGAGGGCAGCCGGGAGCAGGCAGTCTGGGTTGCTGCAGAGGAAGACGGGCCTGCCTGGCTTCCCACTTTTTTGGGTATGTCTGGTTGCTACCTGTGTTCTACTCTACCATGTGTGCAAAGTCAGTCACTTAAGCATGAACATACAAAAATCATGCATGTAGCAGCAAGCCCACAGGAGCCCTGTGAATAGCTTCTGCTCCACAGGACAAGGTATGTCCTGCTGGGAGAGCTGGGTCCCACACCATCACAGTCATAATATCACGTACCCAGACCATAAAGAGAGAGTGCTGGGTTCATCTGTGGTCAGAGGGAAGGAGGTGTGTAGCTTTTGCTGCTCCTGTGTAACCAACTTTCCATTCTTTCATAGTGTAAAATTCTCCCTGGGTTGCAGCCCAAGCCTTTCAGGAGGCAAAACAACTTGCTGAACATCATGAAGAAAGCAAGTTGCTATGCTAAATTGCTGGCAGCAGTCCAAACCCAGCAGAAAGTTTAGAGTAGTATGAAAACACAACACAGAAAAATCGTGTGAGCAGCACTTTTTGTCTGCTGCAAATAGCTGGTGTGCATTTGGGCAACTTTTTTCTATTACGCAACAAAATGTTTTTTAAGAAAAGGAGAAGGAAAGTGAAAGAGCATTTTCTGAAAGGGAGACCACCTGGTATGAACATAGCCGTGGTTGTTAGCTTTGGCAGTAATTAAGAAGGGGCAGTTATTCAGCAGCCTCAGCTTGTTGGCAGTCTCTGCTCGGTGCCTGTTGCTCTGGTGTTCATAATCACTGACCAAGGACACGCGGTAGGAAAATTAAGGGTTTGAATGGGTTTGGAACGGACCGACCTGTTTTGCTGTCTCTGGAGTGACTCTTTCTAACAAAGCTACACTGAGTCTGCTTAACCTTGCAAAGTGCAGTTTACAGATACCTCCAACAAATTAGTGGTATTAGCCTGTTAAATTGATTAAAGCAATGTTAACATGCACAGACTGCTACTGAGGCTTGGCTAACCAGCTCAAAGCGAGCTTCTCAGTTTTATGCAGCTTAGACATACTTTCGCAGGGCTGCGTGGGACTTCGTCACTGTCACACACTGAGCACTTCTTTCTTCCGGTGCTAACACTTGCTGTCTTGTGCCAACACTAGCTAGTCCCTCTATAAAAACACCCAGTTGCACATTTTGTAGCTTCTGTAAGCCATGTTCTTGGCTTAGTCTCCAGAGGCTGCAATCCTCCCTGTCTCTCCCCTGACGTGTCAACCTCCTGTTGATTTTTACTTCTCCAGTTGCCTGCAATGCCTCCGTCTTGCTCCTTCATGGCAGGGAGCTGATAAAGCTTCAGTTTCCTTCCTTTCTATGCTGTTTTCTTGCTTGATTAGAGAACTTATAGGCTCTCCATTCATAATTTTTTCTGGACTCCCTCATCCCTCCTCATGCCGTTTTGAATATGTTTGCCTCAGTTGTATTTCTCCTGCCCTTTCTTCCCTGATATCAGAGTTTCAGCTTGACCCCAGTTTCAACTCTTCTGTTGCTGCTCCCTGGCATAGTTTTCTTCATGTGTTTAGGTCAAATGATACCAAATCAAGCCTTGAAGTTCTTTCCAGGTCAGCAGTTATTACGAAAAAGGAGCATTTATTTGGCTGCGAATTCCTGAGAGGTTTAGTTTTTTCAAATGAGCTTTCTCTTTTGAGTGGGGGTGTGCTGCTAACCAGAGAGACATTGGCCAGTGCCTGGGCATCTGTCAAGGTGGACAGCATTGCAAGTAACCGACTGCTGAGTGCAGCGGTCACCCAGATGCTGAACAAGGATATTCTTGGATGTGCAGCTATGGGGTTTGTGTGCCCAGTAAATACTGATTCCTTTCTGCAGCTCATCTTCTCTGCCATGGTTGGCAAAACGACCCTTGATTCTCGCTTCTCTTTTTTCCTTCTCCTGTGGAGTATCTTGGAGTCAGATCTCAAAGTTTTAGTGATGCTTTAATGGAAACAAAATAACTAGCCCATGTAATGGGCAGTTTCCTGGCAGATTCCTTTTTCTTAAAAGTACTATCTGAGTGTAATGAGTTGAAACTCACGAGTATAATTAGCAAAAGGCTTAAGATACTACTCTCTGAACTTAATTGAATTTAATTTACAGTCTGAACAATTACATTTACATGTTCAAGCAAACGTTTGCCTTTATTTTAAAGTCTTTACCTCATCTTATCTTCCAGACCTTAGTGAGGCAAAAGTTCATTCGTTAAGCCTTGTGGTACTGGAACATCTGTCTTGACTTGGCTTGGAAACTGAATTTGTGAAATGTGATCCATGAACATATGATAAAAGGACTTAAGCTCTTCTAACAGAAAAAATGTTGTCAGCTTCTAAAATGTATGTGCTTAAGCCTTAAAGAAATGTTGTGTAGTATTAACACAGCAACCTGCAAGTTCACCAGAAAAAAGAAGGACTTACGGTAATTAAGCAGTGGACTGTGTTCAAAAGATGTAGGGAGTGTTGTGGGGTTTTCGTTGTTTTTTTAAAATTTATTTTTATTTGTTTATTTCAGGTGAATTTCTAAGCTTCCTGCTGTGGAAGGCTATGTTGCTTTAAAGTATATTCATTTTGCCCTGTCACTGTGGGACTATCTTGAGAGACTGTATAAATTTTATGTATGTAAGACACATGACAATTTGTTTTCCTGCAGTGTGTCCTAATATACAGGTATTGCAGTTAGCCAAGATCATCATGCTTTACAGATCTGAGTGTCTTGGGCAGAAATTCTGCTTCACCAGCCAGCAGTCATGAAACCTAAGGCAGAAGTCAGCATGAGCAGACTGGGCAGCTGACTGTCTGCAGCAGTAAACTTCAGAGCCCATTAAGGTAAATAAAGGCCCCTTCTGTTCTCTCCTGGACTTGGAGAGAAAATTCAGCAACCGTTGGGGACTTTCTTCAAAGCAACAAGAAGTCAACTATTCACCAGAATATTAAGTGTTGGAAAGCCATGGACGGCAATATCCTGCAGTAGCAGGTGTGGAGGCTGAAGTTTGACCAAGTAGAGGAAGATGGAAGAGGTGCGAAAAACATCAGCTTGTGAGCAGCAGAACAGCTCACACTGCAGACTGGTGGAGAAGGACGTGCTGAACAGATTCTCTGCTGTCCTGCCCGCACTCTTGTATCAATATTTCTGGAGAAAAACTGCTTCTCGAGAAAACCTATTTGAGAGAACTGAGTGTAAAAGCAATATAGTTATGTGGTTACAGCTTGTGCAAAGGCAACCAAAAGACAAGTTTTACTCTCAGATATTCCAGTTTGGTCCTGCTTTGGCACACAGCAGAATAATGTCGTCTAAGTCGAACAGTAACAACTATATTCTCACTCTGACTTTTTCTCTTGCCAAAGCTTTAAACAGAGTCTTACAACTTCTTCTTACAGCGAATAGACTACTGGACCTCACAGCTCGCATGCCATACTTCTTGCTGTGTCTGGGTCTCCAGAACTACGAAAGAGTCTCTGTCCTCTCCCTGAGTGTCATGGCTAGAAATATCAATATGCAGGTTCGTGATTTCAAATTTGACAGTGGTCAGAAGCCCCAAAAAGGAATCATTAAACTGCCAAACCAGGCACTCTACAAAGTACCTAGTGTCTGTCTCCAGTAGTGTTAGGGCAAGGTAAAAGTAAGGTAATTTGGTTTGAAGGAACATCTCTGAGCGTGCCCATGCTGCAAGACACCTAAAGGCATGCCAGATGCCTTCAGGCTAGCCAGGCTGCAGCAGCAGCAGCGCAGGGCTGCCTCCCGCAGTGAACTCTCATGAGTAAAGGCACTAGAGCTCATTTTAAATTTCATTCGGGTATGTCTGCGGGACCTGCAGCAACTTTAATGTGTTGCCCAAGTATAGGCCTGGAGCATGTCCACACAGTATTACGTAGTTAAAACTGCAAAATCCAGGTCCAAACAGAAGCTGATTCTGTCTGTGATGAATGAAGGTGCTGTGATTCCTGCTGGTGGCCGTGGGATTTTCTTGGTCATGTCCATGGCTGACCAGACCTGCAAATGTTCATATCTTCACGTGTCTCCTTCAATTATTACACCTATATGAAAAACAACTGCGCAGAAACCCACAGACTCTCGCTTCGTGTTTCCACACAGCTCATGTTGTAAATGGTGTTGTCTTTTACTACACTAACCATTCGAATCAACATATACAAAAGCTCTCATCTTAATTTGACAGCTCTTTCTAAATGGGTGTGCATGGGAGAAGGCCTAGTTCACTGTGTGGGGTCAGCTGTGACATTGGCCTCTTGGGAAAAGGTTTGGCTTCCGGATCTTCGTGCAGCTTGCTTCTCTGCAAGCGCTGGGCTTGCTGCCCCCTTCTGAAGTCATGGTGTTGCACAGTGGAATTTGCTCTGGGCTTTGAGAAGCCCTGCTTGGGGCTGTAAGGCTCCTACCTGTCCATGTGGCTTCTTCCCTCTCCTCTCATTTCAAACTCAGGAACACATTTGGAAGTTTTTCATGCTTCCCAGCTCTGTCGAAACAGGGGGGAAGCACACCTGCCCAGTTCCTTTGGTCACAAGCACACACAGCACCCCAGGGTGCCAAGGGGAATTATCTAGGTGCAAGGAGGAAGGACAGAGCCCTCGCACCTTCTTTTCTCTCACACCCACACACCTGCTTGTGGGCCTAAGGACGTAGCTCTGATCCCATGCCTGTGGCTACCCTGCTTCCTCATGAATCACACCACCCACAAAGTAAGCAGGCTTTAAAACTTGGCATTATGAAAAACAGAAGTAGACTTTCCTGCTGGTAAATTAATCTGCCAAGGCAAACCCATCCCTTATAACATGAAACTTTAACAAGCTCTTGCATTGAGGAGCCCTAATTTGAACAAGGAAAAGTTTGCAGAGAACTGGAACCTAACTTTTCACTCAGAGATAAAGCTACATATCTCTCTGCCTGCAAGCCCATGAGTATTTAAAAAAAAAACACAAAACAAAACAGAATGTCTTTACATATTTAAATAAATTAAAATCAACCTTCTCTAAATGGAGCTTTCAATTCAACTCCTTAACTGAGTTTCTAAAGGGTGAGTTCCACTACAAAGGAAACTTATTAAAGAATAATGAAGACTGTCAAAAACCATATGCTTAAAAGCTGGTAAATACCAAAGTAAGGCATTTAGTCATCTTGACTGGGCAAGGTGAGGTCAGAAAGAAACAGCAACACAACTAGCACCATGGCAATGGGCTTTTCATGTTTCTTATCTTCAACAATTATTTTTTTAGAAAAAAGTCTTTCTTTTCTTTGGTCATACATTCTCTTCTGTTAATCACTGTCTTTGCTCCGACCCTCTGATACAGAAATTCTCTTTCATGCAATATTTTTACTTGAAGTGGTGTCTTTCTTTTTTCTTTTTTTTTTTAATTGAAGATATGCTTCCCTCACTTGGAAGAACAGACATCAGAATGAAAGAATAACATATTCTAAGCCATTGGTGAAATGCTTTTTCAGACAACTATATGTTGGATAGATCCTGGGACTGTCATTACTTTCTTGACATTCATTTATACTGAATCAGTTAATAAATCAGATGTTATGTCATGTTAAACTTTTTTTCCTTGCTTATTTTCCCCGCATTAATAGCCATATTGTAATTGTACACAATGCCCCGAGCTAAATCTAATTCCCTGGCACTGGTTTACAACTGTAGAACATGTTCTGATGGGGGTAGCCCTTAAAAAAAATCACTTTAAAAAAATATGCAGGCATAAAGAACTGATCAGTTGACATCCAGTTTTTGCTCTGTGGGAACAAAGTAGTTGTTAATTATTTTACTTTTCTTGTTGTTGTTCATTCCTTAGCATATTGTCTTTTCTTGTTTATAAGCAGCCAAATGATTAATGGTGATAAGGTTCAACAAGGGGAAGTGCAGAGTCCTGCACCTGGGGAGGAACAACGCCATGCATCAGTACAGGCTTGGGGCGGACCTGCTGGAGAGCAGCTCTGTGGAGAGGGACCTGGGTGTCCTGGTGGACAACAGGTTGACCATGAGCCAGCAGTGTGCCCTGGCTGCCAAGAAAGCTAATG
>Ga0181612_116769_pt1 | contig 10833 bp, 5 predicted proteins | sample HoacroProtozoa21_FD_119630 | JGI IMG/M metagenome (GOLD analysis project Ga0181612, IMG submission 119630) | Hoatzin crop microbial communities from Cojedes, Venezuel. Combined Assembly of Gp0051906, Gp0051904, Gp0051908 | reverse complement strand
TTTTGGATGAGAAACCACAAACATACATGCACAGATTACATCAGATTTATTGCTACTGAATAGGTTAAAAGAATACTTAGGGTTACAGGTTCAAAACTCTGCAAATAGTTCCCATCCAAGACCATTCATACAGCAGGAGCTTGTGATCATACAGTTACCAATTATCCATATTCTCTGAAGTCCACTGCCTTTTCATCCATTCTGTACCCTTCAACTCCTAACAAGTAGCACATGGTTTCTACCACCTGAAAGGAACTATTCTTTCCAAGGAAGTAGACTTCACTTTGTCAACACGAGCATACAGCCCCTGCCCGTGCCCTGCTCCCAACACACAGCTCAGTTCAGCTTTTTGCCTCCAGCCTCAACTTTCCCAAACACACTTGGCCTCAATCTATAATGACCCACTTCAAATTCCTATGGAGTCATATCCTTCTGTTCCCTCTCATTCTCCCGAGTCCTTCTCCAACCATTGCTGGGCATCCAGCTGCTTCTCCTATCCGAGAAACAAATCAATACAACAGATTTTGCCCCTTCCCTTGTTTATTGCTTCCTTAATAAACTCTCCCAACAACACCACAGGTTCTGCAGAGCCATGAAAGAAGGGACTGGTTGGGAAGAAAATACCAGAGGAATGGATGTGGGGAATCTACCACATGCTATATGACCCCTGTATTAAAACTCTAGTATCCCTATTGACCTGCACAGCCACTCCAGACACAGAAAATACGTGTAAAATAAACAAGCAGAACTTAAAAGAAATTGTCACCAGTGTAAGCAATGGCACGTAAAGTGAGGGAATGAAGAGACAGACCTTGAACATCGTTTTCTTAAGCTCCTCCACTATTCCTGTGAAAGTGAAATAAATGCATTTCCAGACCCAAGCCAGAAAATACTTTGAGCTCTTTCTGCTGGCTGTTTCTCAGCAGTTAGCACACACTGAGCTCATGGAACAGTAATCTTTGTTTTCAATGGGGAAAAAGGCCAAAAGCAAACCTAGGGAGATAACAGATAGAAAAATCCATTTAAGGTTTCGGGTATGTCAAGGGGAACTGATAAAAGACAATCTCTCAATAATATGTCAATATTTTATTTTAAAATAGTTTTCAGACAGCTCCAGCTCCATTAAATACTGTACAAAACTTCCCTACAGAAGAACAAGGCTTGGCAACCAAAGGCATTAATTACCAGTGAGCCAGCAATGAGGACAAAACACACGGAACATTGTTATTGACCAAGCCTGATGCAAAGCCAAAAGGGAGTGAAGAAGAACATAGGCAACTTTCTTTTAATGATGGCAGCAGTGTTGAAGGAGACAAGAGGAGGGAGAATACAGATGTAGTTTTCAGCACTCTGAGGAAGTCCAGCCTGTCAAAAATGCCCATTGATTTAACTTTCCGTTTAAGAAGGAGCACAGCCAAACTGGCAGGACACTGGGTCCGCTATCTGAAAGATGTGGACTGACAATCCCATGCCCCTTGGAGCACACAAGGATGCAAAACTCGGCACACCAGTGCAGGGCGGTCACAGGAACTGTCACTATGGTCCCCTGGCGTTCAGGGACAGCAGAGTTTGTGGCACTGTTTGGAGGAATTATAGCAGTCCTGAGAGGCCCCTCTGAGCCCGGCAATTAAATGCACAGACACAGCAAGAGACAGCCCCTGCGCAATGGGATGGAGTGCCCCGCTGCTCACCCAGGCAGAGCCTTCTCTTTAAGGAGGTTGCTTACATTGCATTCTTCCATCATCTACTTTCCATTTACTGCACCAAGAGCAGTGTGTTCAGTTCTTCACATTCCTAATACAGTCAGTAGATGGAGGCAGGAGCTCCCACAAGCTAATTCAGAGCACCCAAAATTAGTTTCCGAGGTGCCTGAATACCCCCAAGATAAACAAAGCAACTTGCCCCAAGGCAAACAGCAGATCAGAAGTTAAAACCAAATCGCTAGTCCAGAAGAGCTGAGTGAAGCTCCAGAGAAGACTCCCAGGCAAAAACCGCCTGATGGAGAAGCCAGAGCAATCCCCTCCCTTTGCCAATCTCTCCTGCCTGTGCAACCCAGTCCAGACCAGACCAGACCTAGTCCGTTCTAAGCCCTGCAGAACGGGAAAGCAGAAATGGAATTGCTCAAGGGCTGCGTTCAGCTCCTGTTGGCCTGGCAGCATTTGTGAGCATTAGCCAGCTTCACAGCATGCTCCACTGGACACTAGATCTGGAGACAATGCCAGACGATAGGTAAACATACCTGTTTCGTGAAAGGAAGCTAACCTATACCTTAACAATCTATTAACACTATAATCTCCATGCACTAAAACCAAATTGTGCTTTGAGAGAGGCATGAAAAGATTTAGGGAAAAAAAAAGACCACGAGGAATGAATAGGCTGGAGATTTACTCCTTTACATTGAGTTGTTAGAGTAAAATGCACCTTCACAAAAGCAAAAAAAAAACCACCAAACAGGAAGTACTTGAGGGTCTTCAAATAAACATGGCCATGTAATCTCTAAATTAAAAAAAACTAACTTAAACATAAGAGGCCTCTGAGTTTTGCAGTGAAGTGTAAGCAAGCAAAACCAAGTTGCACAGCACTAGAAGCTGAGCTACATTTATCAGGATAACCAAGGTGTTGTAACAGCCTCTGAGGTCATCCCAGAGAATTTAACCTTGAAGCTGCAAAAGCAATGATGGAAAACTGTTCTATCTCTCCCAAAAAAGTAAGAGAACTTTGTTTACCTAAAAGCAGCATAATGAGGGCACTGAGTGAACTTCATTCGGGATGATCAAATCTACCTTATTTTCAGACCAAGAAAGTATTTAGTAATTTGTGGTGTAGCACTTTTCCAAATGATAATTCAGTAGCTTGCTCTGCTCCTTCTCAGGCTCACCTAGAGGTGCTGGATTTAGCTCAAAGAGGAGGCCATGTATCGCACAGCGGTGGGATCAAATTATGTTTGACACTTTACTGGGAATTCTAGATTTGCTTGGTGTAAAGCTGCATGACAAAGACAATTCCAAATCTGTTAGGTTTTTTTCTGTCATCAACAGCAGTTTGCTGACATTTCCTGTTGAGTCAGATCCTTCTTGCTTTCACAAGCCGTTTGAACGAAGGGGAGCAAAGCTGAATGACTTCCACTGACATCATGGCCATTTCAGGAGAAACGGGGCTGGGGTTAACAGAATACGAAAAACCGAAACTTCCCTGCCATCCGACCCTGTAAACCTGACGCGGGGTTCACTGCAAACTGAGAAGCTATGAGGTTCTAGCAGGGGAAGACTCATTAGGGACCGTGACCTTAGAGCCCAGCTCTGAGGTAGCTGCCGCTGCGGGAGGGATGTGCAAGGCCAAGGAGTTGTGCTTACAAATATCTGAAGGGTGGGTGTCAGGAGGATGGGGCCAAGCTCTTTTCAGTGGTGCCCAGCGACAGGACAAGGGGCAACGGGCACTAACTGAAGCACAGGAAGTTCTGTCTGAACATGAGGAAGAACTTCTTCCCTCTGAGGGTGACGGAGCTGGTGGAACAGGCTGCCCAGGGAGGTTGTGGAGTCTCCTTCTCTGGAGATATTCAAGACCCGCCTGGACAAGGTCCTGTGCAGCCTGCTGTGGGTGACCCTGCTTTGGCAGGGGGGTTGGACTAGATGACCCACAGAGGTCCCTTCCAACCCCTACCATTCTGTGATACTGTCATGATGCTTTGGTAAAATAAGTAGTCGTGAAGGTAGTGTGCCGTAGGTGTGTCAGACCAGATGTATGCAGTCCTGGGTGACGAGCACTCGGCTGTGCAGTGCAGCGTCATCCCCAGATCTGAAACACAGCGGTCCCTGGGGTGTCTTTCGTCTGTCCTGTGTCATTCAGTGTCAGATCCTGTGTTTTGGCTGTGACTGCAGCTCTCCCGCGTATTACTTTTGTTTTAAGTCTTTATGTGCATGTTTTCCCCAGGGAAGAGTTTTCCTTGCTAATTTGTATACCAGGCAAGCATGACAATCTTGCTGCGTGATACCCAGTTTCTCCAGTTCAGGCTGGTGTGCCATCTGCGCTGTCTATAGGTTGGTTCAAGTGTTACTTGTAGTTCTGTGGCTTCTTGATAAGCAGCGTGGTAGTAGTACACGGATTCTTGTTCCCTGGTAACGGCAGCAGTAACCCAAATCCCGTACCAAAAAAAAGCATCTCTTGCCTGGAAGAAACCTGTATGTCTTATGGCTCAGGAGCTGCTACTGCGTTTCTGAATACTCAGTTTCACTGCTCTGATCTCATGAATTTTGCTTGACGTTGATGCGTGCGGTGCTTTCCAAGCCCTCTTGTCGTGATTGTGAGAGTTGACAGCGGCCCCTTGTGATCTCAAGCAGAGTTTTCGGTGCTTGGGGTTCTCGCATGGGCTGCACTGGCTGAGCAGGCTCCCGAGCTGCTGCCCGGTGCAAGGGTGGATGGACATTGCGAGGTGGCTCCTCTCGCTACCTGCAGGGCCTACAGCTGCACTGGGCAGCAGCACTGGTCACGGGGAGCAGCAGAAGGAGGGAAAGAAAGAAAGAATGGTAGAGGGAAGCTCAGAAATCTGTCTGGCTGCAAGGCCACCAGCTTCTCCCCCGCGTGCTGAGCTGCGGCTGGGGTCTACTCCAGCGAGGAGCCTGGAGGTAGCCTTAGTGAAGTGAAGAACCTAAATGGGAGACAGAACTGGACTTCTACAGGGGAGAACTGCGAGCAGAGGTATTGCCTAGTGCCATAAAGAGAAATGGCTGGGAAGGCAGCGTGCGGCCAGCAGCGAGTGCTGCTTCGGGGCACGGGCCCCTCCAGGAGTGGGCACAGTAGGTGCCGCAAGAACTGAACCCTTGAAAAATCTCCAAGGTTCTTGTTGGGGTTTTTTGCTGTTGGTTTTACGGGTCCAGTAGTGTACTTTGAAGGAGGGGCACTTTGTAGCAGTGAGGTCTAACTGATGAAAGGAAGATGATGTTGGAGAAATGGTCCATCTTGCCAAGAGTCATAAATATTTCTCCACACACCGGGAACATACCTGTGTGCTTTGAGCTGTAGGAGATGCTACTGAAATTCTCAGGAGGAAGCACCAGCAATGGATCATGAAAGAACTGCAGTTTGAGAAGGTGAGAGGGCCTTTGGGCTCGAGTGCCGGTGTTATGGTCGCCAGAGTTTTCGAAATCTGTGGTGTCACTGCTGTTGCGTTGCCCTGTGTTGCTGGTGGGTGCTGATCTGAATTTGCCACATCTTCTCTTTGAGTGAATGGGGAGCTGTGAGATAAAAATATTGGTGGACAAAATCTTGTCAACTCAGAAGTGGATCTAACATAGTAGTTATTTATTATTAAATAGAACATATGTTTGGTTTTGTAAATCCTAGTGAAAAGACATTGAATTTGGATTCATTCCTACTGTTTAGTAATCCAGGTGCTTAGAAGGAGTATCGGGAGGAAGCAAACTCTTCCTTTAACCTATGATGTTCCCTGAAAGGGAAAACAACCATAATTCAGTTTTGGTTTATGCATTCTTATAGTCTATATACTGTGAGATGCTGCATTACTAACTTCAGGCTGTGGAGTCTGATATCATCTTTCCCTGCTTAGTTGGCCTTTGTAATGATTTAGATTTGAAGTTAATTGAAGAAGGGATAGAAGAAGGGATGATTCGAGCTAATACCTGAAGTAGTGACAGAGGTTTTAAATTACCACTGATACTTTGCTACCCGTGGCTTTATCTTCTAAGATTTGAAGCTGCAAATGAACATGCTGACAAAACTGTGCAGGAGCATTCCGCAGCAGTGATTGCTGCAGAGCTTTGTTTCTAGTGGGGGAAAATAACACTTCTTCGGTGTTGTGTGGCCTTAGAAGAGTGAAGGAGGAACTTCACTGTAGGACGTAGCTGACAGTATTGCCATGTAGTAACTGAGATGAAAAGCAATTTCAGAAACAGGGCAGTAAAAAGAACTTTTCCTTGGTTCCGATGCCAAACCGAAAACTTCCTTCAGTACGGCTGCGTGAAAGCTCCTGTGTTTTGCCGAAATGAACACTAAAAAAAACCAACCCCAAAACACCCTTCGGTGAAGTGAACCTGTAGTTCATTTTGAGAGGAAAGCAACTTGTTTCTTCTATTTAACAAAATAGTGAAGGCACAGAACTGCAATAATTCACAAAAACTGGGAGAAGGCACTAGTACAGCTCCTCTACAGCTTTGTTCAGTGCCCCAAACTGTTAAACAGCTCTCCTTTTTGTGGGACACCTTGGTAAAAACTCTGCTTTACGTAAAGAACTCTCTTTTTTTCCCGTTTTTCTCTCTCAAAGTCAGAGCTGGCAGCTGTGTAAATCTGTCTTTCAGGAAATACTCATCTGGTTATCTTTGGGTAGTAGTTCTAACCTAATATCTTTACCTGAACCTGAATTTCTGTCCCTGTTCCATAACTGTCTGAATGAAAGCAGAAACTTGCAGCTTTTGTGCCCTGACGTTGCCCGCACTCCTAACATCACAGTGCCCACGTGGCATCTGCTTTTACCTTAGATAAGACCGATCTGTTTGGACGAACGCTTTTGGTAATGGTGATGTTGGCAGGTGCTCTTTTGTCTCTTCTGTGTAGGAACAAAGAAAACCTTAATGGATCGTATGGAGAATCTGCAGATGCCCAGACTGGCGCTGTGTGATTTGATTCAATTCTTTTACGCCCAGCGGACCAGATGTCTGGCTTGCCAATCTCCACGTACCCGTTTGCTTCTGCTTCTGCTGGTACTGTTTACATTCTTTCTTAAATGCTGCATCCATGGGAACGTGGTGCTTGGTTGGTCTTGCTTGGTATTCTGTCTTTGTCAGCAGCTGGTCTGGTGGTCCTGAGGCAGTTAGTCGGCTGTGCCCCAGCTAACATGGGCCTCTGAGCCTTAAGTGCTTTACAAGTGTTGAGGCAGTGTCGTGTTGTCTTTTGGTACCATTTATGCTCATTCATTAGTACCATTTATGCTCATTCATTAGTACCATTTATGCTCATTCATTAGTATCCTTTTATTGTGTGATTTTTGCATTAAGACATTGGAAAGCAATGAAACATCTCAATTTTTCTCACAGTGGACATAGACGCATAGGGGAAAATATCTGTTAGTTTTGAATTCTTCAAGGTTCCTGTTACACCTTGATCTTCCACTAGTTTTATATTTATAGATTCTCTGGCAGAACTTTTGTTTTTAATGCTTTTAAGATAAACTTTAATTTTTGATGTCTGCAAATTTTTCCTCAAATATTTCTTACTCTGCAGTGTACTTGCTAGAGTTTGTCCCTTCTTGTTTTCCTCACTTTTGTACAACTTCAGCTTCCTGGACTCTGTAGCCTGCCTTGCCTCACTGTCGTACTGTGCCAGTCTCCTTCTTGTCTTTCAAGTCCTGTTGAGATAAATGGTACAGGCTTGCCAGTACGACATCTTTGTACAACCCATGCTCCACGCTAAGAATTGCCTTTCGGCTGCCTCTCTCAGCTTTCTTTACAAAGCTCGCTCACCTTTGTGGTGCTTGGATGGTTCTGATCGCGGCAGTAAGAAGTTTTGGCTTCTGATGCTCCTACAAAGTTTAATTTTAAAAGTCTTTTGTTAAATACTATGTCTTCAACAGTATTATTACTCATTGGGTACTGTGTGTTGCAAAGGACAAGCTCAAGATCTTCTTTTCGCTTCGGGGCTCATCGTATGTTTTATGCGGTGAAAGAGTTGCTGGCAGGGCCGAGGTTGAAAGACGTCGTACATCACGCGGGTGTGCATCAAATACCAACGCAAACGGGAATCGGGGGAGGGTGGGTACCCCACTGAGTACCCTGCCCATCCTGAGCCAAGGTACTACAGAGTTAACCTTGTGGTAAATGAACAATACATTGGAAACATGGAGCAATTAAGACATGAATTGTGAATGACTCTGAAATGCTCTGTTCATGAGAGGATTCCTTACTAGATTTGCTCATCTTCTTTGCAGATCTGTAGGTGTTTGGCTACTAATGGAGGCTGATGTGCCTAGCTATTCTTAATGGCGAATCCTACTTAAGCACGGTATAGAAATTAGATATTTTCAATCTTGTACACTAGTCCCTGGGCACGGACTGAACTGTTCAATACACCCTACAGAATTCGAGCATCATTTTTATACTCTGTACAGAGGTAGATAAAACTTGCTTGTTACAAGCTTTCCTTCAGACTCTAACCCTGTTGTGAGAGATCAGCCAAGTTGGGCACTCGCGAGAATTTTCACTGAAGACCATTCTTTCCTGTGTAGGTTCCTAAAATGGATTGGTTTAAACAAGTTTCTGGCAGAGTGGTTCAATTTGATATGAACCTGGGGGAAGATATTTCTTCCTTTTCCCAAGCAAAATGACTAGTTATAGCCAAAAGGGGTGAACAACCCCTCAAAACTCAAAAAAAAAAGGATGCTTCATTCCACATATAGGGAAATAATCTCTGGCATTTACAGTGTGGCATAACTGTACATTTTCCTTTTTTGAGGGGTGACTCAGCAATATCTGAGTCCAGGTACAGTCTGAGCTGAACGTCAGCCACTCCAAGCGAGACCTTTTCTCCATTCGTTTTACCAGTAAGAGTGAACACCATCACCTTCTGGGAGCGGAAACTCAGCCCGCGCCGCAGGGTGAAGAGGGGAGGGACTTGTGCTGATCTGCAAAGTGGCTGTGGACTGTTTAATGAGGGTTTAGCAACAGGAGTTATTCACCTCAACTAGAACTGAGGAAGTGGAGGGGAAATGAGCTGCTGTCCCCACAAGATCGAGCAGGCTTCACCTTGAGCCTCCTCATGATGTTCAGATACTGATTGTGGGATTTTTAGGGTGGCTGATAGGGAAGCCCTGGCAGCAACACAGTGATACATATGGATTCCAGTAGCTCTGTTCAGAGGAAATTCTTATCAAGGGCAGCCCAGAAAGGTTTGCTAGCTCCAAAGGAAGCTGGGATTTAAGCTTGAGGAACACAGCTCTGCCTCTAGCTCTCGGAAAAGCTTGCACGCTGAGCAAGCAGTACCCCACGCTAAATCAGAGGCAGCCTCTAGGCTACCAATTTAAGTGTCTAAAATACTTAAGACATGGCCTACTAAAAGACTCTGAAACTGTTGTTAGAATACACTTTCTTGGACTTAAAGCAAAACCTCTCTCTGCCTCAGCTGCTCTCTGCTCTCAGTAGCTCTCTTCCTCTGATTTTCAGAATTCCTCACACTTTGCTTCTGTGCACACCCGGCTCTGAGCTGAGTTGTTTTGGTTTTTTTGTTGGGAGGGGTGTAGGGGGGGGTTGGGTTTTGTTTATTCTTTCTATCCCCGTTGTTCTGTTGCTGTTGTTTTCTTGGGACACAAGGTGCATCCTTTGTCTTTGTCTTTTCCTGCTTGCCCAGGTTAGCTGCCTTTCTAGCTTACTCAGCAGGAGCTCTCAAGGTGGGTAATGGGTGAAAGGTGTGGGTTCAAACACTTTAAGTTTCTAATCTAACTGAGGGGAAGTAAGCTCTCTTCTCCTGCTTTCTAGGTGCTTATGAACAGCTGCACTGAGTTTCTGGAGGCGAGTTCTGTGAAATTTCAGTGGGACAGAACAGTGTTTGGCTTTAAAACAAAACAGCTCGATACGTACAATCAAGCTCTGCTTACGAGGCTAGTGATATTTTTAGCCCTTTTCTCTGCGAGTTGAGGCCTTCCCCCCCACCCCTCCAGTGAAACTCCGAGCAGAAGTTCCTGTTACCTACATGGCTATTGCAAGGTACTCATTGTTTAAATTGGAAGCATTTGAACTCTTATAAATTACTGTCGGAGTTTCAAGTTCTCTAGAAAAAGATATGAAATTAGGAAAGGGAAACTTTTTGATGCAGCGGCACAATCTTTCCCTACGTATTTCTTCAAAGGGAAATGCAAGCTCTGAAGGCAACTCATCCTGCTTAGCATGTCTTCCAGCTGGTACCCTGGGGATTGTGTGAATGAGTCACTCTGTCACTAATTGGGCTTCTCAATGCTTTTCCTCACACTGAAGGTTTCTGTTCCAAACATAAGAAAAATAAGAAATGATCATCTGCAGCAAGAAGTTGAGAGGCACATGGCTCAGCTTTGATAACTGTTTAAATGACACTGTTTGCTCTTGCTATAAGAGTCACAATGACACGTTCTTACTGGCAGCCTTGATTCCCGTGTGACTGCTGCAAATGCCCAACTTCTTAGTGCGTGAGGTTTTATTAAATTTGTGTTATGATTGGAGTGTTTCTGTGGCTCAGAGTTAACAATGGACGTTAGGCACTGGTAATCAACAGGCTTTTGATTATCAGCAAGTTCAGAAATTTATTTGCCTTGCATGAGGGGAAAATAATTCTATTAAGCTTTCTCTTAAACTTCTGTCTCCCAGATCAAAGCAAAGAGCTTGTTTTCCTGCTTTGCAGCTGCACTGGATATTGTGCTGTGCTTCTCTGATTTTTCTCCCCCACCCTAGCTGTGGAAGAATGAGTAACGCTGCCAAAAATTACACCTGCTTCAGTGTACTTGGTTTAATGGGGACTTCATATTTTTTCTTTTTTTTACGAAAGTTTGTGTGGGCTTGAAAGCCATTTAATGCTAAAAATTGGCAAGAGCTATGAAAAGAAACTGAGGCACCCACCTCTCTCTGCATGGAGTGTGCACAGAGCTTTGCCGTGAAGCACACAGGCTCCTTGCGTGGGGGCTTCGGGTACAGAACCACAGGATTGTAGGAGTTGGAAGGGACCTCTGGGGATCACCTTGTCCAACGCCCCTGCCGAAGCAGGGTCACCTACAGCAGGCTGCACAGGACTGCGTCCACGCGGGGTTTGAATAGCTCCAGAGAAGAGGAATCCACAACCTCCCTGGGCAGCCTGTGCCAGGGC
>Ga0181612_102847_pt1 | contig 10833 bp, 4 predicted proteins | sample HoacroProtozoa21_FD_119630 | JGI IMG/M metagenome (GOLD analysis project Ga0181612, IMG submission 119630) | Hoatzin crop microbial communities from Cojedes, Venezuel. Combined Assembly of Gp0051906, Gp0051904, Gp0051908 | reverse complement strand
TCCTCGTAGGGGAGATGTTCCAGTCCCCTCGTAGCCCTCCACTAGACTCTCTCCAGTAGCTCCTCATCGTTCTTGAAGTGGGGAGCCCAGAACTGGACAGAGTACTCCAGATTCATTGGAACACGTAAACATATGGTTTACTTTCAACGCCTTGAAAAAATCATCCTGTGCCCAGAGAATAAGTGCTGTCAGCTTGAAGAGGTTACACTGTGGTTTTGTAACCCCAGCCTTTTGTTAAGAATAAAACTCAACTTTCTAATGGCATGAGTAACTTTCTAATGGCATGAGTAACTTTCTAATGGCATGAGTAAAGTCTACAAAGTCTAGAGCAAGGTTTATTGCATCAGAGTCCACTGCTATGTCCCTTCACCAAGCCTAATCTGAAAGACTTTCCCTTCTAGAAACCTTTTACTGTGGCTGGCTGCCTGTGTCACATGTCTTCATCTAACAGCCCTGGCTTCTGGTTAAGTTTATTTACTTGTCGCTGCAGCTTTGAATGAAGGACCACTTAAATTTAATTACTTTCTAATGCAGCTTGAATAGTAAGTGTGTGGACGCTAATTGATGGCTCCTTCTCAATGAGGCTTTATATCTCACTCTGGCCTGTCCCCTCAGGTGCGCTGGGTAACCTCATAGTTAGGATTGCTGATTCAAATGGAAATGGATACAGGAAATTCAGATTCGACACTGTACTATGTAGCCTAGCAGATGTGACCCTCTTCTATGTTACAGAGAACTATGTTCAGAGGGGAGCAAAAGACTGTGTTGAGGTTGTCCTGAGGAGAGGAGCAGATGGATTGCATGTCTGACAGGCTACATTGTCATTGCCTACTCATCCCTTACAACCTAATCCTGGTTTAAAATAGGTATGGGTGAATTAATTAACCAGAAGTTCAGCTAAAGACTGAAGCAGATACCGTTGCAAGTTCAGCACTCCAGAAGCATTGTCAAGGAACAACTAGCCAGCACAAAAAACATCTGCGTAAACTTTGCCACTGAGTTTAGAAGCAATGAACCCAGATGCTGTAAACAGAACTGTGAAATGATTTTTCCTTCTTTTGAAAAATTCTAAAGCACAGATTGCTTTTCTCAATATTACGATAAACCCAAGCACCACTCCTCTACCTAGGAAGCCAATGACTGGTGTTTCCTGCTCTCACCTGGGATGGGGGAGGCAGATGTCAAAGGCTCTGGCCTGAATCAGGACCTCTCAGACATGTGTTCCACCTCCTAGAGGAGTCCTGACTACACTGGACCTTAGACTGTTCAGGAGCAGACAACCATCTCACCAATAGCTCTAGAGGAGGGAGGAACAGTACTGCTCAGACAGAAGGTAAATAATAATAATTTAGGTCTCATACAGGTGGCCAGGTTTTAGTCCAAAGTGATATGATCTTGTTGAAACAGAAATAACTATTATGCATTGTTTAAATGGGAACTCAGTATCTGAAGATAAAGTCTTTGCTGCAACAAGCCTGGGGAATTGTTCAGGTAGAAGCAGTGGCTACTGAGTGATGCTGCAGGATATGAGTCAGCACCCAGAGATTTGGATGCAACTTTTCATATGAAGTGCTAAAGAGATGTTCTGTGCAGTAACACAGACAGACTACTTAGAATGCCATTGACTGGTAAAGCACTTGACAGTTTTTCACTTTGAAAAAAAAAAAAAAGGCATGTAGAAGTTCCTGTACGTGTCACACTTACAGAGAAGCAAGTGTACACAGATTATTCTTGTGTTCTCAAGTTTTGCACTGAATGCTTGATAGGAATATTCCAGGAAAATCCGAAGTGCATATATAAAACTTAAAACTATTTCCAGATGGCTGAACCTGTCATTTCACTTTGAAAGCCTATTATGAGTTCTTTGTGTTATTATTCCAACAGATGTAAAATCATCATCTTGCTAGGTGCTACACTAGGGAGGCAGTTGTCCAAAGTTACCTGGGGGTTTGACATCATCTGTGCTCTCAAAGAAAACAGAAAAGCTTGTTCTTTGTGTCATAATATAAGGAGTAGTCTGGAAATTACGTCCTTATACTGTGATTGTAAGTTCCAAATCTATGGCAGTGTATCCAGGTAGTTTTGGAGTCTGCTTCCTTTATTCTGGAAGCACATAGACATTTAAGTAGCAATCTTGATTTTACTGAGTATACATGCAGTGCTAAATAAAATACTTGCTTGTTCTAATTTGATGAAGCAACTGATAAACAACAGCAAGATTCTATGTGTGTATCAGGATTTTCAGTCTTCTTTGCCCATGTACAGAATATTACTATTGTATAAGGATTTAACCAGACAACATTTTCAAATAAAAGCTGTAGCCATACATTATTGCCAGAGATTAAGATTGGTCAGAAACATATTCACAGTTTATTATCATCCTTTCTAAGCTTTCTGCAAGTAAGATGAATTGCCAGGTAGGTTCCTTTTTTAAAAAAAAACTCTTCTTCCAAAAACCCTCATTGCTTTGTAGTTTCAGTGGAGATAAAACAACTGTGCACATGTACGTTTCTGAATATGTATCTGCTTTTCTAGTTACTGTATTTATTTGTTTTTTTCTTCCATTTCTTCCTTTTTCTTTGCATGTGTGCCCCCAGCGTAATAGAAATTGTTCCACTCACACAAACTCTTCCTGTCTCCTTGTCTTTCTTGGTTCATCCTTTTCATATGACCTTGGCATATTTTCTTCTGTGTTGCCACCCCTAAATAGTGTTTTCATTTTCAGGTTCAATTTTTTTGGCTTCTTTACTCCGATCATCACTTTTACGATTCTTCTTTTAAACCCCTCATAAAAATCTTTCCTTTGTTTTCTGTTTTATATCTCTGTCTCCACTTTCCTTCTTGTAAAAACACTGCCTGTTTTCTCTGGGAACTATTAGGTGTCACTTATTGTTTTAATGCTCTAGCACTTTGTTTCCTTTACACTACAGCTTTAGATAAAGGAGGATATGTAAAAATATACATAGTTTTGAAATAATTAAATACAGTACAAGAAAAAGCACAACACAAAAATGAGGAAAAATAGACACCAGTGAACAATACATGGCAAAGGGCAAATGTTGTTAGCTTATTTTGGTACTGGACCCTGATGAGATGCTACTTTGCTCCAACCAACAGCCCTGATAATGCAGTGAAGACCCGTGGCTGTGTTCTTGTAGCTGTGTGCATGCTGTATATATGCTGTGTATGCACCTCTTTCTGAATGTAACAGGGAGGCAGAATGAGAAACTATAAGCAACTGTTTATATCAACTTTTACTGTAGTAACTTTCTTGAAAACATAAAGTCTGCAGGTATGGCTGTATAGACAGGAGTCTCTGCAGCATTCAGCCCTTAAAGTTTAGGATATTAGAGGTCCTGCTGACAGCCTTTCCTCCAGCGCCTCTGATTTTCAGTCTCTGCTTTCTGGGCTGCTGTTATCACTCAGCCTTTGATTTTGCATTGAACATGCTAATAAGGGATTTCAGATATCAATAAATCACAACCATAATAAATCACAGACATAAGCCAGGTGGCCAGAAAACACCTGCAGTATTTGAATTCCTTCCTTGCAGTGGCAAATACCTTATTGTAATGTGTGATCAGCCCCAGAATGTAATACCTTTGTCAGAAAGTTAAGTTCCAAGATTAGACCATTTTTTTTATTCGTGATCAGATCTCGGTAAATGTGACAGAAAATTTCAGGTGAACGTTCAGCATTTACAAAGAAGATTTTTGATTTTTTTTCACCATCAATTTACTGGAGATTGATCATCAGAAATTGTGCAAAATAAATAGTCAGATCAGAGGGAAAACTAAGATTGAATTCATGTTACAGGAAGTGTTTTTTTTTAAAAAAAGGGTTTTTCCCACCACTGGGTGAACTTAAATAGGATCTAGAGCTGAAATTGTTGTTTGCCCTCCAGTAAGACCCTATTCTTCAAGTGGGCCCACTGGAGTAAATTAAGAAATGCAATTAATTGAATGACACAATCCAAAGTAAGTCTGGAGTTCAGCTTCATGTAAAATATCTGCTCAAAGCAAAGTGCTACTGCCTGAAGAGTAAATATTAAGCAAGATTTTAAATGAGTACTAATTTGTTAGTAGTGTCTGGAGTCTAAATGAATACTTTCTAGTAACCAACAGATTAAACACTGCGTTTTACAAATTGCTCCACTGCTTGAATGAGTCATTAGATGAAATCACGCATCGTAATGTATACTTCATAAGCTCTTTAACTTTCACAGTTTTATTCAGGTACTAATGTAAAAGAGAGAGTATCCTTACCTGAAAGCCTGTGCCCATTCCGCAGCTGTGGTACATCACTTAGCATTGACTATCCAGGGTGAGAAGGTCACATCTCTTTTAACTCTCTTTTTTTGGTCAAAGGAATCTCATAGGCTTTGCTGCATAAAGACAAAAAAAAAAAAAGAGTGGAAAATGTCCTTTCATACAGACTACTCCCTTTCTGAAAAGCACACAGCCTGGTGGCCGTGCAGATCTATTGGGCAATAAAAGACATGGCACTGAACCCTGAGAGGTAGAATATTAGTTTAATACTTCTCTGCATCTTCTGCGCTTTGTGCGAATGTACACACTTAACAGACATCTGATCCTCTTGTGTGGTGGAGCGTTTACCTGGTAGATCTCCCCATGTGAATCCTTGTGGAATATAGACAGAGGAATACCTGATTTCTGGATCAGTTTAGTTACGGGAAGGTAGGTGCCCTATTAGAATAAATCCATTTTCACTTTCCATGTACTAGCATTCTCTTTTGATTTAGTCCTAAATCAGCTCTCCGGAGTCCAAGGTTTCTTCCTTTCTTTTCATGGTGATCGGTATTTCTGACACTGAAATTTCGATTGCTGTATTCTCCACTGTCCTGAGGGCTAAAAGTTCACCCTGTACACATTGGAAGACCCATTTTCCTCAGCAAAGCTGTACCACCTTATGCCAGCTGAGGACCTGATCTACATTTGTGGAGTATAAGTTGACAGCAGGCACTCTTTTCAGAAAAAAATGATAAAATTATTTGTTACATAGCTGTACACTGATATGCTCTTTCATTTCTGCAGCTGAATCCTAAACATTTAAATTCAACACCCAGCAATAACATGGGCAGTGCTACTAAAAGACTTTATGTACTCCAACTAGTCCCTTGGCATAAATCCTCGAAGGCTCGAAGCCTTAACAAATACAACTGATGTACATGTATTGGTTTATAAATTGTGTCTATTACTTCTTTGACTACCCTCTGTTTGTTTTCCATACTGTCCTCTGCACGCAGATAAAGATGTTCCCCTACAGCTTGTACATACTTTGGTCCATTTTTGCTATAGTAAACTGAAATACTGGAATGGGTTTAGTAGCAGTAAATATTTGAGTTTTGTCTTTAGAGTGAAAACAAACACATTCTAATGAATAATCAAGTAAACAGATATAAATAATCAAGAGATTTTCTTATTATTTTTAGAACTAATTCTGGCTGGATCCTAGCATATAGAACATGCTAATCCTGGCTAGATCCTGACGTATAGAACAAGAGAATGCTTTGTAAAATCCCCTGTTGTATTATAGAAATGTTGCTGTTTTTTTCTTCTCATTTGACTTTCAGGTTCTTATTCCCTCTTGAAATGCAACACAACTAAATCAACCTATCACAGTAGATTTTTAATCAATGACTAATTAACCATTCAGCTTCAATTTAAAACTAAATTGCTTCCCAAAATATTTTTTAAAATTTGCTGGATGATTTTTTTTCCTTAAAAAAAAGTGAGGGTTATTTAATTAAACACCATAGGTTTTGCTTTCCAGGTTCTTGTCATTTTTTTGGATGTTGTCTTACTGTGGTAACTGGCAAGCAATCCTGCTACAATAAATCAAAAAGTACATCTGGGTGCCAAAAGAAAACACTTCCAATGCAGCTCTCCTGTGTAGCCGCATGATTTTAACTGATATTGACAAGCAGTATGTTATATCTTGGTTGAGAAAATTTAGTTGATATTGAAACACACAAAAATGAAAAGTAAATGAGAGTATTTTTCAAAAATAAAAAGAAAAAACACAATTTTTAGAGCTCGCAAGGCTTTTGGGAGTGACGATTTGTCTCTCTCTGAGCTTTGTAACAAAAAACCTGAGAGATGCATTCGTGATTTCTGCCAAGAGGGTACTGTGTGCAAGTCACAGGATACTTAATAATTCTGGACTCTAACTCTAACTGACTGTCGTGACTTTCTTTTCAAACCTTCATTCATGAGTGCCTTACACAATTTGGCAAAGATGAGATGGTTGAATATATGACTTCATTGTTGCTAACACCAACAAACAAAAGAGGCACATTTGCATGAGAAAGGTGGCTTTTCTATAGCAATGAAGAGAGGTAGGGTCACAGGTTCATTCCTCTCTTTGCAGGCCACAGATAGTGCTACAAGCTTACTGTGCCTTATTCTCTGGGGCTCGTAGTCAGCAAACACAGCACTAGGCCCGTTGCTGACTACAAAAAGACCGTTATCCCTCGGTAACAGTTGTGCTGACTATGACTTTTGCATGGCACTAGGAGTTCATTTCACATTCAGTGACTGTCTGAGAGAAACACAAACCATTCTGCCTCTTCTTTGTATGGGTTTGTTTGGTGCAGGGAAGGGACCAAGAAAAGGGGGAGTTGGATTGGTGACTGCTGTTGTCAGCTAGTCTTCCCACACAGCTACTAACTTAATTTGACCTCTTTATAGTAGCATATGTCATGTACATGCTGTGCAGGAAAGAATTGATGAGGCTTTGGATCACAGGAGCTCCTCAAAATGCCACGAGGACCCCAAATCCAATTCAGCATATTGCTTCCTGCAGCTCATTAGGTCCATAGTCTATATTTTGGCAATTAAAACTTTTCAGAAATCTTGATATTGTTTTGAGCATATTTTTTCTAATACAGAAGTCTTTGTCTATACAATAGCCTTGAAAAAAAGCCTAGAAATTTGCTTTTGGTTTGAGAAAATAAGTCATGACTTGAGACAACAAAGTTATGGATGCCCGGAAATATTTTTGAGTAGTTGCACAAGAAGATATTCTTCTTAGCTTCAGGGAGAAAATGGGAAGCATACTGTTCCTTGTCATGACTTGTGTGTGACTAGGAAGGAGAGATGCTGTGTGGGCTTAGGAAGCGCGTTCCCTGGTTGTGGGAATAGACAGAATTTGTGCCTTCCAACAGCCTTTCAGCAACATCAGTGTGATTCAGTGTTGTGCAAGGCATATCAAAAGGGCATGGTGAAACTGCAAAGAGGTACATCTAGCCTTTTTCCATGATATGACATAGTTAATAGGAAGGAATATGGCTCTTCATCAAATTATAGATAACTCCAGTACTATTTCTGTAAACGGATGTTGAATGGACAGGACTCTTTAGAGTTCAAATTGGGCTCTTTTAGACCGTCAAAAGAGTTAGATGAGTCTCCTCTTCCTGCTTACTCTTACAAGCTGGAAATGTCTGTCTTTTCCAAAAGATGTCAAAGACTTTCCCCAGCATTTTTACAAGCTAGCTCACCAGAGTGCAGCCCAGATATTGCTGCATCAGTAAAGTACTCTGAAAGGGACACTACCATCTTAAAATAACAAAGCTTGTATCTAAATTGAGTCATAATAATATTCTACTCTAGTGTCTTAATGAAATAAGATCCTCCTTATGCACAAAAATCCCAATGGGCCACAAAATCCACTTGATTTACCACTGCACCTGAGGTGACCCTACCACAAAAAGCCATCACATGCTATTGTTGCTGTAATCATAAGCAGAAGACACACAATGCTTCACAGAGCAGGATATTTATACATCCAATGTGTTCGACCAGCTGCTCAAAAGAGCAGATGAGCACAGCATTAGAAAAACACTGAGTGTGTTTGTACAGTATGCCTGTGTGTGTAGCCAACTGAAAACACTCTTCCTCACTTGAACTCAGTCAGTTTCCATTATTTATTTATCCACTTATTTATTTATTTTAGTGGCTATTTGACATCCCTTCTTAAGCTCAGAAAATTAAGCCTCCTGCTTCATCAGTCAGCTCTCTCCCTGCCATATGGTTACTCTGATTCATCCCAGCCATCAGCTGGTGCAGTGCAATGTTCAGGGATGTTTTAAGTTTTACCATATTTAAGGGCAGGAGGATTTATATATTGCTCATCTTTTTGATGTTCTGGACTTGGATGTGCCAACTAACAATACTTGTTACTGTCTGAATAAATGCTATATTTTTCTCTCAAGAGCGCAGTTGGTGCAGGAGATAGGAAGGAGAAAATGGGCAAGTACTTATCTTTAGGTTGCTTTTGTAAAGATATTTCAGTTCCAATTCTCCTATGCCCAAGGCTGTGAGACTTGTAAATGTAACGCTGCATATATTCTCTGTTACAAATTTAACCTAATTTCCTCACAGCAAGCACAGCTACATTAAGAAAGAATAGACTGCGTTGTGTACAAGTGATTTAAGCTGTAACTGCTGGGGTTTGGTGTTATGTTTACTCCCTGAAAAGTTTATCCAAGTGTGTTTTGAAATGTAGAAAATAGATTACATTAGACAGCATTATACACTGGCCCATTATATAAGTACCAACAAATCATTCAAACAAATCGCTCTATAGAGGGAAATGCAGGCAGGGAAAGCATCTTTATAATGGCATAAGACAGAGTGTTCCTACTATGGAACCTCGATATTCACACCTTCCCATAGGCAAGATAGCACTTCTCTGCCAAGCCTCAAATCTCTAAGCCCAGAATTAAATGCTACCACCAAGGCCAACACCAGTATCCCCCACGTAAACAGTAACTAACTGATAGACCTACCTTTGTACCCACAGCTACTTCAGACAAATGTTGTGCACACATATGTCAGGCACCAAATTCACTGAGAATCAAAATGTAATTTACCCAACCCGTTACAGCAACATCAAGTCGACCATATTGAAGTTTTGACTGATCACTAAACAAACCACAGAGAAGAAAGAGTAAGTTGAATCAGAACCAAGCAAGAAAGTTCAGCCGCTGGGAAAATGATGTGTATTTTCACTCAGTTTAAAAGCACAGGCCACAGAGTTCTTTATCCAATTTAACAAATTGTTTTCATGTTCAGAAATATTTGCAAAGGGAAGAAATCTATTTTCTGATGCATAAAAACTGTTTGTATGGTCTGACTGATTAACATTGTGTAATGATTACACAATACTTTTTGCATTCATTTGACAATTTAAAAGATTTGCATATGTTAAATTGTATCATTCGAATACATACCTGCATGGTTTATAAAATTCATGAAAAACAAAAGGAGGCAATTATCAGAGAATTTGATCTCCTTTAGCCTTTTGGAGAGCAGTATAAACATCAACTTTACAACTATCTTTGCATGCTATTTCAGCTAGTGAGGTGAGACATGCTTTTGGATATCCCTACTTCAAAGGACAGGACATATCTTTTTCTTTTTTTTTTATTGTGTCTCTAAGCAGAATAAAAATCTCCAGTTTGTTACCATATATGAATTACCTTATACAATTGACTCTGTCTAAAAAAGCAGGTATATTTCCTAAGCTAGGCAAGATTTGAAGGAAAGGGAGTTTAGAGGTTTTAGTGGGGTTTTTCAATTACTGGTGTAGGCAAAACAGACCAGCTTTCAAGCATACAAGCTCTTCTTCAGGCTTGAAAGAGAAGCATAGACATTTGTAGTTAAATACAAGCTGAGAACAATCACTTTGAATTTGTTAATCGGTTACACCATTCGAGAGAAAAGGCAGCTGGTACCTCAGGAACAGATGAATGACAACTGCAACAGAAGAGATGATAAGATAGCTATCTCGTGTGGGAAAGAGATGGGCAATTTGTTACCAGTTGAACTTGGAATTAATGGGCGTGGGTAAAAGAAGACATAATATGCTATAAAACTAGTATATCTCTATTCAATTCATGATTTTTGATATCCAAAAGTGTTATTAATTTTAGTTCCCAGGTACTTATTTTGAAAGTATTTTGCAGGTTTCTGGATAAGACCTGAAAAGGCAAAAATGAAATGAAAGTTTTGTGAGAAATATTCTTTCTCAGATCTTTAAGTGTGTCTGTTTTTCATCAGTTATGCACTTACCCTGGTGTTTAGTGGTTGTTTGGTTTCACACATGTAATTTTCTTGTGGACATTCAATGTGCTTGCTAAGGTGTATTACACATGGGATTTGTAAGCTCCAGGTCTTGTCATGGTCCAGTGGAGGACAAGGTATTGTAACAGCTGAGAATATGGGTTGGCAATTCTCACATTTGAAGTTCAGATGCTATTATGGGCCTATTTAGTATGTGTTGGTCCTTAAAAGTGCTGTTATAGTGATGAGTTTAGAAAAGATTCAAACTGAGGGTGTGGATCACACACTTTGAAGGAGATACCTCTAGGAAGGGGAACAGATATTGCATTTGTAGTGGATTTCAGTGAAAGACTCTAGATGATAGAGGTGTCATTTATATAGTCTTAGGTACAGCATAAGTATAAGCAGAAGTGTAGTGGAACAGACGTTTAAAATGTCTTCTTTGAGGTGGCTCAGTAAAAGTCTGCCATATTGCAAGACCCTCTGTGAGATGCAGCTGTGTCCTCACTGTCAGATACAAAAGGTGAAGTTATGTGTGAGAATGAAATGATGTTGGCTGATTTGAATTTCTGAGTGTTAGTCTCCACATTGTACGTACTCACAGTAGTCTAAGAGGACTCCGTGTTGTGGAGTGTTGGTATGTGAACAGGTACATCTGTCACAGTTAGGATGATCATGGTGAAGTCAGGATTATGGTGTGTGGTTTACGAAGGAAGTCTGCTCTGTCCTGTGGGAAGCATGCCACTTT
>Ga0181612_180700_pt1 | contig 10834 bp, 6 predicted proteins | sample HoacroProtozoa21_FD_119630 | JGI IMG/M metagenome (GOLD analysis project Ga0181612, IMG submission 119630) | Hoatzin crop microbial communities from Cojedes, Venezuel. Combined Assembly of Gp0051906, Gp0051904, Gp0051908 | reverse complement strand
GAAAAGAGAAGACTCCTGATGAATAATCACTCAGTGCTGGGTCCCTCCTGAAAACGTGGCTTTCCTGTCGCTGAAGTACTCAGCAAAAGGGTTTTCTGATTTCCAGCTGGAACTGTTGCTATCAAAGCAAATCATTTAACAAAAATCATGGTTCTCTACTGAGCAGCAATTCTGAGAATTCTGAGAATCTTTGCCATTTCTTTGGTGTGCAGTAAAGTTTTGCCAGCTCAAAAAACTCAGGAAATGTTTTGGAGGAAACGCCACCAAATAACCTGAGCATCAGGGTGGCCGCTGTGAGCAGAACGTGGCTAGAGAACTGTCATCTCCTTTATTTTGAGGTGGAAAAGTTAACTCACTCTTTCCTCTTTGGGTTAATCAAAATTTCTCTCCTTGCAGAAGATGACTATTTTGTTGCTAGTCTGGGACGAAGTCAAGTCGCTTGGCCGTGAGGAAGGTGATGAGAAGGCTGTTCTGACAGTGTTCTGCCCTCGCTGGTCCTGGTTGGGACAAATGTGTTGTCATTTTCAGAGAGGACAGGAGGGAAATCAAAGTTATTCAGTATACTTCATCCCGGAAAGGATCAAACAGCTCTTGTGATCCCAGAAACCAAGCGTGGACACGGGGCTTTCATGGCATATCAGTATCTCTGTTGAATTCCCCACCTTTTGTAAGAAGTCATGTTCTCTACAACACGCTTCATGACTGGACATGAAGAGGCCGATTGTTTTACCACCAAGGAAGGATTATCAACCAATAACTAGCAATTAATATCATCCCGTAATGACTTCAAGCAATATGCCTTTTATTTCCATGTAAAGAGTATACGCATATTTAGGTAAAGCTAGGTGACAGCCTCAGATTGTGTGTAAATAGCTGACACTACTCCCAGTGGCACAAGGTTCTGCCGTCCTTGGGAGAGTCCGTTTGCCGGGACTACGGCCTGCGCTAGCGTGAAGCCAGGCGTGTGGTCGGGGTTTTCGAGCAGTGCCCGCGTGAAAATCGCGTCTGTGGGCAGGCAGCGAAGGGCTCCTCGCTGACGCGACTCCGCGTCCCATTTGGCTATTTTATAACCAGCCTGGGTATGTCAGAGAGTGCTCTGAAGACATCTTTTAAATACAGTTAGTCCCAAAGAGGATAGTAAAATTTGGCAAAACCTATTTGCCTACTGAGTTCATGTGTCATGTTGATCCCCTGGCTGACATTTTTATGTACGACACAAGTAACTAAGGCTATGCAGCCGTAAGTGAAAGCATCTTTGTGCCAGAAACTTTAGCAGCCAGCTACCAGGTAAAGTGGACATTTTACTTTGAAAAAAGAAATTGCTGAAGTACTTAGTGCCTAATATGTGAGTTGTTAGCTGCAGTCCACTGATGAGCTGCATCTCTCAGGCATACTGTTACTGTCCGTGTTCTCACTGCCTTGTGCCAAGTGGGAGCTGGGATGTTCTGCCCAAGATGTGGCTGCGAGTCAGATCTGGAGGAAATTCTGCATGGTTTTATGTGTCTTTGTAATGAAAAGGCTCGTGTATCAGTGAGGGATAACAGAGTCATTCAGAGACGCAGAGGAAGCCTCCCCCAGTCTTCCTGTTTGTGGATGGCATGGGATCAGTGAGTTCTGAACAGGGCAGTTTGCAGGAGACTTAGGAAATTCTCTTTATGGCAGAGCTGCCACCTGAGCGTCACTATCCGCTGAAGGTATCGGCATTAAGGATTTACGTACCCAAAACTGTGCATCCGTCGTGCTTATCCAGACACAAAGCGGGATAACGGCAGAGCACGGATTTCATTAATAGACCCCAGCAGCCAACATATGGCTGCGTAGTGGAAGCAGAGTAAAGCATAAGCCACACATTTCTTTTTAAGGACATGTATTTCACACCTTTTCACTTCACATGGGAATATTTTTGTGATGCCTCTACAGTCAGTCTGCTATCCCCAAAAGACTATTTTTTTATTTTCACAACATGGCTTAATTAAGAAAAATTGTGTTCTAGAAACAATCCTGTACGTTTCAAACCTGCCCCCTTCTGAAAAAATATACCCCAGCAAGATCCAGGTGGTAAATGGCAAGGGACTGCTTGGCTCGCCGCGCTCCAGAGGGGTTTTCTGGCTGCGTTTGTAGCTTCCGGAGCAGCTTGGTTCGACCGTCGCGTGCGTGTCATCTGTTGTGAATGCTGTTCTGGGTCCCGTCTGGCAGAGTTTAAGCAAGCAAAGTCCACACACCCAGCATTTGTGTCAGTACTGGGCTTTTGGTTCTAGGTTGTTTCACAGTTGAGATTTTAAGGAGTCTCAGTGATTGTCTTTAGCCACATGAGTCAATGTGTCTGCTTGTTGTGTTTCCAGAAGTTTTAGATTTGGGGAAAAATTTGAAAAGATGATCTCGCAGTCTTATGCAAGTAATCTTGCATATTTCTTTCTTGAGGGACTTTATGTACATCTTCATTTTGTGAAAATCTAGGGTAAAACACAAATCTGCCATTTGTGTAGATGGAATACAGGAAAAGCTTCAATGGCTGCCTGTATAACTTAATTCTCATGCCGTATTCTAAACATTGTTAAAATTATCAGTTTACAAGAATTACATTCTTGGAGGCGTTAGGACACTCATCCTGCCTGACAACATCCCTTTCTAAGAACCTGTGGAGATTAGTTTGTAGCGTAGATTTTTCCCCTGGTGAGGTTTGTAAGGATGAGAAGCCCCATGTAGAATACATCTAGGCAACTTTAGTGACAAAAATTGCTAAGCACATTACATATAAATAGCAAACTGCCTTCTCTAGGGACTGATACAGACTGCTCTTGAGATAGCTAAGTAGACAAGCATATAGTAAAATATGGGTATATTTAGCACTCCAGAAGGCGATAGATGGTGTTCTGACTTCACATCACACGGGCTCTTAAAGTCTTTACCTCTGAATAATCCCTTGTACTCAGCAGTGATGTTGTGGCACATTTGGGACCTAATTATAAGCTTCACTGCTGATCAAAGGACCAAATGGGAAAGGACAGGTTTGGAAGGCAAAAGGTGGACTTGACTCTGATGAATCGTGAGTAGCTGGGAAGGAGGTGCAGGAAAATGCTGGGGCAGTTTAATGGTATGTGGATTAAATATGGTTTAATGGGATTTTGGCATAAATGTGGTTTTTAACATCTGCCTGCCTCATTGGTTCTTACAGGCATCTGCTTGGGTGAATGTATGCTGGTTTGCATCCACTTCTTCAAAAATCAGCACTTAAATGGTTGCGGTCACCCAACGAGACCAACCTCGCAGAAGCACCTGCCAGGCTTGTCGCAGTACATCTCCTTCGGGCAGTGGGAGGGAGGGAAGCGGCTGAGATACCGGCCAGAGGGCCCGCGGGGTAGTGGGGAGCTCCGCTGACCTTTCCCAGGCGAGTTCAACACAGGTTTTCCTTCCAGAGGTGTTATTCCTGGTTGTGCAAATCTGGGCGAAGCTGGAGACCTGCCCGCTTCAGCCTCGCCCCCTGTTCCCAGGGACGCTGGAGAGGCTCAGGTGCGCTGCGGACTGGCGGGCAAGCCTGGAAGAACTGCAAAGGAGATTTGCAAGGGTTGTCTTTGAATCAAAACCACCAGCTCACTTGCGCAGCATCCCTCACCTCTTTCTTCCTTTTTCCCCAGTCTTCTATAAGAACATTTTTGCTGTTGTTGAGACTATTCATCCAGCATTCATACCCACACAGACGTATTTTGTGCCGATGTAATGATGCCTGTTATTGAGTGTACCTTCTTTTTAAAGCTAAAGTAATTGAAATGGTGGAGTTATATTGCAGTTAGTGGAAAGGAGCTGTCTTGAACTGGTATTGCCGTGTTGTCTTCCTGCCAAGAATGGTGTCTTTCTAAACAATGCTACATTTATTTAAAATGAAGGTCATATACTATGCCAATTATCCTTAAAGGATAATTGCCTGGACAAGGTCCTGTGCAGCCTGCTGTAGGTGACCCTGCTTCGGCAGAAGGGTTGGACTAGATGACCCACAGAGGTCCCTTCCAACCCCTACTATTCTGTGATTCTGTGATTCTGTGGGTGAGTGGCAGAAGGCTTATGTGAAAATGAGTAACATGTAAACAAATCTGGGAACCTAAAGCGTGTTGCAGAGTTTGGTTTTGTGATCTTTAAAATCCTTGAGACATACTAACCCTAGGATAAGAATATTCAGAAACAGTTTGTTGTGGAGCTTTTCGGATTGTATTATTTCAAGTCATACACTTGTTTTGTCTCGCTAGCGCTCTCCGTGCGGTCAGATCAACTCAGGGTGACTTTTTTTATGCCTCATACTTTACTACAAGCACGCTGACATAGTAAGGTGTGAGCAGACCTGGCAGACTGACTGGTGTGGGATGATACAGTGAGAATAAGCACGGAGTGGCTCTTGTATGTTCTTGGCAATGGTGTATTAACAAGTACCAGTCTTGTAAAGTGGAACATTGTGGAGGAGAAGAACAAATGCACGCAGGCAAAGCGTGTAGGGGGGTGACTCTGGCGCAGTAACCTGTAGGCATCGAGTGGAAGCAGACTGGGTTTTAGATACCAGCTCACTGCATCCTATTCTGCATGGTGCTGACAGGGAGTGACTGTTGCAAAGGGTGCAATACCTTTCCTGGACTCGGTATCTGCTGGGGTGGCTGCTGGCTCCCTGGGGGTTTTTGGGACAGACACACTGGGACAACTCCATTTGTTTCCAGGAACTAACTGCAGGGTCATCTTCCATCCTCTGAATTTCCAAGCCTTCAGCCACTAGAGGGAGAGAATGCTACATTTTTATGGCTTTGTGTGCGTGTGGGGATGTGCGTTTAATAGAGGAATTGCTTTTCTACAGGCAGGCTTTCCAGGCAGTGCAATAGCTGGTTTTAACCCCTTTAGTTATTTGACCGCAGTTTTAGAACTGCTCCTGAGATTTGACCTCTGTAGACTTCTGTTGGTTTATGACCTAGAATTGTAAAAGCTCTGGAAGATGTTAGATGATCCTTGTCCGTGTTTTACACCCTGTATTTGCTGTCGAGCATCACTGCTGTGAAATGGCTTCCATGGGGAAACCTTTGGCTCCTCCTGGATCTGCCTGTCTGCTCACGTTACTGCACACCCCGCTGCACTCATCTGGCATAACGTAACGTACAGCGTGGCAATGCAGGAATGAAAGACGTGGGAGCAGCGGGAGAGCAATACCCCTTCCTACTGCTTGCTTCTTGGTAAGCCAGAGACTCTTTGAACCTGTGGCCTGTTTCCTCTGCAATAATAAAACAAGCCCAAGAGGGATCTCATTTCATTTAGAATTAAACCATTGATTTAGTAATTATTGCAGGAAGATGAGTTTTAACAATTTCAAAGGACACTAGCAAGGAGTTACAGGTTTAGGAAGGGGAACAAGGATGCAAGTTTTGATAAAGGCAGTGCCAGAAAGTGAATTTTGTGTATTTTTCAAAATGAAACAAGATCAAAACTTCCTTTTGCAAATTGAGCTCAATGGGGAAGACCCGTGAGCTGGCTGTGTCAGTGAAAGTCTGATGAGGGGACCATGGGACTTGGAGGGGTCTGGAAAATTAGCCTGGGATGAAAGCAGATGCTCAGTGGGTTTGAAGAGCTGCAACCTTAGGTCTGCAGTACTATTTATCAGGTGAATTTGCATCCCTCTGCGGATGGTGGATGGGGAAGAGAGAGTCTCTCTGCCTTTCTTTTGACTCCAGTGGGTGACTTAAGGCAGGGCTCTCAGAAGGGAAACCTCATGGTGCTTTAGCAGCCTGAAATATTGAAGGAGAGTGTCTCTCTGGGCAGTTTTCCTGACTCTGAAAGTCAGAAGGTCCAGTTAAAAGAGGGACTCAGCAAAGAGATTTCCTTACACTGATTGGAGCTGCAGATGATGCTCCAGCGCAAGAAGTTCTCCTAGTGAGGTTGGGGCTGGTCCCAGCTGCTCCTTTCCCTGCCGGTTTCACTTGCCCAGCTGCACCCTGGCTGGCGCAGCTGATGGCAGGCACGAGAGCGCGGAGGGACATGTGCAGGAAGGCACTAGAAACCTTGAGATCGGCCTGACCCAGGCACATTAGAAAAATACGCATGTAAGGACTAAATATGCATCATCCTAGAGAAGAAGGTCAAAGCACTCCTCGTTGTCCTGGATATCCCATACTTGGAGGGCTGAGGTTCGGCTGCTCCGGCAGGCCTCCCTACTCCAGTGTGTGCTCCTGTCTGTGCACTTCGCTTGGCTGAGGGTCTCTTACCACCTACTTGTAACTCAGACCAAGTGAAGCCATGAAAGCCTGGCTGCGAACTGAGTTGCTTAAGCTCAGCATGCAGGGCCACAGGTCACAGCTTGCATTTAATAATAGAGCTAGAAGAGCGACGAGTCAAGATGAAAGACTTCTCCACATCACTCCGCATGCTGATGAACTGTGGCTATAACCTTACAAGTATGACCTGCTCGCTGAGGCTTCACCTGCCTGATGGAGATGCGAGGTGTTGGGAGACCCGTCCACTTGCCTTCTGTGCACTAGCTTTGTTTCGTGAGAGCCAAGCTGTAAAACTGTTATTGAAGCAGTGATCCCGTGGACTTCAGTGGGAGCTCTGCCTTGGCTGGATCACACCGTGCCATCTCACCGTTCTGGTTTCTGCACACGCAGATACCTCAATGGGAGGAAAAACATTTCTGTTCCAGGGTTTAGTATCTATTTGTGGGTGTAGGACCGGGTCGGGAAGCCTTGTGTGAAGGCACCCAGCTGCAGTGGGATCCCCACTGGCTTTGGGTGGGGGAGAGGGGACAGCCAGGGGCTCAGGTGTGAATCTGGCTGTGGACACCGTGATGGGAGGGCTGTAGGAGCCCCTAGGCCACGAGGCACGTCCCGTGCCCTGGGCCTCGGGGGCTCTGTCCCCAGGTCCTGCGAGGGAAGGTCTCTCCAGGCGAGAGGAAGGAGCCTGGCTGCAGGGTGTATGGCTTTGCCAGTCTCTTCTGACCTTAAAATGCGTGACCTGGGGGAGCATCTGTTGTTTCCCTGTAGGTCTTCTTGTGAACAGTAGCATTAAGCTCTAGTTTTCTTTAAAAAAATTCTTTTTTAGGTGCAGATGTGTCTCTAAGTACACAAACGAAATGAATTTATATACAAGCATTGTGCTACTTGTAAAGCCCTTTCTTTTTCAAATTTAGTTCTATTCCTTTTTTAATCTCCATAGGATTTTCCCTGAATAAGCAGAACTAGGGCAGTGCTAGTAACAGATGGACGTAAAAAAGGCTTGGATGCTGGAGAGCCTTTTAACGGGCTTGGGGATCTGAGCTGGGATGCTTTCCTCATCACCCTGAGAGTTTAATTTGACTGCAGGTTATTAATTTTTGCCTCTAAAGCAGAGGTCTTAGCAACAGAGCGCGTTCCTTGGCAACAGACCGCCATGGCTTAATTAAAGCAGGTGTGGGAGTTTTAAAAATGCCACTGTTGGAAAAAAAGTTGAGAGATATTAGCAAATCAAATGGACTGAGGCAGGAGTCGTCTTGTCAGTCAGACGGGGGTGACAAGGAGAAAGGAACAGTAAACAAGATGCAAACTGTGGAGGCAGCCTGGCGAAGGAGCGGTTCTGGGAGGCAGGCGGGGATGGGACTTGCCTGCTTGCCGCCTTCCCAGGGGCCAGGCTGCAGGACGGCAGGGCGAGGGGTGCCGGGAGTCGCTGCGCGTCTGGGAGGTCCTGGGCTCTGGACCTTGAATAGTTTACCTTGTTAAAAAATTGCTCTTCAAGAACAGGTTTCCAAACTGTGGTTTCCCACCAGGGCTTTCTTAAGTTACAGTTTGTTTTTTGTCCTCTCGGAGCTGGAAGCCGTCGTTTTGTTAGTCAAACCAAACCAGAAGGCCTTTGAGGAGCGGCTGTGGCCCATGCTGTCATTTACCTCCTTTGCTGTCGGAGCACGCTGTGTGTGGTATGCACCTCTGCCTGGGGCTAGGCTGGTGTCTGTTTGCACTGTGACTGCTAAATATAAATACACTGCATAATTAACAATGCCAAATACGCATAATTAGATTAGAAAAAACTCTGGTTTGTGCCAACATATGGAGTGTACATCCACATAGCTGATCTGCTCTGGAGAAAAGGTTTGGAGCAGAGGGAGACAGGTTTGGGCTGTCCCTGCCACTGTTTCGATGTGTCACCTTGGGCAGCTCCGGGGCAGCCCTTGTGCCCCTGGTTTGCCGCTGCCGGAGGGAGATGATGCTCCCTTTCCCTTTCGGTGGTAAACGGCAAGATCCCGATCGCTGACATCAGAGCAAATGATTTTTGTGCACTTGTTCAAGTCCTGTAATTTATGACTAAAACTGTGTTTGTGTCAGAGTTAGTTCAGGAGGACGCTTGCATCTGGAGCTTCTGGATATGGCAGCTCCTATTAAAGAACAAACAAGCTGTCTTGTAATGTGCCATAAATAATAACAATACTTTGCAAGAGCCCGAAGCACCGCGTTATTGCTGTGCTAATCTGCGAGGCACTGGGCCATTATGAAAGTATTCCATAGGGTTTGGGGTTTTTCCTGAAGGCAGGTCCGTGTTTCATCGCTGGGTAGCGTGGCTGATTGGTTTATAAAGCCAGGCTGGATAATTCCTAGTAGAGGTTAGACAAATTCCCCTCCTTTCTCGTTAATTAACCTGTAGGATTTGGTGCCTTTTCTTTGCAGTTCAATAGAGCCAATGGCTGCAAGAACATGCTTGTTCTCTCTAGTACGTAAGAAGAACGCCTGCCTTCTGCAGCAGTGGAACAACCGTTGCGTGGCTGGGCTCTGCACAGAGCGCTGTCAGGCTCCCGCTGGCAGCGGCCGGTGCGGGGTTGGAACGTCGATGGGGAGGCGTTCGCTGGCGGATGTTCTCCGACGCCTCCAGTGAACGTTGTAGTTGGGGAGGAAGGAGAGCGTGGGTAAAAAGCCAAGGAAGGGAAATCCACTTGGAAGGCAGCAGCAGAGGAGGCAGAGAGGCATCTTGGAAAAAGTGTCCACATCCAGAGAGCGGTTTAGAGCAGTATTCTTAGAGTGGGATTAAAGAAAGGAGGCCTTGAGGATCTGGAGGAGATTTCGGTGGTGATGTGGTAATATAATAGAGTGAAGAGATTAGAGGCAGACAGAGTCCTGTAACGGTGCTGTGCTTCCTTTACTGCTCTCACGGGTTGCAAGAAAGTTAGCCATCAAGTTTGGGATCTCGGTGTAGTAGCGTGGATCTGTCTCAATCTAGTGATTTGCCCCCGAAAGCTGCCCTGCGATGCTGCAGAACAGTGATGTGTAGCGGTGGGAGGGCGGGGGGGTGTCTGCGGATGTTGGACTGGACAGCGGATTGCAGTGGGGATGTCATTGGTCTCATGCGTGTCGCTTACGTGGCTCCAGATGTATTGGAGGAGGTACAAGGGTGGAGATGACTGCTTTTTCAGCAGTGCGATGTGGTGTGAGTGTCCTGCTCACACCCGTTTGCTTTGCTCTCCAGCTGCAAGCAATTACAAGAAAAAAGTTACACGGGGAGAAGTGGCATTAATATAATAATTATAGTCCTTGTATGGGTCATAACTGCTACTACAGAGCAGTTTCCAGGTAAACCTTGTCCCTGCCTTCCTTGCCTTCACATCTCCACTCACCTGTGAGGTTATTACCCGTTGGGAGCATCAGTCACTTGCAGTCTGCAGCAGCCCCCAAACTGGCCTGGACTGTCCAAGGGAAGATGTGCGTGTGGTTTGGCATCACCTCGTCTGTAGCCAGCTCCTGCGTATGAAGATGCGTGGGATGGTGCACGCAGGCTGGAGGCACAGCCCTCGGGAGGTGGAAGGATGCTCCCCGCTGCAAGGAGTTCTGTCAGTCTGTGCAGGCTTAGACCAAGCGGCTGGGTTATCCCAAAAGCGGGTGGATCCAGACCAAGAATCTGGGAAAAGGAGTTGTGCAGGCAACGGGGATCCAGAAGCAGCTATCTGAGGCTGAAACGCACCGCTGGTTTGGGCCCCTGTTCTGTAGGGAAGGAGACTTTCAGAGTCTGTGGCAGGTAAAATGTTACCTGCCCACAGTTCTGCTGAGAACGAACGGGACATTGTGTTACCAGCGAGAACTGCGTGTGTCCTGACAGGGGACTTCTGGAGCGGTCCTCCAGTCAAACCAAGGACCTGTTCTGCTCACCTAAGCAGAACCTACCCTCTGCCTGCCCAGCGGGACGCGGCGCTGCTGTGTGTTGTCTCAGGTGTGTGAGTTACCCTGGGGGACTGCGCGGCAGCGCTGGCAGGCCTCCCGCCGACGTGAACCTCCGCAGAAGAGCGCTGAACGTGCTGACGCGCGGCTGTGACGCATCCCCACCTCCCATGGCCAGTGGAGTGGTGGGAAAGGGATAGCTAAAAGGACTTTCTTCTGTTACCTATGTCTTCACTGCCCTTGTAGAAGTAGAGGGATTTCCTCAAATGATTTCAAGCAGTATTGAATTATTCACTGTCATTGGCAGCAGAAATCACATTTTTGTAAGCTAAATCACAGAGCAGGAGCCTGCGGTGCGAACTCTCTGCCCAAATACTGCACACGGAAAGTTGCCTCTGTTTTCCCTCCGGCAATATGGATTTTAGTACCGGTGCAGTGCCCGTAGCACTACTCCATGGTGCTCTGCGTGACTCACAGCTCTGGTGTGTCGTTTGAAATACTACATGGCCAGTGTGTGCTGGTAGGGCTGCCCACTGCGCCTTCACATGTGCTCGGCTGCAGCATCCCCGTGTGAACGCCTGGCAGAGGAGCCGCGATGATAGATACACCGGCAGGCTGTGCTGCCATTCAGCGTGACCTGGACAGGCTGGAAGGTCGGGCAGAGAGGAACATGACGAGGTTCAACAAGGGCAAGTGCAGGG
>Ga0181612_171400_pt1 | contig 10834 bp, 5 predicted proteins | sample HoacroProtozoa21_FD_119630 | JGI IMG/M metagenome (GOLD analysis project Ga0181612, IMG submission 119630) | Hoatzin crop microbial communities from Cojedes, Venezuel. Combined Assembly of Gp0051906, Gp0051904, Gp0051908 | reverse complement strand
TGCAGATATTTAGAGGCATTTCTAAGGTCCCCTCTCAGCCTTCTCTTCTCCAGGCTGAACAAGCCCAGCTCCCTCAGCCTCTCCTCGTAGGAGAGATGCTCCAGTCCCCTCCTCATCCTCGTAGCCCTCCTCTGGGCCCTCTCCAGCAGCTCCTCATCTTTCTTGAGCTGGGGATCCATGGTATTCAAAATGATAACTCCATTGTTGTTTGTAACTTATGATGCAAAAATCACCTTAGTGACTGATATTCCAACCAATAAATAATTTTATTATTGTTATTCTGAGTGGTATTTAGACATTTCTGAAACTAGCAATTAGCAACTAGTGTGATAATGCATGACTTTTTAGCAACTAATTTGTGGCAGTATTGTAGATGATTAAGTAATTCACATAGTTTGCTCATAAGTACTTGGCACGTTATCTGATCATGTGAACCTGCACTGGTCAGGAGTAAAGGGTCCGTAAGTATCTACTTCATATAAACAAAATTTTAAAATGTTTTTGAAGCAAAGTGTAGTTGAAAAAAAAGGAAAGCTGACTTTTTCTATCTTATCTGAACAATTTGCTCCCAGCTTTTCTTCCTAAACAAAATGTTTACATTTTGTAGGAATGCAATAATACTGAGACGTTTTCAAAGGGCTCAGAATTCAACCCACAGCTCACACTTGTATTCACACCTCATAGCCTCCAACTCCACCGAGTATTTCAAGCAGGCCTTTCTGCTCTTTGCTAAAGCTGGAACTTGATCACAATAAGCTTTTTGTGATTTATTTTTCTGTGACATTTTTCAATTTAGTTTTCATAGACTACTAACTGCATTCAGCCAAGCTTTCAGCACAAAGAAAGCCAATGTTCAATATATCTGACCTGCACAGACTTCATCCCAGCCAAACAGTTCCCAAAGCTCTTACAAGGAAATGCGGTACTACCTTCCTTCTAAAGTACTATTTATACCAGGCCTTTCCACCCTAATGATTTCACCTGTAAATCATAAATAAAATCATAAGTCATAAAAACTAGGCTATATCTTTGACACTAGAATGCTTTTCAGGTGATGTGAGTAATGAAAGTCTCAATGAACTGATGGAACAGGAAAAAAAAAAAGCTATCTTGTTGACTTCCCACTTGAAGAAAACAAAGATATAATCCTTCGGCTGCACAGCACTGAATAAAAACCACGTTCTCCTTCACACTAATTGCTAACGCTACAGTGAGAAGTAGCAGCTCAATCTAAAGAGGACAGATTTAAACCTCTCTCAGAACCTGCTGAAAAACATCTGGCTTTTCAAAACCAAAGTTACTGTGCAAGTGAGAGCAACTACGACAGAGTTAAAACCTTTGCAAACGTTCAACACACAAAGTTACTAGGAAGCTACAAGTAATTTAGACAGAATCAAAGAAGGGAAATGAGGGAGAAGCCATCTGCCTGGTTTTCAGCCGATTGTTCCCTTGGGGAAGCAATTAGAAAGTTTCCAGTTACAAGCCAAATTTACTGTAGCACCCTCGGAAACTGATTTCCCGTTGACCACAGCGTTCTCTGCTCCTAGGAGATAACATAATCTCCTCAACAGCGTTCCACGCCACAGATCACTGTTTCCAGTAAACGGTCAGATTTAGCGCCCTGCCCCACCTCAGCCCCGCCAAAAAGGCAGCGAAAAAAGCCCTGAAACGAGCCAAACTACAAGCCTTTCATTAATACTAGAAATTTGGAAGTATTTTCAAAATACCGCATCCTATATCCTTCCATCAGCAAGTTTATTACTCACTGACGCCTCTAAAAGAGCATCACTTTATGGAAAACGAAGGCAGCCACAGATGCAGAACCGCCTGGTAACGAACCCGCAGCTACAGACAGCGCAGAGGAAGGCGAGGCCTTCCTCCCGACATTTGTCAAAGCACTGGCGCCTTCGATGCCGATTCTTTTTGTTCACTCAGCTGTCAGATATGTTCTTCTTCAAATTTAAAGTGTTGTTTCTCTTTTTTTTTTTCCCCTACGATGTTCTTGCCTTCTGCTGATCTTCTTTGTTACTTGTAAAAGGTGCGACACAGCTCACCACGTAACATCAGTCTGCAATTTACATTTTGACAGGATGAAAATTCTGCACAAACCCAGTATTTGCTAAGGGTATCGTCTGCAGAACCAGGTAAAGTGGTTTCATAAGATTATTATTTATAATACTGCAGAAACTTTGCTATGGAATTTACGAATGCAGAAACACGTGAGCTGAGTGCATAGCGTACTCCTGAAGTGTGAATTTAACACATCCTGCTTTTCTTACAACAGGTTGTCTGCACTAAATCTCTTTCCTCAGTGACATCTTTTCTACACGCTGTCCTCCAAAGCCAAAGTGCATGCTCTTCATTAGCAGTCTCTTTCAGGCATCTGACATCATTTATTTTCATGTTCTTTATCGACCGCCCATTCTTTGTTGGCAATACGTTGGTGACGATCAGCTGGGCCATCCGTAGGAAGTACACGCCAAGACCGACAGCAAGAGCACGTAGGGTTGTGGTTCTTTGGGCCTCTTATTTGAAGGACTGATTTGGAGCTAGCTCAACTACTGTAAAAGCCTGCCTTGCTGCTCCAAGGGCCTGCCACAACCTAGAACGATTTCCGTGACAGAATAAATAAAACCAGAAGGATTACCATATTTCTACATATACAACGCATGGATTAGCTTTTTAAAAGGAAACGTTTGCTCAACAGCAGAGCAGCTGTACACCCCTGCAAGCAGCACAGCTGATGGCAGCTTTCCTCCGCTGCTCCCCATCCCGTCGCAGCCTTTCCTCCAACCAGTTCGCTATCCAGCTCCCAGCCGCTCGCTGCAGCAGCACTACAGCCCAGCCAACCGTTCTTCTTCTCCCAGCTCCTGCTCCCCAGTTTGTGCAAAATGCTGCCAGGGTGGCTACCTAAGGGCACGGAGGACATACTCGCTCATTTTAAAATACCAGTATTCTTAAACCTTGGCATTGAGATCTGCGTCACAGGTGAAAATATTGGAAAACCCTTCCTTCTTTGCACTTTCTACAAATTATCATACAGTAGAAACTCCGAAGTTTCACTTCGCAGCATTAAAGGCTTCACTTTGGGGGTTTTTTAAACCTGGTGGTGCCCCACTAACACTTCCCAGCTATGCTCTCTCCTCCCTCTCTTTACTCTTGCTTCTCCTTCCATCAGGCCGCCATTTACACCACCCATGTAACCTCACCGACAGCAGAGGATTACACAGAGGACCCAGATTCCCCTGAACTCCCGTATGCATTTGGCATAGTATTTCCCCTGGGCAAAAAAATCCCACCACCACTTTCCCTGTGGTAGCTGGTGCCTCATTTGCCCTCCTAGCATCACGAGAGCGGGCAACAGCCTGCCACTGCCGCACCAAGAGGCTGCGGGCGGGGAGGAGGTGGGGTACGGCCCCGCTCGCTGCTGTACCTTCACCCGGCACCACGGGACGGAGGAAGAGGGAGCGTATAACCTACGGCCACGCTGCTCTCCTGTCCGACAGCTCGCACCTTCCGGAGATCACGCAGTGGTAGAGATGCGCGACGCAAACACCCAGCTGTACCACGCTGGCCAGAACAGAAAGGGGATGCATGTAGGCAAAAAAATCCACCAAACAAACCAACAAAACCACAAAAAATGGATGAAACCGTTCTCAAAACAAAGGGAAATTGATGTTTGCTGCAATGACTTCTCCTTCCACACCCAGAGCCAGTACAGATCGACCCCACAGAGCCTGGAGTCCCACACCTGCGCGGACGCCAGCCGTGTAACGAGGCTCCGGACGCAGCACGCAGAGCTGCACAGGACTGACAGGCCCTGTTCGACACAAAACCACCGTGAGGCCTGGAAAAGCAAATATTCGAGTGTTACTTGCACATATCAATATCAATGAGAAGTGTTATTTAACCCTGAAATCCAGGAAAACTTAAACAGCTTTAATTTTATTAAATTTTCCATTTGGGCTTTAATCCCAATTAATTTCACTACTGTAGTAAGTTCAATTGATTTTGGTGCGGTAAAGATAAATGCAGAAAAATTCCTAGAACTTGCCACATTTCTCCGCAGTGTCAGCACATTTTTAATCAAATTTTCCATGAAAAATTCATTTTCAAAGGAAAAAATAATTCAGCAAGTTGAAAAAAAAAAATAGACTTTTAAGGATGATGATACACAGGTTGGTAGATTAATATTTACATTTAGAAAATTACTGTTTTGAAAAGTTCAATACAAGTTTACAAAAGGTTATCCAACTACATATGGATATTTCAATTAACTTTAAAAGCATAATTGCTCTTCTTAATTGCATCTATACAAATCGATTTCCACATCACTTCACACACAAAAATGTCACGCCACAATTTAAAGCAAAATATTAGAAATATTCCTGCAACTGTTCGGCATTAAACTGGTGCATAAATATTAACAAGGCTTGGATTCTTACATGTGAATTTGACACCTCTGCCCTTTCAGAATTCACAAAAGCAGCGTGTCTCGACGTGGCACCACCCTGACTGCGGACAGCGTGCTGCGGGCACCGGAGAGCCCGGTGACTCCACAGAAAGGGGAAGCGTTTTTAGCAAAGACGACACGTGTGATTTTGAAGCATCCTCTTAACTCTCGTTGGTTCAAACCTTGTGTAGAACAAATGTTTATTAATGCTGCAGGGAGGGGAAGAGGTGCCGACATGCTACTTGTTCTGATGATAAATCCAACTTCAGTTTCTGATGCCACCAACTGGGTAATTTTTAAACCAGCACTGCATGCATCTAAAGCAAACCTCCCCTGTACGTGAAATAGATAAAGCAACGTTTGCTACAGTGGGCAAGAAAGTGAATTCTCAGCAGGGAGGATGGTAAACACTGTGTAGCAGACTCCTGAAATGAGAAGCTGAGTTTTTGCTGGATAGAATTATTTTTCCTCTCAGAGAGAAACTTGGGGGAGAACAATATATTTATTAGCTTTTTTTGGTCTGTGGGTTTTTTGGGGGGTTTTGTTGTTTTGTTGGTGTTTTGTTGTTTGGTTGGTTGGCTGGTTTTGGTTGGGTTTTTTTGTTTGTTTTTGTTTGTTTTTTGTTTGTGTGTTTTTTTGTTTTTTTTTTTAAACATACACACATTTGTGTATAAGAAAATTTAGACCATAATTACCTAAAATAGTGAAGATGCTGGAGTGGGAAAGGTACAAAAGTACGGGGTTACTGCCTAGTGCAGCACCCCCCCGCCCCGCGCCAGGGGCTGTGCTGCACTTTGGGACGTCCTTTACTGTCTGCCCTGGGCCCTGAACAAGCCCATAAACCCACCTCTGCCCACTCCCGTCTTTCCTTTGAGAGCTGTCCCTGGACTGCAGGCTGCCAAGCAGACCTGGATCACCTAATAACACATTTCCCCACAGTTACATACGATGTCCAGTCTCCGAGTATACTGGAACTCGCCTGCCTCTCAACTGCGGGACCGGGGCAGGCAGGCAAACAGAGCAGGCTCGCTGTGAGCCTACGGGCTGCCATCACTGGGAAACCAGTGGCACACTGCCTTTTCACTGACCATGAAACACATAAGCACAGCCTCCTTCCCCCGCCCCCACATACCTTCTCTGCTAGGAGTCAAAAATCTATTTATGGAAAGAATTAAGCATGTCAGAGTGAAAAAGAGTTGAATCCCTGCTGCGTATGACTATCTGCATGTATCAGCCATTCCCAGTGCTGAAAGCACTAAAGTGCACGGGCAGAAATAATCCCTTTACTTAGCAAAGAGGTTTTGGAAATACTCTTTGCTTTCTGAAACAGTGCAGCTATTTTCTTATCACATCCACTCGTTCATCTGGCACAGGGCAAGCACACGGGGGGGGAAGCGCCTAATGTATAACCAATTAACAGAAAGCCATGTAAGCCTGCTGTATCGTTAGGACAAAATTATCTGAACACGGCCAAGTGGCTGCAATATGACATACTAAACCACCATTTTTTGATTCAGCGTAAATGTTTATTGACTAAACAAAGATTACTATAATGTAATCATAATAAACATTAATGATCAGTCCTCTACGGAAATTGGTCTCTAAATTAATATACTATAAGACACACTAATGTGGCAGAATTATGTTGGGCTGAACTCATGTTTAACTAGCGCTTCCACCTCAAGGGATTACACACTTTCAATTGTAGGCAAGTATATTTTTAAGATTGTGTTTTTTAATTAAATTAATCTGACAAGTTACTGGACAAAGGGTTGGTGTATTATGATAAAAAGGGGATTTTTAATTGCATAATTATTCACTGGAGACTCCGCTGGCTGGAATAAATTAGGGCTTTTAAACTAAATTAATATTCTTCTTATATTTATGCAACGCAAGCCAATGTTTCCAGTTCTTGTCGAGATGTAGCAATACCCACACTTAACCTTCACCCCTCCCAACTCCAAGCTGCACCAAAATGAAATAGTACTGTAAAGACCAGAGGCTGAGTTCCAAAGGCCATTTTAGACCGTGAACATACAGCCCATGTTTAGCTACTAATCTCAATTCAAAACCAAATAAAATAACAATAACGGCACCTATAATTCCACTGTTTCTCCATTTGCACTGGATTGTTTCTTCACCAGTGCACTGAAGACCCAGCCAGTTGTTCGTGTGCCCGAAACAATTATTTCTCCGTTAATTCACAGGTTTTCAGATTAAACATTTTCCACCCTGCCAATTTGTAAGTTACCATAACTCACTGCGCAAGGCAGGAAATTTAGCACGGTAACGCCTAGTAGTGTTTTACTAGAAGAATTCAATGCACGATACCCATGAAGCTGCCAGAGCAGTCCAGTAAGTGTTCCAGATGAGAACTCCGTCATTGATCTGCCTGTACCCAGGGGCTTAGGAGGGCCCAAAACAGTTCACATTAGATACCATCAATGTAATCAAGCAGCAAAAACAGCCACTTCAAATCTGACCTTGAACCCAACTTCCTTCCATAGGCAGTCTACCTCAAATTTCTTCTCTATTCACATCAGCACATCCCACCCTCAGAATCTTCATTTTTCAAATTATGTCCCATGCTAGTTACAAATGAACAAAAACTGAAAAACAGACTTACATTTCAAGAGCTTCAACTGTTTTCTTCATGTTAGCATTGCAAAGATTGTGTTCAAACGCTTCTTGCTCATCTTGCCACCAAAGCTAAAACGCACTAGCAACTCACACACACTTTATTTTGCTGGCTTTTGCAAGCAAAGTTTTGTGATAGGTAATGATTATGGAAGAGCACAAAGAACTCTTGTATGTGCAAAAACACAGAATAACATTATAAATTCGTCAGTCAAGACTATGGAGTAAAGGGAACTAGAGGAAGAAAAAGAAATAGCAGAGGAAAAGGAAGGAAAAGGCAGATCTTTTACTAAATTGTGAAGGCTGGGGAAAAAAAAAAAACGCACCCAACCCTAAAGTTAGACTAAAAGTTTGAAATATGGCTAACAGGTTTCCTGTCCATTTTCATCCATGTTTGCTATGCCAATGTCTTTTAGGGGTGTAATTCACTTACCTGGTATGGCACACAGAAGACTAGCTCCAAGAAGACCAGCTAAAATCCACATGAGAAGCACCTCGTGCCAAGGTTCAATGATACTCTAAGTGTTACCTTCAAGTTCCCTGTACCGGACTAGAAAAACTGAGCTCACAGGAAAGAACGAAATGACACAGCATAAGCAAATTCCACAAATCCAAATTTATTCAAACAACTTTGGCAGGTTAGCTTTTTTATCAGAAAGATTTATGTGGCATCAGGTATCTCCTGTCCTCCTGAAGCTGACATAAACAAGGTTTTATGCTTTTTTTTACTGCCTCGATGTACTTTGACTAAATTGACAGAAATGGGATAGTGCATCACTGCATGATGTGGATCAAGTTTTTATTGCTGGCTGATCCACTTCCATGTATATTTGACAATAATGATTGTGGAACCATTGCCCCATTATAAGGGCTTCAACCCTGAATACATCATCACCTTATCCAAAGGTATTCGTCTATATTCGTGCACGTTACAGAGAACTCTCAGCTGAGAGACTGTGGAAAACGAAGTTGTAGCAGTAGCAATGGTGGCTGCACAATCACTTACCATTATTAACTGGGTTCTGCAATCAGATTTTTTCCATACTTTAACAAAAGTCAACATCTAAAGAAATCTTACCAATTCCCTATAGTCATTTAAAATTACTCACTGTCATTGCACCTGGTTTATTATTAACTTTCCCTCTAACTGCACCCCCAAACAGGCACAAATCATCAATCTAGGAAGGAATCAAAATTTCTAACATCTGGAAAATAATAAATCCTATTTCCCATGTAAGAAACCTAACACTGGTAATATGTTACAGGAACGATGCACATTAGCCCATTAATCTCCATGAAGCACTACTGGCAGGCTCCTCAGAGGTACTTAACAACACCGGTTTCCAGATCTTCTTGAACTTTCAAACCTCCATATAATAATTGCTGCACAACTCTAAAGATACAAGTGCACCAGTTGTATACACATTTATTTAAATCCGTGCTAACATCTAACAAGACCACACTGCTTATTTGTTATTCTTCTGCCAGCGCATCACAAAAATGGAAAACATACAGAAATTTTACATTACTTACATGTTGAAGTAGTCTTCAGTGTTGCTACAGTCTATAATGTTGTTACAGGCTAAAGTACTACTACAACAGAAGCGACACAAAGGTCTGAATTTAAGCAAGGCATAGATAGAAACACTGTGGTTTTTATTAAGCCAAAGAAGGCAGCAGGGTTAAAAAACCACGGGTAGGTTTTCAGGCACTCAAATCCTTCAGGTGACCTCAAAGAGAAGCTCGTGCAACCAACAACTTCGCATATTATGCGCCTTCCAACAATACTCCCTGTGATAAGTTCAGTAAATATTTAATAAGCAGTATGTAGACATAAGAACACAGAGTTTGAGAAGAAAGAAAGGGGACAAGGCTACCATAAGTCAGCTGTGGAAAACAGCAAGGCCATACAGCAGAGGAGAACAACATACAAATCACTCATTAATGCAATGATCAGAAGTAAACAGGGTTGTCAAGTGAGGCTCTTCTCTAACTGCCACAATTCTAAATTTAACCTTTAAATAAATCCCTGTTTTTCCTTGAACAACCTTTATACCCTTTCCAAGGATGTGGACACACAGCTTAACTCACCAACAACACACTTGCTTTACCAACGCGGTTGGCAAGAAAAATGTTATTTCTCTGGACTGATTAATACACGTGCTGCCTTTGTCTTAGCTGCTGGCCATAATCAATCAACGCCATATGAAACAGTCAGAATGAGTATTACTAAGCCAGCTTTATTTTTTTTGTTTGTTTGTTTAGAAGCAGCTTAGATGCCAAACTCCGGAAAGAATTCAGGGTTAGGATGAAGAAGCCTTCCATTCTCTCAGAGTCTATTAAAATTATACAGCACCCCCGTATAAAAAAGCCAAACAACAAAACCCAAAACAAACCAAACCCACAACCTTGCACACTGCTTACCAGAATAGTTTTCAGAACAGTGACACGTTCAAGCATAAGCTCTGAGAATCCCATCAATGCAATGAAGCACTTGACAGCATATTCTGCTTCCTTCTAAACATGGATTTTTATCCTTGTCTTCACATTTATTTACACATTCTGCACAAAGACCTGTAAGTCACTTGCCATGCCTCAGTGTAAAATGGATATACAGCCCTATTAGGCCCAGACTGAGGAAAGCATTTGGGTCAACCATAAACCACCACCTCACGTGCACACTGAACAGCAGCAGTCCATCTACAATGAATTATGTGTTCAAGGTTTTCATGAATCAATGCCTCAAAGAAACGTTAGCCGCTTGATTAACCAGGAAGCAGTTCTGCCACTCTTCAGCTAATCAGATCTTGCCACTCTTAGCTCACGTTAAGATATATGTCACTTCCAAGTACTTTCACAGGTACCAGGATTACAATGAAATTTGGTTCCACTCCCCCCGACGACAGCTGCTAGAACCAAGACCTTCTACTTGTACCCCTTCCCGCACCCACCTGGTAGTTACTCAGTGAGAATAAATGGGACTCATCGAGGAGAAGCGTACTGTTCAGTATCAGTGTCACAGCAGAGCTCTTTACGAGCTTCTGTTGAAAAGCGTCACACAGGAGTAAAGTATTCTTGCTTTCTCATCCAGCCTTTGGCATATGACTTCTAAGGATTCCCCTCTTCCTTTTTTCATAGATTTAGTCAGGCTTCTGCAGGCTTTCATGAGGCTTCTTAAAAATTAGTGTGAATTTTTCTCACCATCTGACTTCAAAATCCTGAGTAAGTTACCCAAGGACTGGTAAGGATCATTTGGCTCTCGAGCCAGTTCACTCACACTTCCTGTCTGCTGGGAACAGAAAGAGAGGGCAAGTGAAAAAGAAACTGAAAGGTGAATTTATAATAATCCCATCTATAACCATTGGACCCTACCAGGTTTATGGCTGGAACAAGAAGCTATTTTAACTAAAGGCATTTAATACTTAAAGTGACATTTCTATCAAAAAAATTTACCTATTGTTGGCACAATTAAGAGCAATGACAACTACAAGCAATTAAGGATAATATTTTTCCCCAGTTTACAATTTCTTTCTTTTAATTAGTACTTCTAATGGTTTCTAACTGGTATGATTCTATACGTGAGTATCTTCACAGACTTTTCAGTAAACAACTTTGCATCGGTCTTTTGCAGAAGGGAGAGAAACCTTTTTTAAGTGATAAAAAATAAGGGAAGAGAGAAGTTATCAGGTTGTCAGAGGAAATAAGAAATCACAGAATCCCAGCATGGCAGGGGTTGGAAGGGAC